>Ga0207992_1000006_pt1 | contig 165915 bp, 168 predicted proteins | sample ETN02SmetaG_FD_185788 | JGI IMG/M metagenome (GOLD analysis project Ga0207992, IMG submission 185788) | Marine microbial and viral communities from oxygen minimum zone, Eastern Pacific Ocean - ETNP2014F10-02SV255 (SPAdes) (version 2) | ecosystem: Environmental > Aquatic > Marine > Oceanic ...
CGCCATCAATGTCAGCGCCGAGTTGCGTCCACGCCGTACCATTCCAACTGTAGATACGCACATGACCCGAACCATTACCGTTCCCATCATTATAAAGAGAGCCGATAGCGACCCGGCTGCCATCAGAGGACATCGCCACCGACCAGCCTGACCGGTCGTCTGCGGCTTCGCCATCAATGTCAGCGCCGAGTTGCGTCCACGCCGTACCATTCCAACTGTAGATACGCACATGACCCGAATCAGAATAGCTACCATCATTGGTGTAAGCGCCGATAGCGACCCGGCTGCCATCAGAGGACATCGCCACCGACCAGCCTGACCGGTCGTATGCGGCTTCGCCATCAATGTCAGCGCCGAGCTGGGTCCAAGGTGACAATGCTGACACCGGCTCCTGCTCAATGATCAACAAACTAGAAAAAATCAAAAAAACCACTGCAGAGAAAAAAGAAACGTTATGTAAAAATCTTTTAACCAACACGGCACTCTCACTTGTTTTCTGTACCGAGTAGTCTCCCATATGACGTTATCTGGTTCCATATTTTGTAACTATCTAACAATTGCGAAGGAACGATAATAGAAACGGTGGATTGTTCATTTAATAATACGAGTGCCATAGTGGATGTATGCCACCACAAATCCATGTGCACAAAAACTTCCAATCCGGAATCGCTGATGTGATGAAAGACATCGCTAAAACAGGGTTTTGGCCCACCACACTTGTTTCTAAGCCAAGCCCACCCCCATACCTTCATTGGCATCGGATGGAAGCCCATGGCTACGTCATGGAAGGAACCACATGGATTTTGGATGGTGAAACCGGACAACAATTAACAGTTGAACCAGGAGACAAACTTGTCATCCCTCCAGGCGCTCTCCATATCGAAGGAGAAGCAGAAACAGACGTCACCTATATAGTCGCAATCCCTACAACGCAATCACTCATCAAAGCATTTGAGTTAATGCCCGCCGACCATCCAGACCGGCCTTTGCAATAAAACTCAATGACATGGTTTCAACATTTTCAAACTGGTCCGGACTTATAACCAGCTCGCCGGAAACCATCCAGTCCATCTCAAACCTTGAAGAAGCCAAAAAAGCGATCACCTACGCTGAACACAACGGACTCACTATCCGAACCATGGGATCAACTCATTCCCATTCACCTATTCTCCACAATGACGGAGGGGTGATCCTTACCACCGATAATCTCACCGGACCCATAACCATTGACGAAAAAAACAGCACGGCGACGATACCGGCAGGAATGAAATTATCTGTAGCGACCCAAGAACTTTGGGATCAAGGGTTCTCATTAATCAACCAGGGAGATGTAGACGTCCAATCCATAGCCGGACTGGTCGCTACCGGCGTGCACGGAACTGGAATAACGCACCCATCGATAAGCTCCCAAGTAGCAGACGTATCAATCCTGACAGCGGAGAACAAACTCATCCAAGCAGCACAAACCCATGAAATATTAGAAGCAGCCCGCCTAAACCTCGGAGTACTCGGCATCGTCATGGAAATAACACTTACTGTTGTCCCTAGTTTTTACTTACATGAACATCATTGGGCAGAAACTTCCGAATCTATTACAGGAAAAGTTGACAAACTCGTCACAGAAAACGACCACTTTGAGTTCTTCTGGAACCCGATCAACGACATGGCATACGCCAAAACATTAAACCCACACGAAGGCCCTTCAGATACGCTTCCTCAAACAAAAGGGCAGTACATTGACAAAGCGCACAAGGTATTTCCATCAGAACGAGCAGAGAAGCACACAGAAATGGAATACTCGATCCCATTTGAATCAGGATTAGATTGCTTCCAAAATATAAGGACATTAATACAGAGCGGAAATCATGACATTAAATGGCCAGTAGAATACCGAACCGTCGCCGCAGACACCGGATGGATAAGCCCTGCAAGGGACAGAAAAACAGTCACGATTTCAATCCACCAAAGCACTACCGAACCCCATGAACCTTTCTTCAGAGAAGCTGAAGAAATCTTCTTAACATACGCTGGCAGACCCCACTGGGGGAAACGCCATTACCTCAATAGAGAACAAATCACATCCATATACGATGACGGTTGGAAAAAATTTTGGGCAATTCAACAAAAAATAGACCCAATGGGATTATTCGTTAATGACTACATGCAGAACCTACGCCCTGAGTAAACGTTTCCCATTCAGGGATGACATGAAGCGAAGAAAAGGCTAACGTTTCCACTGTCCATAACCGGAGGTCCATATGATTCCAAACCTTATCAACCAATTCCGTATCGATGGAAAGATAGCTGTTATCACAGGAGCGAGCAGAGGCATCGGGGAGGGCATAGCGATAGGTCTCGCTGATGCCGGAGCGACAGTAATAATTACCGCTAGAGACCAAGAACGACTTGAAGGCGTAGCCAACACGATAAGCGAACGCGGCGGTAAATGCAGCGTCATCGTAGGAGACATAACCGATGAGGCCACCATTGATAAACTCGTCTCTCACGCAATGCAAAACCACGGACAATTAGATATTTGGGTCAGTAACGCAGGGACCTCAGACCATCCAGGGTCTTTCACTTTTAAAGATTTCCCCTCATGGCATTGGGATCAACAAATAGCGTTAAATCTTCGACCACATTTCATCGCTGCAAAGGCATGCTCTGAAGTAATGCAACCAGGGTCATCTATTATCGGGATTTCCTCTATCGCCGGCATGCGTCCAGCTGTTCGTTTCGCAGCATACGGAGCAGCGAAAGCAGGAATGAATAATTTCACAGAAACACTATCGATTGAACTCGCACCCAAAGGAATACGAGCAAACGCTGTTTCCCCCGGTCAAGTACCAACAGAAGCAACTACCAGAGTCGGCGGGATACCCCCGGAACAATTTGAAAAACTTGGCAGTCAAATCCCTTTACAACGCGTCGGAACACCCATGGATATAGCAGCAGCTGTCCTCTATCTGGTTTCTGACGCTGGAAGTTGGGTAACTGGGCAGAACCTTGTCGTAGCTGGAGGGGTAACGTAACCCTTCAACGAAGTTTTGACCGAATCGAATCCAACCAACTTTGAGCTTTATCCAAAGCATCATTTGATTCCTGCCGGACCTCTTCAGCTTGTTCCCCAGCAGCCGGATAAGAACCAAGGAACTTCACTCGCACATCTTTTGCTTGTAATGTCTTCAAACAATCAGCCATCATTGAATCAGCTATATGCCCTTCCAAATCCAAGAAAAAACAGTAATTACCTAAAGCTTCCCGAGTGGGACGTGATTCAAGCTTTGTCAGATTGATAGACCGGGCTGCAAATTCCTGAAGTATCGCAAGTAAAGAACCTGGCTTATCAGATTGTTGAAACACCACGATACTGGTCTTATCATGCCCAGTAGGGGCAGGGATCCCATCTCTAGCTATGAGAACAAAACGTGTCTGATTTCCGGAATGATCTTCAATGCCTTCAGCAACTATCTCCAATCCGTATTTTTCTGCGGCGAGACTTGTTCCAACAGCAGCAACGTTATCGCTGGAAACAGCAGCAAGCATTTGTGCAGCGTGCGCTGTTGAATTAGCGGCTTCAAGTTCCGCTTCCGGCAACCTATTCCGGAGAAAAGAACGAACCTGAGCGAGGGCATGCGGATATGAAATAACTTTTTCCACATCGTCAAGTGACGTTCCCTTCTTCACTAGAAGATTCATCGTTATTGGAATAACAACTTCACGTTGGATCATCAATTCGCTATCAAAAGCTAAAGTATCTTGCACAACGTTGACAGTTCCCTCTATGGCGTTCTCAATAGCGCAAAACCCGAAATCAACTTTTCCCGTAGCTGTATTATGTAAAACATCTGAATGGCTACGGAACAAAACATGTTCAGATTCAGCTAAGTCGCTTTGAGTTAACAAAGCAGATTCCGTAAAAGTTCCCTCAGGGCCGAGGTAACCAACTTTTAATGATTTAAGTTCATCCACATCTGAAGGATAGGGCAGGAAGAACAAAACACACCGGTAATTTCGAAGAGAAACCCCGAAACGGCAACCAACACGCCTAAAGTTCTCCCATGACTGAAGATCAATTATATTTCCGCCAACTCCTCTCCGGAAGAGACGTCGGAGCAGAAAACCAAATCGCCCGCCAAATGGTCAATTTCATGTATGTCATTGGAGACCGCTCAACAGGGGAAGCTATCGTCATTGACCCAGCGTATGACCCGCAGGGACTCGTTGACATAGTCGAAGAAGACGGTATGAAACTCACCGGGGTACTAGCCACCCACTACCACCCAGACCACATCGGGGGAGACATGATGGGATTCAGTATCTCAGGAATAACCGACCTTCTAGAACTCACATCAATACCCATACATGTACAAAAAGAAGAAGCAGAACTCGTTGATAAAGTCACCGGAGTGGGCCAAGAGAATCTAGTCACCCACGAAAGCGGCGACAAAATCAACGTTGGTTCAATAGAAATTGAACTCATCCACACACCTGGACATACTCCAGGAAGCCAATGCTTTCTCGTTGAGAACAGGCTCGTAGCAGGAGACACTCTTTTCCTTGATGGATGCGGAAGGACCGACCTTCCCGGTGGAGACCCAAGACAAATGTATGAAAGCCTCACCAAACGACTATCAAAAGTCCCTGACGACGCCACACTATTCCCCGGCCATCTCTACTCTCCTAAACCTTCTCAATCAATGGGAGAAACCCGACAACACAATTACGTGTTCACCCCGAATTCGCCAGAACAATGGATGGCGATGTTTGGCGGGTGAAAACTTTCATCGCCTAGTAATCAAGAAGTACCAGCATGGAAACAATTGAACTAAACCCCGAGATGAAAAAATTTGTTACCGAACGCCACCTAGCGTCGTTAACTATTGTTACCCCAGAAGGAAGACCTCACGTAACACCAGTTGGATTCACTTGGGATTCAGATAGCCAACTAGTTCGTGTTATTACATGGGCTGGAAGTTTCAAAACAAAAACCTTAGACCGTTCAGAAACACCACTTAAAGCAGCTATTAGTCAAGTTGACGGAGGTAGGTGGATCACCTTAGAAGGAACCGCTGTTGTCACGGCAGATAAAAATAGGTGTGCTGAGGGAACAAAACGTTATTCAACTAGATACTCCAAACCCAAAGACAGAGGATCTGACAGAAGAGTGATTGAGATAAGTGTTGAACGTGTGATGGGAAGGGCATAAACCAGACAATGAACGAAGCGGCAACTGATTTGCCAAGAATAAAGGCACAAGCGGTAACCTCAATGACACTCGCGCGAGTGGCGGAATTGGCAGACGCGCAGGCTTCAGGTGCCTGTGTCCTTCGGGATGTGAGGGTTCAAATCCCTCCTCGCGCACACGAAAATCCTAAAAACACTGACTAGAAAAAATGTACAAATGGCGAAAGAACACATATAGAGAATGAGATATTTAAAATTAGTACTCGGAACAGCGACACTCGGTTTCTCACTTTTTCTAACTTTTACTAACACAGCGCACGCACAAACAGAGGAAAATCAAACAGTATCTTCGGTGAGTGAATTACCGCAAGGCCCTGATTTCAATGGAGATGGATACGACGACCTTGTAATAGCAGCAACAGGAGAACGGTTCGGTGATGGGATTGCTACAGGAGCTGTCACTATTTTGTTCGGGGGCCCAGATCAACGATTCTCAGATAGTTTACTACTACACCAAGGCCTAGTCACTGTCGAAGGCAATAACGAACCCTATGACAGATTCGGTTCAAGAACCATACATGGCGACTTCAACGGAGATGGACTAGATGACCTTATTATCAGCGCCCCCTACAAGGATGTAGATGGGAAAAAAGATGTTGGCATGATTTGGCTATTAGAAGGAATTGAAGGGGGGATGGGGATTATAACAATCGCGAATTCTTTTGATTTAACCATGTTCATCGACCCTACCCTCATCAACGAATCCGACAATTGGGGAGAAATGCTCGCTGTCGGAGATTTCAATGGTGACCAATTCGATGACCTTGTCGTAAGCGCCCCCAATAGCGACTGGCGAAATAGAACAGATGTTGGAACAATCGTAATTCTGCATGGGAGCGAAAATGGTTTAGATAACTCTGAAGCAAAAATATTTACTCAAATGACACCAGGAGTTCCAGATGCCAGCGAAGTTAATGACCGCTGGGGATCAGCACTAACCGCAGGAGATTTCAATAATGACGGCTTTGATGATTTAGGGATCGGCTCCCCAGGCGAAAATTATGGCTTTCTCACATTCGTTGGCGCCTTAACCATTATGTACGGGGGGGAAGAAGGGTTAAGTAGCCAAGGTGCTCAAAGATTTCACCAAAATTCACCAAATGTCCCTGACAGAAACGAAGAAAATGATCAATGGGGAACCATTCTTACCTCTGGCGACTTCAATCAAGATTCAATAGATGACCTTATTATCGGAACGCCGAATGAAAGCAGCGGATCAAAGCAAATGACAGGATCTGTAACAGTTATGTACGGTTCATTAGACGGGATAACTCCAAAAAAGTCGAAACGGCTTCATCAAGGAAGTTTCAACATTCAAGATAACAGTGAAGAATTTGACCGCTGGGGGTCAGTCCTGACCACCGGTGATTTCAACGGAGATTCACGTCTAGATCTAGCAATAGGAACCCCAGCCGAAAGCACAGAAACGCTTTACCAGTCAGGAGCGGTCACTATTCTCTATGGAAATACCATTGGACTGAGAGGCAGAGGATCCACCACATTTCACCAGGACCATCAGGCACTGGCATTAAATGCTCAAAATGCTGACCATTGGGGGGGTTCTCTCGGTGCTCTTGACCTGAATGGAGATGGCATATCCGAACTTATCGTCGGAGCGAGCGGTAAATCTATCGGCACTCAATTCGATTCCGGAATGGTTTCTCTTTTCTGGGGCACTGAACAAGGGATTCTCCCAGAGTTCAGTAAATACATTGATCAAGATACATACGGTGTCCCCGATGAAAATAAAAGCACTGACTTCTGGGGACGTCTAGGGACGACTGCTGACTTAACACTAGAGCGACCCGCTGTGGGATTAACGACCCTAGCGGGTGTAAACGTCGTTGTACTCGTAGAGTTTCCAAACACCGGAAACAACATAGCTTCCTACATAGTGCGCACTCCCTGCGGACGAGCAGTTCGCGTCTACAGTGGAACGCCTGCCAATGACATACAGATAGTAATAGACCCAGGTCATGGCGGCGTTGACGGCGGGGCAGGATACTACGGCTTACGTGAACATTCAGTCAATCTCTCAGTCGCTGAGGCATTACAAGAAGAACTTACAGCACGAGGAATAAATAGTTTCCTTACCAGAACCAGCACCTATCACATTCCTCTATCATCTCGAGGACTAATCGCAGACCACCTGCAAGCCAAAGCGATGATTTCCATACATCACAACGCCCCTTACATTGCCCAGTCATCGCATCCAGGGACAGAAGCATTCGTTCAAACCAATTCGGTTAATTCAGCCCGTCTAGGAACCCTTGTTTATGAATCCGTATATGAAGCATTAGATCAATTCTCTTGGATTCCTTGGACAAGTCAATACGATGCAGGCGTCATCAGAGTCTTAAACAATAGAGGAACAGACACTTATGGAATGATGTCACGACCTAAGACACCGACAACACTGGTTGAACTTACCTACCTTGCGAACATTCACGAAGCGAACCTCATAAAATCAGCCCAATACCTCCCAGCTGTCACTACTGCCCTCGCAGATGCAGCCGAAGATTACCTTAATCAACCATTTGAAGGAGAATTCCCAACCACGACTAGGAACTTTACAGCTGCCGATGCCCCTGGTTACAACGTTTGTAAGGACCCTGAATTAGGGATACCTCTCATCTTTGATTTCGACCCCGAAGATATCGCACGAGGACTAAACATAAAAGAATAAAGACAACCTGCCAGTACAGTAAGAGTGTGGTTCTCAAAAAAATCGAACAACAACTAGAAAAACTTGTAGATGGCACATTCACGCGAGCCTTTCCAAGTTCAATAAAACCGGTGGAACTAGGAAAGAGAATCCAAAGAGAAGCAGAAGCGAACACAACCATAGGGGTTCAAGGACAGATCCTAATCCCTAACAAATACACAATTTACTTATCACCCGAAGATCTAGAGCAACTCCAACCAACTCTGAAATCCACCCAACGTGAACTTGAATCAACGATCCGCCATTATGCCGCAGATGACAATTGCCATTTCCAAGGAACGCTAAATGTAGAAATCTTTCCCAAATCCTCCATAAAAACCGGGGCATTAGAAATACATAGCGCTTTCCAAGAGAACCCAAAAGGAATCCCACCTGGTTCCCTAGTTAGCGAAAATGGTGAACGCATTATAATCAATGAAGAAACCTTGCGCTTTGGTCGTTCCAACGAATCAACAATACAACTAGTAGATGCAGAAGTGAGCAGAAACCATGCCGAGATAAGGCTACTCGATGCATCATTTTTCTTAATAGATTTACAATCAACCAACGGAACTTTCGTTAATGGTCTTAAAGTCAACAAACACGCACTCTTGAACTTTGATCAAATAAAAATCGGCTCTACCTTTTACACATTCCAAACAAGCTAACAGGGAGGTCTTATGCCTGACCAGACTGTTCTTTATGAACAAGAAAACCATGTGGTAACTATCACATACAACAGACCAGAGAGCCACAACGCTATTAATGGTCAAATGCGAAAAGAGTTAAACGAAGCATGGACACAATTCAGTGAAGATGAAAATGCTTGGGTAGCAATCATTACAGGTAGCGGGAAAACATTTTGCGCTGGAGCTGACTTAAAAGATTCGGTAGGAAGCACAGGAGATTTCAGAGGAACTTTCTGGGAAAAGCCAACAATAAATAGTTTCGAAAGCGGAAAAGAAATCTTCAAACCCGTTATAGCGGCTGTAAATGGTCCATGCGTTGGGTATGGGTTAACCGCAGTAACGTTTTGCGATTTCGTAATTGCCAGCGAAACAGCGACCTTTAGCTACCCAGAGGTCCGTATAGGAATCCCAACCATCGTCGGGGCGATCCGCCTTCCAAAAAAACTCAACTGGGCTGATGCAATGGAACTCCTCCTAATCGGAGAACCAATTTCAGCCAACCGAGCAAAAGAAATGGGACTGGTTTGGAAAGTATGCAGCGGAGATCAATTGCTATCAACTGCTAAAGGTTTAGCAGAGAAACTATGCAACTCAGCTCCATTAGCGGCAAGAGCGACAAAAGAAGTAGCTATACGAACGCAGAACATGGGGTGGATAGAATCAGTCAGATTCGGAGAAACCATGCGAATAGTAGCCAACCAAACAGAAGATGCTACAGAAGGCAAGGCCGCCTTCAGAGAAAAGAGAGAACCCAGATGGCGGGGACACTAACAACTAACAACAAACAACAAACGAAAATCAATGATTGACCAACTCGATGACGTTGTAGGAATAATCCTTTTAATCTCAGTATGTATTTTTTTCAGTTCCGTCACGTTATCCATACGGTCCAAAAACCTGAAACTGATAAAGAAAGAAAGCACTAGAACTTCCCGAAAAGAACTAGAGCCAGTAATGCTCCAAATACATCAATCAGCAGATATTTCCGAAACCACGCACCTACTCAATGAAGATTTACTCATTGGTAGAGCGAGCGAATCCCATATCCGCATAACCGACTCCTATACGTCCAACATCCATGCGAGAATCTATAAGGAAAAGAATCTAACGTTCGTTGAGGACTTACATTCCACAAATGGAACATTTGTAAATAAGAACAGGATCACCAGACCCCAGGTTCTTAAATGCGGCGACACGATTCAGATAGGTGAAATCACAATGGAGATTAAATGAAGGAAGAAAGATCTTTTCATCAAACCTCACAATCTCATTCGGTTTTTTCATGGGGAGCATCAACACATGTTGGGAACGTCAGAACCCAGAATCAGGACTACTTCGGGATAAGTGATCAAATAATAACTGTCGCTGATGGAATGGGAGGTCACAACGGAGGAGAGATAGCATCCGAAACTGCTATTAAAGAACTTCTACAAAAACAAAAAATCTTGCAAAGTAAAGAATTAGCTGAACAGGTAACGAATGCTAATGAAGCGGTACATAATCGGGCGCAAGAAAACCCGACCCTTTACGGAATGGGAACAACACTATGTGCAATAGCACAATTAACAGACCTTCCAACAGTTCCCAAACTAGGAATAATAAATGTCGGCGATTCAAGAATCTACGTTCTCGCTGGGGGACAATTACGGCAAATATCCCAAGACCACAGTCTTGTGGAAACAATGCATCGCGAAGGAAAAATAACAAAAATTCAAGCCCAAAACCATCCACAACGAAACGTAATAACACGATCAATCGGCACTCATAAAGACGTAGAAGTTGATTGCTGGGAACTAACCGCCAGAGTAGGAGATAGATACCTGCTATGCACCGACGGCCTAACAAACGAAGTTCTCGACTCAACAATCCACAATATTCTTCACACAATCACAGACCCGCAAAAAGCATCCGAAGCCCTTATACAGAACGCAATTGAAGCAGAGGGATTAGATAACGTAACAGCGGTAGTTGTTGACATCAAGGAAGGAAATGATCAATCAACCCCTTTAGAAATCCCTACCAACCCGACAACCTACACAAATTCATCCTTTCTCTCAACACCTCAAAAGAAAAAAGAACCAACATTATCATTCAAACAAGCAACACTTGGTTTGGAAAAGGTAGTTACCTCTCCTTCTAGAATCGCTAAACTTTTTCTCACAGCAACATTCATTGTTATCGCCGTTGGAAGTTTGATCGGGCATTACGCCCGAGAAGGATTCTTTATAACATTTGAATCCCAAGACGACGCCAAAGTCGCAGAATCACAAGTCGTGATTTACAAAGGAACACAGGGAGGGGTTCTCTGGTTCGAACCTACAGTAGAGAAAAGAACAGCGTTATTAGGACTTGACCTCAACGAAAAAGAAATAAACGAAATCGATGCAGGGATTCCCTTTGACACACTCAATCAAGCACAAACATACATTGATGAGATTATAAATAAAGGCAAAGCAACGAAAGCCACGGGTTGAATCCCATTCGATGAAACCACATCAACGCAACGCTGAAGCAAGACTTCTACTGATCAGTTCCATCATCATCGTATCCGCATACGTTTTAGCAAGTTTAGGAAGATACTCGTCACCCCCCCCTAATATTATTCCTTTCCTAGGAATAATCGTCCTGCTCTTTCTGGCCGCGCACATGGCGATGAGAAAATACGCTCCACATGCCAACCCCACCCTTCTTCCACTAGCCGGGGTTCTAAACGGATTAGGGTACGTCATAATCGCACGCCTCCAAGAAGACCTCGCCGGCCTTCAAGCGTCATGGACATTCATTAGTGTCATTGCTTTCATAACTGTTTTGGCTACGAAACCGGCTGTGAATCAATACCAAAGGTACAAATACTCTCTTCTTCTGTTAGGAGTCTTTCTCCTCATTCTTCCCTTATTCCCAGTGATAGGAAGAGAAATAAACGGATCAAGAATCTGGGTCTCCATAGGTCCTATGAACTTCCAACCAGGCGAATTTGCAAAAATTGCATTAGCTCTTTTCTTCGCCGGGTACCTTGTTGAGAGAAGAGAAATATTATCGATAACAAGTTCAAAAATTTTCGGAATATCAATCCCTGAACCACGTGCTCTCGGACCATTAGTGTTTGCATGGCTCATTTCATTAGTTGTAATGGTTATGGAAAAGGATTTAGGTTCCTCCCTCCTTTTCTTCATACTTTTTGTAGCTCTTCTTTGGGTGGCGACCCAAAGAAACTTGTATCTCCTTATCAGCACAGTGCTATTCACCGGAGGCGCTTTTTTTGCCTGGAACCAGTTTGCCCACGTACACAAAAGAGTAGATATTTGGTTGCATCCATTCAACGACCCATCCGGAGATGGCTTCCAACTTGTGCAAAGTTCATTTGCTCTAGCCGAAGGAGGGTTAACGGGAACGGGACTTGGTTTAGGGAACCCTGAAAGAATCCCAGCCGTAGAAACTGACTTCATCTTTTCAGCAATTGGAGAAGAACTTGGGCTACTAGGAACATCTTCTATCCTTATCGCATTCATTCTTGTTATCTGTAGTGGTTTCCAAATCGCTCTTAACGCACAGAAACCATTCGAGAAACTCCTAGCGGCGGGACTTACCACGCTTCTCGGATTCCAATCCTTTATTATCATCGCTGGAGTTGTTAGAGTCCTCCCTCTCACCGGCGTAACTCTTCCATTTGTTAGCTACGGCGGAAGTTCCCTTCTTTCAAACTGGGTCATACTCGCCATACTGCTTCGAATATCCAATGAAACTAACCAGCATGCGAAAAACCGAGTAACGACATGAATAAGAACGTCCGAACTCTTGCCATTGTGACAATCCTCTGCTTTGTCACACTATTTGTTCAATTAACACGATTACATCTCATCCAGAGAGAAGAACTACAAGAGAACCCTTATAACACCAGATCAATCGTTCAGGAATTTAGTGAAGAAAGAGGAGTGATAGAAACAACAGACGGATTCATAATCGCTGAATCACAAGAGGTCCAAAATGAACTGGAATACCAACGCCACTACCCTTATGAAGACTTGTACGCCCACATCTCTGGCTATTTCTCTTTTCTTTACGGATCCGATGGTTTAGAGCGTTCATATAATAATTATCTTTCCGCAACCGATACAGAAACTCCTCTGAGAATTGCCACAACCTTAAACCATTCCATCCAACAAAAAGCTAGAGAAGCATTAGGGGAAAGAAATGGCTCTGTTGTTGTATTAGACCCTAGAACAGGGGAGATACTCGCTCTTTGGAGCTACCCTTCCTATGACCCTAACCCCATTAGCTCAGCAAATTTAGACACAGTGAGAGACACGTGGGAAGAGTTATCGAAAATCCCAACATTAAACGACCCTAGGCTTGCGAGAACATACCGCGAAATCTACTTTCCAGGGTCAACGTTTAAGATCGTCACAGCAGCAGCAGCTCTTCTGTCAGGGAAAGCAACACTAACCGAACCTGAATTTGAGAACCGGTCCGAGTACATCCCCCCATTAACCGAAGTTCCTTTACAGAATTATGGTGGAGGAACCTGCGGCGGCAACCTTCTAGAAGGGCTGCGTGTTTCATGCAACACAACTTTCGCAGAACTAGCCGCTGAACTAGTAGGAGCTGAAACGATGATTACAACAGCTGGTCTTTTCGGATTCAATCAGGAGCTTCCAATTGACCTTCCCCTTCCTGTTCTTTCAGTTTTCCCACCAGATTTTGGGGAAGCCATCGGTGAAACCACTGCATTTTCTGTGCCAATAGTTGAGAACACCCCGGGATTAGCTCAATCAGGGATCGGACAATTTGATGTTAAAGCGACTCCCTTACAAATGGCGTTGGTAGCTGCAGCTGTAGCTAATGATGGCGTAATCATGGAACCGTACGTAGTTAAATCAGTGAAAACGCAGGCAGGCGAACTTGTAAGAGAGAATCAGCCAGCAGTTTGGAAAAGTGCTCTCCCTACAGGAATTGCAAGATCATTAAAAATGGCGATGATACATGTAGCGGAAAATGGAACAGCGACAAGAATGCAAATTAACGGAGCGGAAATTGGTGGCAAAACAGGAACAGCTCAAGTAGACGCAAACCGGCCTGATGACACTCACGGCTGGGTCATCGGTTTTGCTGGACCACCGGACGGAGAGCCAACAGTCGCTATAGCTGTCATCGTTGAGTCTGTCCCAGGTCAAGGTCAATTTACTGGTGGTTCAGATGCCGCCCCGATTGCTCAATTAGTTCTTCAGGAAACTCTCCGTGTTCAAGGGCACCTTGAATGAAAGACAACGCAGAGATGACATTTTCGTTACTGGTTCAAAGGGTGAACATATTCCACCCCAGATCGCTATTAAACTCTTGACCTATGTCCGAACAAGGGTCAATTGTCTTTGGTGGCAGATACGAACTTAAAAAACGCCTAGCCCGTGGCGGGATGGCCGAGGTTTTCCTAGCGGAAGATCAACTACTTGGGCGCCCCGTAGCCGTAAAGGTTCTATTTCCTGAATTTGCAGCCGACCCAAGTTTCGTTGAGCGGTTCAGACGTGAAGCTCAAGCAGCGGCGAATCTCAGCCATCCCAATATCGTCGGCGTATATGACTGGGGAAGAGAACAAAGCACTTATTACATAGTCATGGAATATGTGGAAGGGCGAAGCCTCTCACAAGTCATTAGGAAAGAAGGCCCACTACCAGCACCACGAGTTGCAGAAATAGCTGAAGGGATAGCATCAGCCCTTGGATTCGCACACAAAGGCGATGTTGTCCATAGAGACATGAAATCAGGAAACGTTATCATTTCCGAAAGTGGTCAAGTTAAAGTAGCTGATTTTGGGATAGCTACAGCAATATCGGGTAACGCAGAAGCGAACCTGACGCAAACAGGTGCCGTTATGGGAACCGCTACTTACTTCTCACCAGAACAAGCCCAAGGTTTAACAGTTGATGGCCGAAGCGACCTTTATTCTCTGGGGGTTGTCATGTATGAAATGCTTACAGGCGTACCACCCTTTACAGGAGATAGCTCTATCTCCATTGCTTACAAACATGTGCAGGAACAACCTGAACTTATCTCTGAGAAACGACCGGGAGTTCCCGAAGCCCTACAAGCAATAACAGCAAAATTGATGAACAAAGAACCAGAAAAACGGTACTCTTTAGCAGCTGACCTACAAAGAGATCTTCAACGTTTCCTTTCTGGACGGCTAACTCTTGACCCTGACCTCATAGAACAAACAACTGAAAGTATTTCAGGAACCTCAACTGACATGGATACTACGCTTGTGAATCCAGTATCCGCGTCAAAAGAAACAGTGGACCCTCTGCACTCTGGAGGACCTCCTTACCCACCTCAATATTATGAAACATATGATCGCCATGACCGAAGAATCTGGCTTTGGGGAATTCTTACACTTGGATTATTAGGAGCACTCGTAGCATTAATCATTTTGCTTGTGAATTTTGTAAACAACACAACAAATTCTGACTCTTCACAAGCACAACCCGTTGAAATTCAACCCCAATCCCCGACCGGAATAATAGTCCCTCTTGTCCTAGACCTTGATAGGGCACAAGCGATCGAACTTCTTCAATCAAGAGGTTTCGTCATCGGAAGAATAACGACCGAAGTTCGTGACGATATCCCATCAGATAGAGTTTTGAGTCAGGACCCGCCCCAAGGCACTGAATTAGAGCCGGGTGAAACCATTAACATCATCGTCAGTGTCAGCCCAGAGTCAATTTCCTTACCGATTGTTGTTGGATTAACACAAGAAGAAGCGCTCAATAAGTTAACTAACGAAGGTTTCATAAATATTGAAATAAATAAATTAAAAACCAATGAATACGATGTAGGGGTTGTCGCAGAACAGAAACCTGAAGCGAATTCCCGCCTTGAACCTAGTGGAGTAATCACACTTGAGATTGCTGATGGTCGGATAAGCGACATCATCCCCAACCTTGCTGGGCAAACTCTAAGCACTGCCGTAGAGGAATTAGAAGGGAAAGGATGGAACACATCCATTGAAGAAATTGAAAGTGAAACCATAGAAGAGGGAAGAGTTGTTGGTACCAACCCTCCTAGCGGAACAGATCATGACCTTGAAGAAGCTGTGGTGATCCAAATCTCCAATGGACCAGCCACTGTAGAGATTCCATCTGTCATTGGAGAAAGCCCAGCTATTGCCGCTGGAATTCTTGCAGGTAGCGGGTTCATGGTGGCCCCCCAAGAAGAATGCCCCGTTGAGCCGGAAGACCCGAATGTGGGTGCTGTCGTATCCCAAGAGCCAGCAGCTGGGGAATCAGTAGAAGCAGGAGCAACCATCACAATCTGCGTAGGTGTAGCTTTAGAACCAACGCCTGAACCAGAGCCAACGCCTGAACCAGAACCAACGCCTGAACCAGAACCTACACCTGAACCAACCCCTGAACCTGAACCAACTCCAACACCTGACGAATAACTACAACAGGCTCAAGAGAAGAAATTTTCCAGAAGTAAATGACCTTTATCTGTCAAAATTGATTCAGGATGAAATTGAACACCTTCGATCCGGAATTCTTTATGACGCAATCCCATGATGAGCCCATCTTCGGACTCGGCGGTCACTTCAAGAGAATCAGGGAGAGTTTCACGGTCAACGATCAGTGAGTGATAACGAGTAGCTTGAAAAGTTTTAGGCAATCCGCTAAATATTCCTTCACCATTATGAGAGATATAAGATGTCTTTCCATGCATGACATGGGGGGAGCGAATAATCCCTCCTCCAAAAGATTGCCCTATACATTGCAAACCTAAACACACCCCAAAAATTGGTATCTGACCTTTAAATTGTTCAATTAATGCAAGAGACAAACCTGCATCATTGGGGGTCCCTGGGCCTGGACTGATCAGAATCCAATCAGGGTTAATATCATTTACCTGATCAATATCGATCTTGTCATTGCGGAAAACAACTGGTTCAATTCCGAGCTCCCCTAAGTATTGGACAAGAATATAAACAAAAGAATCATAATTATCAATAACAAGGACGCGCGAACCCACGACTTGGAGGGTAGTGGACTAATAGGAAATCCACTAGTAAATATCATTCTTTGCCTTTGTCTTCTATCATTAACCACATGGGCAAACCTCCAAAAGAACGAATGGAAAGCAAAAGAATCACTGCAAAGGGAACTCGGCCAGATAATCTTCCACCGGCAGGAGCAACATCTATGGGATACACCCCATCGAAACGTATCAGTTCCCGATGGGTCGCTCCAATGATGTTTGGGCTGCTAGGTGCCGGAACAGCAATGATCATAGTGAATTATGTAGATCTTTTACCCGGTGGTACGAGCAATTGGTACCTTCTAGGCGGGTTAGGTCTTGTGCTCGCAGGAATTATCACCGCAACACAACTCCACTGAAACTAACACTCAATGTTGGTTTGAAATGACTAAAAGTGATTAATTACATCACTGTAATTTATCCCCAAAGTTTCTCACACCCTGTGGATAACTAACATTTTCCCCTTATGAAACATCATTAACATAAACAACAACATCCACAGCCTTTCATGAAAACAGTGAAAGACCCTTGTTTAGTCAGCTTCGCGGACGAGATCCATTTCTGACATGCAATGCCTTGGAGGATCAGGGTCTTCATCTGTTGCCGCAGTCATCCGCACCTCACTCCCACACGTTGAACAACGAAAATTTAGCTTCACTTTTCGCAATTCACCAGCAGGGGGAGGTTCCGGCAAAGGAGTAGCTAATAACCGGAAAATGCTGAAACCTAATCGAAGAATCACGTAACCAGCTACAACAGCAATGACAATACTAATAAAAGTCCCGAACATTCTTCCATGGTAGGGGAACCCATGAGTTGACACCATAATCAAAAAATGGGAATACGTGATTAATTAAAGTAAATAGGATTTTCTCAAAACCGTGTGGCAATCTCTACAAGAACCATTTTAAACATACGTTAAGGAAATACATGGAAATTGAACTACCGCTACTCATCATAAGAATCGCACTTGGACTAACACTTGCGGCACACGGATATAACAAGTTCTTCAAAGGCGGAAAAATCGAAGGGACTGGCCAGTGGTTTGACAGTATGGGGATGAGACCAGGTAAAGCACATGCATTATTAGCAGCCTGTGGAGAGGTAGGTTCAGGAATTTTCCTAGCCGCCGGCTTTCTCACCTCATTCGCAGCTTTAGGTTTCGTAGGTTTAATGACCGTGGCTTACTGGACAGTCCACAGTAACAATGGCTTCATGATCATAAACGAAGGTTGGGAATATGTTTTCATACTCGCTATAGGAGCTGTAACGGTCGCGATGATAGGACCGGGAGAGTGGTCAATAGATCATGGAATAGGTTGGGCTTGTGAACTTGACGGTTACACAGGCCTCATTATTTCAGCTGGAGGAGGACTGGTAGCAGCTATAACCTTGCTTGGCATCTTCTATCGGCCCCCGCAACAAGAAAAAAATAATTAGGAACTACCTTCTTTTTTCTTCACGCATATCAAAAACAACTTTAATAGCGCCAAGCGATCCTGCTTCAGCGGCATGTCGAATCGCATCCTTATAACGATCAAGCGTGTATGACGCACTAACGAGTTTCCCTAATTGTTTTCTTCTAACAAGATCAAACGCAAGGGCATAGCTACTAGTTACCTTTCCGTCGCTAAGAAGCTCGGTCCCATATGTGTATGAACCAACAATCTCCAATTCGCGATGCCACAGTGCAGTCAGATCAACTTTGGTAACACCTGGCATTCCCATCATCACCACTCGACCCCGAGGACGCGTAATAGATAGAGATGTACCTATTGAACCAGCATTTCCGACAGCATCAATAGTTACGTCTGCTCCACCAGATAAAGAGTTTCCTATCATTTTACAACCAGTTACTTTCCGAACGGAACGCTTCAACTCTTTTGGCTCAACGACCAGATCCGCACCTAACTCCTTAGCAAGAGACTTCTGGAGCGGATATTTAGCGGAAACAATTATGGTTTCAACATCAGTTAACTCCCGCAAAGCCGCAGTAGCACAAAGACCCATAGTTCCAGCTCCCTGAACAACCACAACATCACCAGATTCAATCTTTGCTTTTAAAGCTGTGTGCACGCCAACAGCGGCAGGTTCAAGAATTACTGCCCCCTCATCAGAAATATCGGAAGGAACCTCATGCAACTGTGAAGAATGCGCAACCAATTGCGTACTCCAACCCCCACCTGTATCGCAGCAATACCCAACCTGTATACCGTCTCCAATCGGTCCATTGAGTAAATAACCATAATCATTTCCATCTCCTGGGCAAGCACCTTCAAATGGAGGGTCTTCGCCCCTGCTTTCAGCACCAAGAACAGGTTCAAGAACTACCCTTGTGCCATCCTCAAGTTGACCAAACACTTCATGACCAGGAACAAACGGAAACGAAACTAAAGGCTCAAAATAACGGCTAGATCTGCCATCTACCGTGGCTAAATCACTGCCACAGATACCAGACAATAACGGAAACACCCTCTCCCACCCATCACCAGGTATTTCTGGCGGGTCTATATCCTTCAACCGAAGAGGACCCACTTGTGAGCCAAACCCTGGAGATAAACGAGACCCAATTGCCGCAACCGCATATTTCAATTCTTTACGTTCGAAAACTAAAGCTTTCACAGACACAACAATAGAGCCTTAAAACGAATTTCGGTAAAGAAAGCATCTATCTTCCCGCTAAAAGCAAAATAATCTTCACCAAAGCACAAAGAATCCAGCGAGTAACTATCAATAAGAAAAAACCATGAAATTCCATTAGGTCTTGGTCTGTGCCAATCTAAAGAGATACATCACAGGAGACAGAAATGACAGATTTCATGAATCACACAGGTGTCGCCCTCGTAATAGGCGGATCAGGTGGAATAGGTTCAGCGATTTGCCGTTTACTATCCAGCCGAGGAAGCAATATAGCATTTACTTTCAACAAGAATCTTGACAAAGCTAAAGCCTTACAGGAAGAAATCAAAGAACAGAAGAAGCTTTGCATAGCCGAATCCATTAACCTGACCGATGAATCTCAGGTTGACCAATTTACTGAATCTCTCCTTGACCAAGGAGGAATTCACACTTTCATATACGCTGCTGGTCCCACCGTTCCCCAACTACATTTGTCAAAGATAAACCCCGCTCAATTCAGCGAGCACTTACATCAAGAAGTGAACTCCTTTTTCGTCACGGTATCTTCCGCCCTCCCACAGTTACGTGACCAAAGCGGAAGCATTACCGCAGTTACAACAGCGGCTACAAACAAATATGTAATAAAAGACGGCTTATCAGCTAGTCCCAAAGCAGCGGTTGAAATGCTGATACAAGGACTAGCGAAAGAAGAAGGGAGATACGGGATAAGAGCGAATGCCGTGGGACCTGGAATGCTTAACGATGGGATGGCAGAAAATCTTATGGAGAGAGGGGATTACAGTCAGAAAGACTTAGATGTCGCAACAGCGAATATACCCCTTAAACATTACGGAAATGCATCCGACATCGCTGAAGCAGTATGTTTCCTTGCGTCACCAAGAGCGAACTACATCAGTGGACAGATTTTAAACGTTGACGGAGGATACACAGCGTAAGGTTAGAAAAGTAAATTAGTTCTTTTTGATTTCTAAAGATTCCCCAAAAACCTCTTGCAACTGATGTTTCAAATCTTCAGTAAAAGCTTTACGAACAGAAGTAGGAACCCGCCCCCCGTCATGATTCTTCAACTCCATTGGTTCTCCAACAACGATTCGTACTCGAACACGTCGAGGGGTTTTTCCCCCTGGAGGTAAAGCATGTTCTGTCCCTCCGATACCCACAGGAATTACTTTCGCTCCAGTCCTCGCAGCTAGAAAAGCCGCTCCGTCAAACACGTCACCCACAACATCACCTATTTGCCGAGTTCCTTCAGGAAAAACAATGATTGAAGCCCCTTCCTCCAACAGAGATTGAGCAGCTTTCAAAGCATCACGATCTGCAGCACCGCGATTTACCGGCACGCCCCCAAGTGCAGACATAATCCATGCAACTGGTTTAGATGAAAATAGTGACTCTTTCGCCAAAGCGTGGATCATTCTTGGAGTCTGGACTACAAGCAATGGAGCATCAAGATTCGACCGGTGAACTGGAGCAAGAATCACTGGTCCTGGGATCTCTAAATGATGTGCTCCGCTTCCTTCAACACGGAAAAAAGGGTAAAGAAAAACACGGATTCCATACCAAACCATTTTCCTAAAGAAACGCCCCCAAAATGAAGCAGCAATTTTAAGCGCCCGTCTCTGCCGTTCCCCTAATTCTGATGACGAAGTAGACATTTTCTCCTCCAGTCTGGAGAATTTATATCAATCAAAGGTTGCGTGAGGTTTATTTTCTTTCACACCGGTTGATGTAACACGAATAAATTCTGCCTTTTCCCAGAACTCAGGAATCGTTCTCGCATTGCTGTAACTCATTCCACTTTTTAAACCCGCTACCAGTTGAGCAATGAGTTTCGATACCTCTCCCTTATAGGGGACAACTCCCTCAACCCCTTCAGGTGCGCGTTGCTCAAAATATTCATCATCAATTAACTCTCCGGTGCGAATAGCTCTAGCTTCTATAGCTTCGAAACTAGCCATACCCCGAACACGTTTAACGAGACCTTTCGGTGAAGATTCAACTTCTCCGGGACTTTCTTTGGTTCCTGCAAACATGGAACCAATCATTACCGTGTCGGCACCAGCAGCTATAGCTTTAGCCATATCACCAGACGTGGTGATCCCCCCATCAGCAATAATCGGGACAGGCACCGTACTTGCGGAAAGAATAGCTGTTAACTGTGGAACTCCAACGCCGGCAACCAAGCGTGTTGTACAAACCCCGCCCGGCCCCACTCCAACTTTTATTGCATCAGCGCCTGCTTCATATAGATCTTCAGCACCGGCTTGAGTAGCAACATTTCCTGCGATCACATCCGTATCAGGGAATGAATCCTTAAGTTCTTTCAACGCATCAATTGCATGCTCAGCGTGACCGTGAGCTATGTCCAAAACCAGTACATCAACTCCAGATTCAATCAGCGCTTTACTTCGGATTATTGCATCATGGTCAGTTCCTATGGCTGCTCCGACGATGAATTGAGCATTTTCATGTTTCACGTTTTCTACCATTTGTGATTGAGCTTCAACGGTCATGAATCGATGGAGAATCCCTACTCCACCTAATCGTGACAAAGCTAATGCCATTTCCTGTTCACAAACAGTATCCATGTTCGCTGCAAGAATCGGTAGGTCAATGAGTATATTCTTCGTCAAATTCGTCTGTAAAGACACATCTTGTCTACTTCTGATTGATGACCGTCTGGGGACAAGAAGGACATCGTCAAAAGTCAGACCCGTTTCTAATCTTTCAGAAGATTTTTTTCCAAGAGTCATATGCTCTCTCCGGCTTTAATTCATTACCGATAAGAAGGGTATCGTAGGAAACGGGTATCGCCTAATAGTCTGTGAACCTCCTGAATGAAAAAGTAGGAAATCCGACGGGATTGAGGCATCCTAAAAATAACTAGAGGTTGATATGAATAAAGAAAATGACGGACCGTTCTACGAAGACATGGAACCTGGAATGGTCTTCCCTTCTCCACCTCCTATAGTCGTAGATTCAGGAATGGCTTCAACGTACCAATCCATAGTTGGTGAGGCATTACCTTTAGTACTAGATTCACAAATAAGTAAGGCCGTCACTGGCATGTCCAATAGGATGCTTAGCCCAGGGCTACTACTTCACCTTTCAATTGGTGCAAGTACTGTAGCTACCAAAAAAGTCATAGCTAATCTCTTCTACAGAGATGTCCGTATACTCCGACCGGTTTATCACGGAGAAACACTTCTCACAACTACCGAAGTTGTTGCTATGCAAGATAGCAAACCGAAAGAAAATCGACCCCACCGAGGGAAAGTGCTTCTAAAAATTACGACAAGGGCCAACAACGAACCGATCCTTGAATACTACCGATGCCCGCTTGTAAGACTGAGGGGGGATACATTACCTGGCTATAACGGAGATTTAGGAGAAACCCATCAATTGAACCTTGAAACCTTTAAGCAAAAAAGTTATGAGAATTGGGATTTGACTCTTCTAGATAACAGAAAAAAAGAAAGAAATAGGGAAGTTATTCGAGACCCTTTGAAAGATGTAGTAAACCAAGCACTTGGATTAGTTCGCCTAACTCAAAATGTTGCTGCGGTTCACCGAGATTCGACCGCTTCACCATACCCTCAACGTCTAGTCTACGGAGGGCACACAGTCGCACTCGCTCAAGCTTCTCTCAGCAGAGTATTTCCAAACACAGCCACTGTTCTTGGATGGCACATGTGCGACCATACAGGCCCAGTTTTTGAAGGTGACCTGCTTTCATTTGAACACAGAATTCTAGATGAAAACCAATTTGGAAGTGGAAACATAACTGCGATTAGATCTCAAGTTTACGTTCATAGAGAAAATGAGGAACCCAAAGAAGTCCTTGATTGGGTCCCAGTTACCTTAACGAGATAAAAAAGAATTAATATGACAGACCCTCTTTACCCCTTTCATTTAGATAACAAAGTAGCTATCGTTACCGGAGCTTCAAGCGGTATCGGAGCTCAAACAGCGAAACTATTCAGTTCAGTAGGCGCAACTGTGGTCGCTGCCGCCCGAAGACTTGACCGACTAGAAGAACTTGCCGAACAGGTCCCCAATATCATCCCGATTCAATGCGATGTTACAAGCGACGAAGACTGCGAAAACCTAGTTAAATCAACACTCGAACAATGCAAGAAAGTAGATATTCTCATTAACAATGCTGGGATAAGTGACCCTATTGCAGCTCTTGACGAAGAACTATCTGAATTCCGCCGAGTTCTACAAATTGATCTCATTTCCTGCTTCTACCTTTCCCAGCTTTGCGCACGAAACATGAAGGAACAAGAGAAAGGAGGGGCAATAGTAAATGTTGCCTCCGTACACGGATTTGTGGGGTCAGCTCCGAATAACCAACCAGGTTACAGCGCAGCGAAAGGTGGATTGGTAAACCTCACTAGAGAACTCGCACTTGAATGGGCTCGATACAACATCCGCGTGAACGCTATCGCCCCAGGGTATGTAGCGACTGAACTTACCGACGAAATGATTGCTGGAGAAAACGGTAGGAAATGGATTGAACGGAACACCCCGATGCGTCGTCCAGGTAATGTAGAAGAACTAGATGGAGCTATGCTGCTGCTTGCCTCAGATGCAGGTAGTTACATCACTGGTGAAACAATAGCCGTTGATGGTGGCTGGCTCGCAAGATAAGAGACACACTTACTAGTACTGCTTTCCAAGTTTTAACTAGTCGCCTACCTTGGAGATAATCAACAAGACTAAGAAGGTTAAATGAAAGCAGCAGTCGTTACCCAACCTGACCAACCTCTGGTCATCCAAGACATCGACATTGAAGAACCACGCGCAACGGAAGTGCTCGTCCGAATACATCATTGCGGAATCTGCCACAGCGACCTTTCAATACTTGATTTAGGAGGAGCAGGGCAACTACCAGTTATTCTCGGTCATGAAGCTGCGGGCGTTATTGAAACAATAGGTTCAGATGTCACTTCAGTTACCCCAGGTGACAAGGTGCTACTAACACCACTAGCGCCATGCGGACAGTGTTACTGGTGCTCAAGGGCGGAACCTACTGGATGCCCTGATGCTCAAAGTTTCACTAGTGGTTTACGACCAGATGGCACGTCGCCTTTCTCACAAGAAGGAACATGCGTACACAGAGGATTAGGGGTGGCTGGTTTTTCAGAAATGACAATCGTTCCAGAATCAGGTGTCGTGAAGCTAGATCCTGACACCCCACTAGACATAGCTTGCGTAATTGGTTGCGCCGTTCAAACAGGAGTAGGAGCTGTTCTCAATAGTGCCAAAGTAGAAGTAGGTGCAACCATCCTTGTAACCGGTCTAGGGGGGATAGGTATTTCAATTGTGCAAGGAGCCAGAATAGCTGGAGCTGGAAAAATTATTGTTTCTGATCCAGTTCCTGAACGAAGAGAAGCAGCATTTCATTTCGGAGCTACTCATTCGATCAACCCCCAAGAAGATGATGTAGTTACTAAAGTTCTTCAAGAAACTAAATCAATAGGCGTAGATTATGCTTTTGAAGCAGCTGGTGTTGCTTCACTGGTAGATACCTGCATAAACGCTTCACGTATAGGAGGAACAACAATCATCGTAGGAGCAGATGTCTCTTTGTCAACAGTTCCCATCCTTCCAGTAATGATCGCGACTACAGGTAAGAAAATCATCGGCTCTCTTCTTGGAGACTGTCACCCGCAACGAGATATCCCCAAATTTGTGAATTTATGGAAATCAGGCCAACTAGACCTTGAAGCCATGATCAGCCACAGAGTCAAACTTGAAGAAATCAACTCGGGATTTGATAACGTTCGCGAAACAAACGGAATTAGAACAGTTGTGGAGGTAGCCAGCTAATGCCTTACGACGCTATTCATTCAATGGACCTAACCGGCAAAGTCGCAATCGTTACCGGAGGTAGTAGAGGAATAGGGAAAGCAATATCAAAATGCTTCGCCGAGAACGGAGCAAAAGTAATAGTCACAAGCCGGAAATTAGATAATTGCGAAAAAATAGCTAAAGAAATAATTGAATTAGGTGGTTCTGCACATGCAGTAGCGGCACATATGGGAGACCTATCTGATATAGAGAACCTAGTAAAGGAAACAATTTCAGCATTTGGCTCAATAGACATAATCGTTAACAATGCTGCTAACCCGTTGATGAAAGGAATCGGAAACATAACTGAGGAAGCCTGGTCTAAAGCACTAAACACGAACCTTCGCGGACCAGTTTTTCTTGTTCAAGAAGCACTTCCGTATCTTGAAAAAAGCTCTGAAAGTTCGGTAATAAATATTCTCAGCAATGCCGCATACATGTATGCACCTCATCATTTGTTGTACCCCGTTGCAAAGGCTGGCCTAGAAGCGGCTACGCGTTCAATGGCAGCCCAGTTAGCTTCCAAAGGCATACGAGTGAACGCATTAGTTCCAGGAACCGTTGATACTGATATGGTTCGAGCAATGCCAGAATCTTTTCAAAAAACGTCAGCGAAAGCATCACTTCTTCAAAGAGCAGCTGAACCCGAAGAAATAACTGCTATGGCTTTGCTCCTTGCCTCACCAGCAGGAAGCTTCATGACCGGTCATACGTACTTTGTAGATGGCGGTCAAAGCTACAGGTAAATGCAAAAACCATTAGAGAACAGATAGTTTGAATCCCGCTCTTCTTTGAAACTGCTAGCACCAACTAAAGATCTTCGGTGATATTAACCGGTCACTCTCTTGTATATTTCTTCAGCGACTTCATCTAATGATTTCCCATCAGTTAGAACCTGTTCAAATTTTTCGTAATGGGTATTTCGTTTATCCAGCAATGATTTCATCGTGGCCACTTTGTCCTCAGACTGAAGCAACGGGCGAACAGACTCTCCCTCTCCTTTATCTAAACGACTAATGATTTCATCCAGACTCGCTTTTAAACAGAAAACCCGTCCAGAAGATGAGAGGTAATTAGCGTTTTCGATATTTATCATTAAACCCCCTCCGGTAGCGACAACCGTATTTGAAAGGCTTGAAACTTGTTTAGCTATTTTCCCTTCACAATCCCTGAAAAACTGCTCTCCTTTATTAAGGAAAATTTCCCCAATCAAACCATGTTGTTTCTCTATCTCTTCATCAGTGTCCAAAAAATCCATTTGTAACATTTCTGACAGCTTCCGCCCTACCGAACTTTTCCCCGTCCCCATAAATCCAGTTAGGACAATATTTTCCCTCACGATTATCTCGTTCCTGTCGCTAAACCCAGTTTAGGCTTTCCCCACGATGTCATCACGAACTTTAAAAGCAGCCTTTGGTTGCAGTAGAGCCAATTTCAATTTCAGGCTAAGTTAATAATATGATCACTGGTCTCCATCATGTAGCTATTTCAGTTCCCGATCTGGAAAAAGCTGTTGACTTCTACCACGAAACATTAGGTTTTGAAAAAACCTTTGACAGCAAGTGGGAAGGAGATAGACCCAAATCGGATCGGGTGATTGGTTTAAGCCAAACCCATGCAAAAGTGCAAATGTTAAACGCAGGTAATGCTTTTATTGAACTTTGGGAATACCAGCAACCATCACCGCTCCCACAAGATGATAAGTATTCCCCTGCAGATCATGGAATCGCCCACATCGCTCTTCAGGTAACCAATATTGAAGAAGAATACGAACGACTACGTGAAGCGGGAATGACTTTTCACGCCCCGCCAGTAGATCTTGGAAATTCTTTCGCTATCTACGGGAGAGATCCATTCGGAAACATTGTTGAGCTATACGAAGTAAGCGGCGAACGTTCAATTTAAGGGAAATCAAGCCTTTATAAAGCTAAGAGTTAATTTTTTTGTCCAGTATTGGAATATAGGCAATCTTTTTCTCTTAAATTCGGTACCCTCAGTGGCGGAAGGTTGCCAGAGCGGACGAATGGGGCGGCCTCGAAAGCCGTTGTGGCGCTTAGCGTCACCGTGGGTTCGAATCCCACACCTTCCGCCAATTTTTATTTATTCGCTCGTGTCCGTTTTAAAACCGGCTCAGCGAGACCAAGTGCGGTATCTGCGAACCGAAGAACTTTCCCTGCCGCCCCAGATGTGGAGTTATCCACCAGATTACCCATTACCTGCAACGTTATGTTAGCCATCAATTCATTAGCGACAGCGACGCGAAGACCTGATCGCAAAATAAGAGGATGCCCTATGAGAAAAGAAAAACGACGACCTGTTCTAAGAAAACCATCAAACCGGTCTCCAATAATCTCATCGTACCTTTCAGGAGCTGTCTCCGGGTCTTCTAAAAACAAGTCAGATACAAGCATCCCTGATTCGAGACTGTAATCAATACCCTCTCCGTTCATTGGGTTAATAAGACCGGCAGCATCACCGACCGCAGCCCAGCCGGGCCCATGACGCTTTTGCGATGTCATAGGAAGCCGCCATGCACGAGGTTTCTCAAGATAAGGTCCCACTTCCCACTCATCTGCGATTAGGTCCCGATAGAGGTCACAAAGCGTGTTCAGGTTTAGTTTCTTAAACCCTTTCATCGTAGAGAGAGCTCCTACCCCAAGATTCACAGTTCCGTTTCCTGTTGGAAACATCCATCCATAACCGGGGATAGGTGTTCCATTGCCATCACGCATTGCGAGCGAAGCCTCCAAATACCGGTCAGCGTGTCGTGGACTTTCAACGTATGTTCGTATGGCAACCCCATACGGTTCTCCCGCTTTTCGTTCTGTCCCTAACATGCGGGCAACTTCTCCAGGGGCTCCAGAAGCAGCAACGACTAAATCAGCAGTCCACGTATCTACCCCCGAAGACACACCAATGACTCTTTTCTCTTTAAAAACAGGGAGCACCTTTGAGTTATAGAAAATTTCAGCTCCCGCTTTGGAAGCGGTTTCGAGTAGATGAGCATCAAGTTCCCTACGAGTCCAAACCGCTCCGAATGGTGGGAAATTACCCCCACTAGGCCACTCCAATTCCCTACGGGCTTTTCCGGCGATCATTCTTAAACCATCTATTTTATGAACCCCTTCAAAATTGATCTGGAGTTTTTGTAAAGCGCCAATAGCTCTAGGGGTTAAACCATCACCACAAACTTTGTCCCTACCCGAAGAAGCTCTTTCAAAGATAGCCACCGAAGCCCCACCTCTGGCAGCTTGAATAGCGGTGGCAGCCCCTGCGGGACCTCCGCCAATAACGGCAATGTCAAAATGGTTCACGAACTCCAGCGTGCCTAATGATGAAAGAGAATGCGTACTTTTAAAGAAATTTTTTTAAGTAGCTAAATGCGCTTACTGTCAAAAAAATCAGCGACCATATTTCCACATTCCTCCTGAAGTATCCTCCCAGTCACTGAGAATTCATGGTTCAAACGCGGGTCGTTGCCCAACTGGTAAAGACTGCCTAGAGCACCGCTTTTAAGATCTTCAGCACCGAAAATAACCTGACCCACTCGGGCACTAAGAGCAGCTCCGGCGCACATAGGGCATGGTTCAAGAGTGCTAACCAAAATGGCGCCATCCAGACGGGACGAACCCACGGCCGCTGCAGCATCACGAAGAGCGAGAACTTCAGCATGGGCAGTGGGGTCATCTAAAAGTTCACGTTCGTTATGACGAGCAGACAATACCTTTCCATCTAAAACCACAAGTGCCCCAACTGGCACGTCATCATGCTCTAATGCTTTCCCAGCTTCCAGAATAGCTAAGCCCATTAATTCTTCATCGGTCACTCTTCGCCTCCTTCTAGATAAAGTCCGTTCTCTTCAACATGTGCGGTCAATGACTGGAAAAACCATTTCCCGCCTTGTTTCACGTACTGGTCCTCATACCGTCCGATAACCCTGTAATATCCACCATTTTTATGAGTGTAAAGCATAATGAACTTCCATGATCCTCTCGCTCGATTTCCATCAATACGAATAACCGGATTTGCCACTATATGACTTGAGCGTTTGATAAAACCCGCTGCACGAAGACCAAACATGAATTCCGAAATCTCTTTCTTTCCTGTTTGTTTACGATCGTCAGCATTTTTTGTCCCCCCAACTTGTTGCCAAGTCCCATTTTTTACAAAAAGCGCAGCGACAGCATCACCATCATGATCACTGTCGCAAGCATCACAATAAGCGGCTTTCAATTTTCTGATAGCTTCGATATCTTCAAGTTCCACGAGCCGGCTATGTGTATCTTCAGCGATCAAACCTGTAGTCACATCAACCCGATTCCTCTGCTTAGCCAATTTTCGTTCCAACCGTGAGAGGCTTTTCCTTTTTCTCCAACTACTTTTCATAACTGCATCTTAAAGAATGAATCAAACTTCGCAAACAAAGCGAAACTCTTCTACATTAAAAAGAGAAGATCGGGGGAGATAGTGGAAGTTAAAGGAACATACGACGAACGATTCTCTGGAGTCGCGGAAGCCTTACAACGAAACTTTCAAGATCCAGGAGAAATAGGGGCTTCTGTCGCCGTCATGCATGAAGGCGAACTAGTAGTTGATATTTGGGCTGGGCATACAGACCCTGAGAGAGCAAACCCTTGGGAACATGACACAATCACCAATGTCTGGTCTACAACAAAGACAATGACGGCTATCTCTGCCTTAGTTCTTGCAGATCGTGGAGAATTAGATTTCTTTAGACCAGTTGCGGATTACTGGCCTGAGTTCGGGGCAAAAGGAAAAAAGGATATCGAAGTTCGCCACATCATGTCACACACTTCAGGTCTTTCAGGTTGGGGTAAGAAAATTACGATGGAAGAGGTTTGCGACTGGGAAAAATCCACTTCCATACTCGCTGCGCAAAAACCCTGGTGGAAACCCGGAACTGCATCCGGATACCACATGTTGAACCAAGGTCATCTCGTAGGGGAGGTTGTTAGGCGAATAACAGGGGTTTCGCTTGGAACTTTTTTTGCAAAAGAAATAGCTGAGCCATTAGGAGCAGATTTCCACATCGGTTTAGATGAAAAAGATTTCCACCGAGTTTCTAATGTTGTATACCCGACAGAAGAGATAAAGGATCAACTGAAAGATCTCACAAAATCTTTAGCTAAATATCGCATCAGTGGGAAGGTAGCAATGAAAACCTTCATGAACCCAAACCCAGACGACAATTCAGCATGGACTGACTGGTGGAGAAAAGCTGAAGTTCCTGCTGCGAATGGTCATGGGAATGCCCGATCCGTCGCAACCATACAAGGGTTGATTAGCAATGGGGGAGAAATCAATGGCGTCAAATTACTTAAGCCAGAAACGATAGATCTAATCTTCCAAGAACAATCACATGGACCAGATCTGGTCCTCCTTATGCCTCTTCGTTTCGGAATTGGGTATGGGTTACCAAATGAAGAATTCCCCTTCTTGCCACAAGATGGCAAGGTCTGTTTTTGGGGAGGGTGGGGTGGATCTCTCATTGTTAACGATGTTGATCGAAAACTAACTGTGAGTTACATGATGAATAAAATGATGCAAACAGTAATGGGAGACCCTCGAGGGCTAGGGATTCTTGAGGCAGCCTATAAATCACTAGATTGATAAGTTGAGCGGAGGAGGTGGGATTCGAACCCACGGTGGGTTGCCCCACACACGCTTTCCAAGCGTGCCGATTCGGCCGCTCTCGCACTCCTCCCGATTCTCTACTTCAAAAGTATCAAACGAATACTCAGCGTAGTGAACAAAACTCTTAAAGCAAACTGTCAATAAGTTGAGTCATGTAAACGACTCAGCTTCTTTGGATGATCCTAAACTTCTTCAGCTACGCTAAAGATATATCCGTTTTTGGATGTGACGATTGGGTCCTGTGCAAATAGTACCCGTGAACCGAGTCAGGGCCGGAAGGCAGCAGCTCTCAGCGGAACTACTGTTGTGCCGCAGATAGCCTAATCGTCGCTTCCAAGAACGGGTATTTAATTTTGCGAAAGAAATCACTACAGAATCACGATTGCTTTCCCCTATGGCACATCAGCCAACTAGTATTTGATCGATGGCATATCAATCCCTGTACCGGCGATATCGCTCTGGAACTTTCAATGAGCTTGTAGGACAGAATCATGTCGTTACTGCACTCAAAAACGCAGTCACTGAGAATCGTGTTGGTCACGCCTATCTTTTCAGCGGTCCACGAGGGACAGGAAAAACAAGTACGGCAAGAATTCTCGGCAAAGCACTTAATTGCACGGATCTTCAAGCAGAAGGGGAGCCGTGTTGTTCCTGTGAATCCTGTATTTCCTTTACTGAAGGAACTTCATATGATCTGCAAGAACTCGATGCTGCATCAAACAATGGTGTTGAAGCTGTCCGAGATCTAATTTCTAAAGTTGCTCTAGGTTCGCCAGGGCGCACTAAAATATATATCCTTGACGAAGTTCATATGCTTACAGCTGGAGCAGAAAACGCTCTCCTAAAGACACTTGAAGAACCACCAAGTCATGTTGTATTTATCCTCGCTACCACCGAACCACATAAAGTCGCTCCTACTATTCGGAGTCGAACACAACATTATGAGTTTGAACTACTACCCGCCGATAAGTTAGAGAAACATGTTCGCTGGATAGCCGAAGACGCGAAGTTAGTTGTTAGCGACGAAATGGTTGAATATGTTCTTCGGGCAGGTGGAGGTTCGGCTCGGGATACTCTCTCCGCTTTAGAGCAAGTTGTTACCGCAGGAGGGATCCCAAACGATGATGATTTTCTGGGAACTATCCTCTCAGGAATTGCCCAATCTGATCCTTCATTAGTTGTGAATGGACTTAGCCAAGCAATCCGTTCCGGAAGAGATCCGAGAATAATAGGGGAGTCATTGGTTGATCGCCTTCGAGATGGTTTCTTACTTGCACTCAATGCACCAACAGAACATTTTTCTGAACATCAAAAAAATCTCGCAAACGAACTTGCGGGTATTATCAAATTAGCAACCCTGACTAGGTCGTTAGAAACAATTGGATCAGCGTTGATTGGGATGCGCCAGTCAGCGGACCCGCGTATAGACCTTGAAGTAGCGCTAATACGACTAACCCATCCTGAACTCAGTACTGAAATCGGGGCTCTTGTTGAACGGATTGAAAGGTTGGAAAGTGGGATAAAACACCCACAGCCAACCACCACACCACAACCAGACATCAAGGAGGAACCTGCTAAACAAAAAAAAGAAAAACAATCGGAAAACCAATCTGTGGGCACATCACAACCAGTAGACCAAGTCAAGAACGAAAAGATCGAAAATATTGGAATTGATCAACAACAAGTTGAACAATCATGGAGTCAAGCCAAAGAATCACTCAAAGGATTAACTAAAGCTCTCTTCAAAGAGTTAAATATTAACGTTGGAGATGATGGCACTATCTACTTAGTCGCACCGAATGAAACACACCGCCAAAAATGCGAAGACCGAATAGATGAAGCAAGAAATGCTTTAAATCAACATCTAGGACAGGAAACAGCTTTAAAGATTCTTGTTTCTGAAACAAGACCAGTAAGGAAGAAAAAACCAAAAAAAGAGACAATCCTAAATGACGAAGAAATAATAATTACGAATCTGGACGAATTGAAAGACGCACCCATGGAATCCGGAGATGAAATATCTCTTATTAACAAGAGTTTCCCCGGAGCGAAAATCGTAGAGCCGGATCAAGAATGAGTATCTACACACCCGCTGTGCAGTTGTTAATTGATGAATTAGGGAAACTCCCTGGAGTTGGACCTAAATCAGCACAGAGAATCGCATTCCACTTAGTCAAACTTCCTGAACAGGATGCTTTACGGTTAGCGAATGCAATCAACGAAGCGAAAGAGAAAGTCCGCTTTTGTGAAATCTGCTTTAACATGAGCGACACTAACCAGTGTGAGATTTGCGTAGACCAACGTAGGGACCCAGCCATTATCTGCGTTGTGGAAGAGCCCAGAGATATTGTCGCTGTTGAAAAAACGCATGAATACAGAGGGTATTACCATGTACTGCAAGGCGCTATTAACCCCATTGATGGGATCGGACCAGAACAATTAAAGATCCGTGAACTTCTCCAGCGTTTACAAGAAGGATCCATTGAAGAAGTTATTCTTTGCACTAACCCGAATATTGAAGGGGAAGCCACCGCCATGTATTTGGCGAAGCTAATAGAACCCTTGGGCATCCCGGTAACTAGAATCGCCAGTGGCCTTCCAGTCGGCGGAGATCTTGAATACGCAGATGAGCTTACATTAGGCCGTGCCATAGAAGGTCGAAGAGCGATAACTGGTAGTTAAAAACTCGGGAAAAAACCGAGGCGACTGGCGAGTGGTGAGTTCGCCAGCCACCAACGGAGGAGGGGAAATCTAATTTCCATTGCGCAGATATCCACACCCAATGGAAAAACCAAGTATGAGGATATAAATGCCTATTCTTTAAACTGTGGGTATTTAACCCACAAGATTACATTTAGGTTACATTACGACATTTGGGTTGTCAAATCAGCTAAAAACTGGGGAGAAACCCTAAAAATCATTGAATTCTCATGTTACTAGCCGTAATTTCAACGAAATAAACAGATTATTGATAAAAAGACCGCGAACTACGGGACCCTAAGGATAAGAGCATCTCCTTGACCTCCACCACCGCACAGTGCAGCAGCCCCAATTCCCCCTCCGCGCCTCTTCAGTTCATAAGCGAGAGTCAACGCCAAACGGTTTCCAGACATCCCTATTGGATGCCCCAACGCAATAGCGCCACCATTAACATTCACTATTTCATTTGAAATACCTAACTCAGAAACTGAAGCAACTGACACAGCGGCAAATGCTTCATTAATTTCAAATAGGTCTATATCGTCAATAGTAATTTCACTGCCTTCCAATGCATTAATAATTGCTCGAGATGGCTGAGTAAGAAGACTTGTATCAGGACCAGCTACCTGCCCATATGAAACAAGTTCAGCCATTGGTTCAATTCCATGACGTTTAGCGAAATTCCTGGAAACAACGATTACAGCAGAACCCCCGTCAGATATCTGACTAGCGTTACCAGCTGTGATATTTCCACTTTCTGCAAATGCGGGACGCAACTTTCCTAAACTTTCCAAATCAGTCCCTGAGCGTACCCCTTCATCAACTTCAAACACGATAGGGTCTCCTCGTCTTTGAGGAATCTCAACGCAAATAATTTCCTCACGAAGGGAACCAGACTCAATTCCAGCCACCGCTCGACGGTGAGATTCAGCTGCTACTAAATCCTGAGATCTTCGATCAATCTGGGCAGTAGCTGAATACCGTTCTGTACCTTCCCCCATCAATTCCTTTTCAAGGGCGCAATACAGACCATCATGTTGAATCACATCCAACATTTCAGCGTTACCGTACCTGTAGCCTCCACGTCCTTTAGGAAGCAGGTACGGGGCATTAGTCATAGATTCCATTCCTCCAGCAACAACAACTTCAGCATCTCCTGCATCCACCATCTGAGCAGCGAGATAAATCGCATTTAAACCAGACAGGCAAACCTTATTGATAGTAATAGCGGGAACAGACATCGGGATTCCAGCAGCACAGGCCGCCTGACGTGCAGTTACCTGCCCTGCGCCTGCCTGAAGAACCTGACCCATAATTACATAATCTACGACATTAGGTTCAAGACCAGCCCGTTCCAATGCACCTCTAATCGCCAATCCACCTAAATCTGAACCAGAGAAACTAGACAATGAACCGGACAATTTACCAATAGGGGTTCTCGCTCCAGCGAGAATGACTGCATCTACCATCTCAACTCCAATCAACAAAATAAACCTAGCTAGCCAATAACACATTTACACTGAAACAACAGAAAACTTTGGAGCTCGCAATGATACTTTCAGAAATTGACCATATCGCTATCGCCGTTAACGATTTAGAAGCAGCTATTTCCTACTATCAGGCAGCATTCGGGGCAACGATACATCACCGAGAAATCGTCGAAAGCGATGGAGTTGAAGAGGCACTGATAAAAGTAGCGGAAAGCTATATCCAACTCACTTCAGCGACAAATGAAGATTCACCAATAGCGAAATTCTTGGAGAAACGAGGAGAAGGCCTGCACCATATTGGTTACCGAGTAGATGATTGTGCAGCGGCCCTTCAAGCAATGATTAATGCAGGAGCACGCCCCATTGATCAAACTCCAAGACCCGGATCACGAGGGACCACAGTTGCTTTCATACATCCAAAAGGATCTTTTGGAACCCTGATAGAACTAGTTCAAGAATAGGAATAAAACCACAATAGGATTTGTGGCAAACTGCGAAAATGAACATTCACCTGATAGATGGAACATACGAACTATTCCGCTACTTTTTTGGAACACCTTCCCATATCAACGACGAAGGACGAGAAGTAGGGGCAGTAAGAGCCGTTGCCAACAGCATGCTTACCATGGTGCAACAAGGAGCAACTCATATTGGAATAGCGACAGACCATGTCATCACTTCGTTTAGAAACGAATTATATGACGGTTACAAAGACGGATCAGACCTTGACCCTGTGATACTCGGACAATTCATACTCCTCGAGGAAGTACTGGAAGCAATCGGTTTCACGGTTTTCCCAATGGTTGAATACGAAGCAGATGATGGATTAGGAGCCGCAGCTCGAGAAGCCATTAAAAACCCTCAAGTAAAGCAAGTAATTATCTGCACACCCGATAAAGATTTGGGGCAATGTCTTACACCTGACGAAAAGATAATTCAGTATGACCGAAGAAAACAAGAAAGAATCACATACGAAACAGTCATAGAAAAGTTCGGAGTATCACCAGAATCTATTCCCGACTATCTCGGTTTAGTTGGTGACACAGCGGACGGATTCCCCGGACTTAAAGGATGGGGAGCGAAATCAGCCTCTACACTCCTTGCTCATTACCAACACATAGAACAGATTCCCAATGACTGTACCGAATGGGAACCACAGGTTCGCAGCGCAGCGAAACTATCGCAAACACTCAACAACGACTACGATCTTGCCCTTCTCTTTAAACTCGTCGCAACCATTGACTACGACGCCCAAACATTTGAGACGGTCGATGAACTTGAATGGAAAGGTCCAAAAGATAATTTCTCTAAAATTCTTGAACAGATAGATGCTAAACGACTAATTGACAAGATCACAAGACTCGCACAGAGATAGTTGCGTTTGAAGTTAAACGCCTGCTCTGCTTGAATAAATCAATGGACATAAATGAAGCGGTTAACTGGGCAGAGGACTCACATCATGGCGTACTGATCACCCTTCGTAAAGATGGAAGACCACAGTCCTCAGATATTGCCTACGCAGTCATTGATGGAAAATTCTGTATTTCTGCAACAAGTAGTCGCGCAAAAACCATAAACCTCCTCAGAGATAACAGAGCAGTACTACACATCACCTCACCGAAGACATGGTCATATGTCTCCTTTGATGGGACTACAGAAGTCACAGAAACAGCGAAGAATCCCAATGATGACGTTTGTCAAGAATTAGCGAGAGTCTTCACTGTTATCCAAAAGAAAGACCACCCCGATTGGGATGAATTCAATGAAGCCATGATCAAAGATAAAAGATTGGTGATCAGATTCATTCCTGGAAACACTGTAGGGATGATTAACTAATGCACGATCTCAGCAAACACCATAAAGAGTTGGAAGAAAATGGATACACCATCGTTGAGAATCTTATTGACACGGATTTCATCGACGAATTAGTTAAAGATGTTGAACGGTTGGAATTAATGCTTGACCGGTCACCTGACAACAACAGATTTGAAGGTAACAGAACAACAAGGACATATAACCTGCTCGCTCATGGAGAAAAATGGCAACATATCCCAGTACAACCTCAAGTACTTGAACTTGTAGAAGGGGTTCTAGGAGAACAATGCCTTGTATCTTCACTGGCGTCTATCTCACTCGCTCCAGGTGAAACAGCTCAAGTTATACATGCCGATGATCAGGTGCAGCCAATCGTTAAACCCCATGTTGCAACTGTTTGCAACTCAATGTGGGCCCTTACGGACTTCACTGAAGAAAACGGGGCTACTCGAGTAGTTCCTGGCAGCCACCTCTGGCAAAACCCAGATTATTTTGGAGATCAAAGCGATATTGAAACTATTCCAGCGGAAATGCCGAAAGGTTCGGTCCTGATATGGCATGGAAGTACTTGGCATGGAGGAGGAGCTAATACGACAACAGGCCAAACCCGTATAGGTGTGGCAATGAATTACTGTGCTGGTTTCATTCGTCAACAGGAAAATCAGCACCTTGGAATACCACCAGAGATCATTAAAACTTTCAGTCCTGAATTACGGCAATTATGCGGCTTTGGCATGTATCGAGGATTAACAGGAAACATCGAGAAACACAGTCCCGCCCACCTCCTATATGGAGACCCTGAAGAAACCCAACTCTGGGACTACGACCCGATAGAACCTAAATAACTTCTACAGAAAGAAAGAAATGTCTGAAATAAAACCATTCACAATCAATATTAGCGAAGAACAACTCGTTGATTTAAGAGACAGAATTAATAACACGCGCTGGGCCGAACAGGAGTGCGTAGAAGACTGGACACAAGGCATTCCCCTCACCTATGTAAGAGAAGTCGCCGATTATTGGGCGAACCAATATGACTGGAGGGAAAGAGAAGAATACTTAAATAGCTTTGACCATTATCAGACGAATATAAATGACCTTGATATTCACTTCATTCATCAACAATCTCCTCACCCCGATGCTTATCCGTTGATCATCACTCATGGTTGGCCTGGGTCAATTGTAGAATTCCACAAAGTCATACAACCCTTGGTAGATCCAACAGCACATGGAGGTAACGCTGAAGATGCATTCCATGTAATATGCCCTTCACTTCCCGGATACGGATTCTCAGGAAAACCTTCGATCTCCGGCTGGGGTGTAGAAAAAATTGCTGAAACCTGGGATCAACTAATGGTTCGACTCGGATATGAAAACTATGGAGCACAAGGAGGTGACTGGGGGGCGGCCGTGACTACCCAGATTGGCCGGAATGTCGGCCATTGTGATGGGATCCATATCAACATGCCTATCGGTCGCCCGACACCTGAATCTTTACAAGATCCTACCGATGAAGAGAAATCAGCATTGGAAGGGCTCACGTACTATCAGGAATGGGACTCCGGCTACTCAAAGCAGCAGAGCACACGACCTCAAACATTGGGCTACGGCCTCGTAGATTCACCTGTTGGTCAGATGGCATGGATTATCGAAAAATTTTGGAGTTGGATGGATTGTGATGGACACCCTGAGAATACCCTCACCCGTGATGAACTGCTTGACAACGTCATGTTATATTGGCTCACAGCATCTGGGGCATCATCAGCCCGTCTTTACTGGGAAAGCTTTGGCAGTTTCGGAGGAGGGGAAAAAGTTGAAATCCCTACTGGAGTAGCTTCATTCCCTAAGGAAATCATCAGATCTCCAAGACGCTGGTGCGAAGAGAGTTACAACATTACGCATTGGACTACCATGCCTGAAGGTGGACATTTTGGGGCATTTGAACAACCCGAAATCTTCGTCAAAGATCTACGATTATTTTTCAAAACCATTCGCTAACTATTCTGATTTAAGGTTCTTCACAACTCCAACCATCTTCAGGGACTATGAGTTCAAGAAGGTAGTCAAAGACAACCCATGTAACGCATTCACTGTTTGTAAGAAACGCACCATGACCATCACCATCGGAAGTAATTAACACTGCATCACCTATTGATTCAACGAGGCTAGGACCCCATTCAATAGGGGTAGCAGGGTCTCCTTCCATCGCTATTACCAGCGCTGGTATATCTAAATCAGCCGCATCGACATGCAACGGATCTAACGCGATATCCAATCCAGCGCAACCTGTATCGCTTCGGAAACTTGACCCAAAATGCGGGAGTTGATCAGCTACAGCATCTACAGCATCAGCTATTTCTTCTTCCGAAGGACGTAACGGATCATCAGCACAATTAACAAGAAAAAGTACGGATTGAGAATTATCGTACGTCCCATCTTCACGTCTGCCAGACAGTTGATCTGCTAAAACTTGGTGGATTGTTCCATCAGCCTCAGTGATGATGGCATACAAACCGTTAGCTAGCTCAGGCCAACTATACGGTGAGTAGAGAGCGGAGGCGGTGCCGAAATGAAATTCTGACCGTGTGAGTTCTCTTCCCCCGTCAACGCCAAGGTTCGATCCTTTAAGTAACTCGTCAGCAATTGCGAACACTTCCTCCGCCCCTCCGAACTCATTCAACTTACAACTGGGGTCGTTATCGCAATTCTCAGCGAATCGATTCCATGCATTCTCAAAACCTAAACCCTGAACTGGACTGAACGCACTTATTTGTTCACTAGGTGCAACAGCACCATCAAGTACCATCGCTCGAACATGGTCGGAGAACAAGGAAGCGTAAACCGCGCCGATTCTAGTTCCATAGGAATACCCGAGGTATGTGATCTTTTCCTCGCCAAGGGCTACACGTATCAAGTCGATATCTCGGGCAACATTGTTGGTTCCTACATGCAGAGCAAGGTCGCCACTCAATTCAAGGCAGTCAACAGCGTAGTCACGTGCCGCAGAGAACAATTCGTTTATATCTTCACCATCTTCCACTGTCCAATCCTCGTCATCATCTGGATCATAAGGACAATTAACTTGCTCGCTTACTCCAACTCCACGAGGGTCAAAGCCAATAACATCAAATTCGGGAAACGCCCACTCCCAGGTGGATCCATATAGGTAAACAATTTCGGTCCCTGAGGCCCCAGGACCACCAAAATTCATAATTAAAGGACCGAGAGACGGGGAAATAGAAGCTGGAATTCGGACTAAACCGATTGTGGTTGTCGCCCCACCAGAATCCGAATAATCAAGAGGAACCACAAGGTCTCCGCATTCATAAATCTGGTAACAAGCCGACCAAGTAATTTCAGGGTCAACGAATGACTGTGCCGCAGGCGCAGAAGACTGAACAGAAGATGAACTTTCGTTACTTGCGGCAGAGACATCCTGATTCTCTCCGGCAACAGATTCCGACCCACTTGAACAAGCTGACACTAAGAGAAGAACCCCAAAGAAAAACAGAAGCAAAGCGTTAAATAGGCAAAACCTTTTAGAAACGTTAAACATTTTCAGAAAGTTGAAGAACCTCGACCATTTCTTCGCGACTTGGACCTAAAGGAGGATCAGGGACACGCTGATCCCGTGTTTCCCATGTTTTCATAACTTCGGAAAAAACCTCTGGTTCAGATAGAACCTTCGGGTCAGCTAATAAATTCATCATCTTCATAAAAGCCCTCCACACAGTTGCAGAGGTTCGAGTAGCAGGAATCAATCCTTCTTTTAGAATAGACCTTTTCATCTCGCTAACTTCATCTTGACCATCAGAATTTATAGCAGATCGACTGCTTCGGTCTGATTCCACAGAAGCGTTATACCAAGGCAAAATATTTTCTTCCATGCTCAAAGCGAAATGCTCTCCCTGCGAGGTTAGATCATTCGGGTGTTCCCTAATTGCTTCTCCAAGTAGGTGAGCTTGCCAGAAACCGGTAGCGCAGCCTCGACCATACAGTGGATTGGTGCAGATCAAAGCATCTCCGACCATGTGAAAACCATTGACAATCATCTTGTTAGAATCTCGCAAGGTTCGTTTCCGATTCAATAATCCGGCCATGGAATGCACTTCAGTTATAGGTTTAGCTTCTAAATCCAACCACTCAGCTGCTGCGGGAATTAAACGGACCACATTCTCAAACATTTCAGAATCCCTTACGCCCCAAAACGTCTTATCAGTATCAGAAGTTGCGAAGGTAATAGAGAAAGTATTGTTATCTCCCCAAAAAACACCGTATTTGAGATAACCGAGATCACCGGCTACCAGACGGTCACCTACAGGAAGATCCACCCCATCAGGGAGTTTATAGAACCGTGAATAATAAATAATCCCTGTATCTTCTAACTCTTCAGCAGGAACTGAAACCCCAGCTTCGGTTAACCAATTCGGTGCCATGGACCTTCGTCCATTCGCCGCTATAACACAATCAAATGCTTGGCTAGTTCCATCTTTAAAAGAAACACCAGTCACTTTAGGTATTGAAGATTCTTCGATTAGCAACCCGGAGACGCCGTTCCCTGTCTGTATTTCAACGTCCGGATTTTCAATAACGATATTTCTTAGAACCCACTCAAACGTTGTTCTTCTAGCAGCAAGCATGCGCAAATTCTTGTCTTCATCAATGAGGGTCCGATCGTCAAGAGTGTCGGGCATGTGATCGGTTAAGCAAATTTCTGTAGCACCAACGCCAAGAAGCTTCTTAAGGACTTCAGAATGGTTATCTCTTAGAAGGTTGTGAAGCCTCCCTAGAAGTGCGTGCGAATGCCTAACTTGTGGTGCGCCTCTACGGTCCCAAAAAAAAGCTTCTTCACATGTTTCCGGCATCGGAGTTTTATCTCGTTCAATTACTGTCACATGATGTCCTGCCTTGGAAAGTTCTAACGTTGCCGCCAAACCAGTAACCCCAGCTCCAATAACTCCTACTTTCACAAACACGACCTTTCAACAGTGTTAAGTCATAGTTTATGTTCGGTCGTACTCTATGAGAACTTTTAACGGTGAACGCGTCGCGTTCTTAGTGATAAATGTTGTGTCCGCTCCAGATGCAAGCCGCGGGTTTTTTATAGTTTCACACAATAATGATGACCCAATGACGGCTTCCAATCTAGCCATTTCGTATCCTAGGCAGAAATGTTTTCCTAAACCGAACCCAAGATGACCATACCTTCCCTTATCTCCATGATGCCCACTTTTTCTCTCTTTGCTTAGGTGAAGGTCATTGCGATTAATATTGAAAATTCGTGGATCCTCAAAGATAGTTTCGTCGTTATTGGCCGAAGCCAACTGAATGTACACCGTTTGGTTCGGCGGTATTGTCACATTACTGAAAGTCACCTCATTCACGGAATACCGTAACTGACCAAGAACCGGAGGGGAATGTCTCATCATTTCAGAAAATGCAGCATCAAATAATGTATTGTCAGCAAGAACTACGGCTAACTGATCCGGATTTAGAAGAAGTTGGGTCCACATGTTCGCTATCCCCTTATCAGTAGTTTCTCCACCGGCGACCAGAAGTAGGGATATAAAGGCTTGAATTTCAGTTATTGTCAAACGCTGACCCGCCGCTTCAGCATGAACGATCTTAGATATCAAGTCATTCATAGGACAGGATTGACGATCCTCAATAATAGGAGCCACATATTCGGCTAGTTGTTCATGAGCATCAATGCCGTGTCGTTGCTTCTCTGTATTAAACCGGGCTAAACCCGCCATCATGGTCGTATACCAAGTATGAAAACGATCATGGTCGCTTTGGTCCATGCCGAGCATATCTACAATGACATTCACAGGTAATCGAGTTGTAAAGGCATCTACAAGATCAACAATATTTCCCGAAGGGAAATTTTGAATTAACGCCAAGGAATTTCTTTCAATAGCTTCGCAATAAGGTTCAAACCGCTTCCCTACAAACTCCGGAGCGACTATTCGCCGGTGAACCACGTGTTCCTGACCGTCTTTGTCAAGCATCGTTGGGCCAAACACTACCCCTAAGGTGTCTCTGTATAAACGATTAGAGAAATCTTCATAATTTGCGAAAGCTTGAACACAATCCATGTACCTACTCAAAACCCATGTATTTGTTATCTCATCAAAGAAAACAGGTGCTTCATGACGCATTCGTTCCCAGAGAGGATATGGGTCAGCGACGTGTTCGGGACTATGTAACATTTCTGAAGTAATCACAGATCCAGCCATACACAAACAGTACCGCAAACAGTTTTTTCTAATCCATTCCCTTAATAAATTCCTTATTTTTTGCTAGTTTCAGTCCGAAATAAATTATTTCGAAAAATAACTATCGACTAAGTCATCGGATTGAGGTCAACCTCGCATTACCCTTACACCTGAATGGCTGATTACTCGATGCAAGACAGATTAGAAGAACTCGAACGAAGAAAGTCCGAAGCTTTACAAGCCGGACCTGAAAGAGCTGTCGAGCGACAGCATAAGAAAGGCAAACTACTCGCCCGCGAACGAATTGACTACCTACTAGACCCAGGGTCATTCCATGAACTGGACATGTTGGCTAGGCACCGAGCCCACGAAGCAGGTTTAGAAACCAGACCATACACCGATGGTGTCATAACGGGATGGGGAACCGTTGATGGAAGAAAAGTCTTTGTCTTCAGCCAGGACTTTACGGTCATGGGTGGAGCATTGGGAGAAGTTTTCGCTGAAAAGATCCATAAAGTTATGGACTTAGCTCTTTCAACAGGGGCTCCAATGATCGGTCTCAATGATGGCGCTGGAGCACGAATACAAGAAGGCGTCGTTAGCCTTGACAGCTACGGCGGTATTTTCCATAGGAACGTCCAATCCTCTGGCGTCATCCCACAAATCAGTGTCATACTCGGCCCATGTGCCGGCGGCGCAGTTTACAGCCCAGCGATGACTGATTTCATATTTATGGTTCGAGAAAAATCACACATGTTTATTACTGGACCCGACGTTGTCAAAACAGTTACCGGTGAAGAAGTCACTCTAGAAGAGCTAGGTGGAGCTGCGAGCCACGCTAGCAAATCAGGTGTTGCAACATTTGTAAATGAAAGCGAAGAAGAAGTTCTTGACGCAGTAAAAACACTTCTCACGTTTCTTCCATCAAACAACATGGAAGAACCCCCCGGCATTGAAACAACTGATGACCCAAATCGTCTATGTCCTGAACTCGCTGAGATTATGCCCGAAAGCCCCAACCTTCCCTATGACATGCGCGAAATCATCACTTCGCTACTCGACGATGGGGAATTCATGGAGTATTTCCCTTCATGGGCACAAAGCATCGTCTGCGGATTCGGGCATTTAGATGGGCGCGTCGTCGGAATCGTGGGAAATCAGCCCCTTATACTTGCTGGAGTCCTTGACATAGAATCATCATCAAAAGCCGCTCGTTTTGTACGCACATGCGACTCATTCAACATCCCCCTGCTTACCCTCGTTGACGTCCCGGGCTTTCTACCAGGCGTCGACCAAGAATACGGTGGGATAATCCGGCATGGAGCCAAATTGCTATACGCCTACTGCGAAGCAACAGTCCCTCGAATCCAAGTCATTACCAGAAAAGCATACGGCGGCGCTTACGTTGTTATGGATTCAAAATCTGTTGGTTCTGATCTTTCCTTTGCATGGCCAACAGCTGAACTCGCTGTTATGGGACCACAAGGCGCAGTGGAAATACTTCATAGGCGAGAACTTCAATCCGCAGCAGATCCGGAAGCTAAAAAAACAGAACTTGTAGATGACTACACAGAACGATTCGCTAATCCCTATATCGCTGCTGAACGCGGCTACATAGATGACGTCATAGACCCTGCCGAAACAAGAAAAAAAATAATTGCAGGTTTCTCAGCCTTGAGAACGAAACGTGAAGAACTCCCACAACGTAAACACGGCGTTATACCTCTATAACCACTATGAACTCCGAACCAGAATTCGTAACAATAACTCCCGAACCAACACCGGATGAGAGAGAAGCAATTCTCAAAGCATTCAACGAGTTATGGCCCATAGAAAAAAAGGTACCATTTTCATCCCGCTGGCGTTTCAGCGGTCGCTGGTGGGCTGAACGATCAAATCCAAGATCTGAAAACAGAAATTGGAAAGACTAACTGCCAAGCATCCACTTGAGTACACGAAATGCTTTCTTCTAACATCTGAAAGAGATACTGTCAGAATGTGAGCATTGGTAAAAAACAATACGAGAAACGGACAGTTGAACTTGTTTCAGAACTGCAAGGACATTGCCTTCTCCTCTCACCTAAAGAGAATCTACGCACCCCACTACCATCATCGGTTACATCTATTAAGGAATGGCCAAACGTATCAGTAGATGAAACTTTCAAGTCCATTCTTTCAATCAATGACCTAGCATTTTCTCAAAACCTAAACGATTTCTTGAAAGAACTCCAACAATATGCGAACAGAGAAACCCGGCTTTACTTCTGCGACCGGACAACAACCCCGAAAGGAAAAAATGGATCCGCAAGAAATGACATAACGGGCTCATTATGGGATACGAAATGGTCCGTAATCCATTGCGAACGCTTCACAACAGAAAAAAAAAGAAGCGCTCCTCAATATGCCTGTGGCATAGCAAGAATAAAAAGAGCTCATGATGGGAATTTGTAAGGGAAAATGTCACGCTAAACGCTGCCAAGGCGAGTAGCGTTTAAACCCGTGAGTCTTATCATCCAAAAATTCGGTGGAACTTCAGTTGCGGACCCAGACCGTATAAGAGAAGTCGCTGATCACGTTAGAAGAACTCGTGATCATGGCAATGACGTTGTTTTAGTTGTCAGTGCAATGGGGAAAGAAACAGACCATCTTCTACGCCTTGCTAGAGAGGTTTCTGAAACAAGACCCGCAAGAGAGATGGATATGTTAATAACTGCTGGAGAACGTAAAGCAATTGCTTTAATGTGCATGGCTTTGCATGACATGGGTGTACCTGCCGACTCATTTACTGGAAGTCAAGCTGGTTTCCTCACTGATACGAATCATCAAAATGCGAAAATTATCACAATCAACCCTCAACGCGTCCAAGAGACAATTGATGCTGGAAGGGTAGGAGTCGTTGCTGGCTCCCAAGGAGTTTCAACAGATAATAATGTGACGTTCCTTGGACGAGGAGGATCAGACACAACGGCAGTGGCGTTAGCACACGGACTAAATGCCGATGCATGCGAACTCTACACCGATGTTTCCGGAGTTTTCACAACAGATCCAAGAGTTTGTGGGAAAGCTAGGAAACTGTCTTCAATTAGTTTTGATGAACTACTTGAAATGACTGCTGTGGGTTGCCCGAAACCAGCAATGCGATCCGTTGAAGTGGCTCGCTCATACGGGGTTCGTCTACACGTTCGATCAGCATTTACTTGGGAACCAGGAACCTGGGTAGATAAGGAGGAAAATACAATGGAAAAACCAATAATTTCATCAGTTGTTCCCGACACGTCACAATCAAAAGTGACTGTCTCGGGAGTACCTGACAATCCGGGAATAGCAGCAGCTGTTTTTCGACCGTTAGCAGAACAAAATGTCAATGTAGACATGATCGTTCAGAACACTTCCGATGAGGGGGTAACAGATATTTCATTTACTCTCCCAACAGAACAATTAGAAATCGGAACACAAATTATGACTAACGTAGCTGAAACAATAGGTGCATCTGGTGTTAGTACAGATGACACCATCGGCCGTGTTTCCGTCGTTGGAGCAGGGATGGCTAGCAACCCAGGTGTGGCAGCAACTATTTTTGAAACGCTCTCAAAAGAAGGTATAAATATTGAAATGATTTCAACCTCAGCTATTCGCGTCTCCTGTGTAGTCGCTAAATCAGATGTTGAGAAGGCAACTCTCGTTCTTCACGATGCCTTTGAACTACATAAAGGGTGAATAAAAATCGACTGGAAAGAATCCGCAACATCACTTCACGCGACAAGAGTACCCTCTGGAATAATATTCTGGGGTTGGGCAGTAGACAAACCACTTAATGGTAATGATCTACGTCGATTAGCTTCATCATTTCTTGGCAATAAATGGGCGACACGCGAGTCAACACTTGAAATTATTGACTTAAACATCCCTTCCATTGGCAAGACTTCAGTAACTGGACTCCACGCTGAACCCGAAGAAATTATCCGGCTTTTAACCAAAAAACATCCAACCCAACGATGGTCTCCATCTCTCCAATGGTTACATGGAGTTGTTACGGCAACATTAGATGCCATCACAACAGGTCATGTCTTCCCCTCACTTAAACACGATGGCTTGAGGTGGCGAGCATCATGGACAGCCACACAGAATGAAACAATAGAAAATCAAATAAACAACCTTTATACGTGCCTCCCAACAGTGGTAGGTATCAATGGATTAGAAGAAGTAAACAACCTTCATGAAGAATTAGTAGATGCATGTTGTCGACGGGCTTTACGACATTCAAACTGGAAACCCAAACTCCCCCGAAACCGTAATACCTCTACACGATCTCTACGCAATACATACGCAGCCCTTTCTGACCCTTTCGGGTATTTCGTCACAGAAACAATGGCCGCAGATCATTCATTATTGGACCTCAGCTCACAACTAAGAAATTCCCGATGCCAAAACGAAACAGGTTTAGAACTTCAATGTCAAGCGAGACTAGAACCACGTGGCCCCGATGAACCTTGGGATCTAACATTTGAAACCTTTACCAAAGGAAACCCTTCAGAAATAATGAGATGGGATGAATTCTCATCAATCCAGAAACAACAACCAAAAATTACTTCAACAAAGAACCAAAAAGCTGTAACTAGATTTATTAAAGAAACAGCAGAAGCTCTTTCGGTCAACGTCCCTGGTTTAGATCAGCTACACACCCACTCAATTCAAGGAAAACTCCAACTGTCAATAGATGATGTTTCGCTCCTGCTTTTAGATGGATTGCAGGTTTGTGAAACTATCGGAGTGCCAGTTCTAGTTCCCAAAGGACTGATCCGCCAAAGACTTAAACTCGCAGCCAGAGCTACCCCAACTGAGTCCGGTGGAATCTCTGCGAACCTTGGAACCGCGATGGTAGACGTTGACTGGTCAGTAGCTTTGGGAGACCAGACCCTATCCGATGACGACCTTCAACTCCTTGCCAATTCCAAAAGCAACCTTGTTCAGATCAAGGGGCAATGGGTAAACATTGATAACAACCAAGCAGAAACTGCTTTACAAGAATTACAGAGAAGAAAAGAAGGCCAAAGTCACCTAACACCGACAGATCTTTTGAGAATAACAGCGGAGATAGATACCACGGATTCTGAACTGGAATTTGAGTCAATCTCAACTTCATCGGATCTTCTTACCGCCGATGATTGGCTATCAAATCTCATGGAAGGACTCCCTGATGACAGGTTGGTTGAAGAAACCGAACCAGACGAATTCCAAGGTGAACTTCGCCCATACCAGCGAAGAGCACTTAGTTGGCTCCAATTCTTAGGACGACTAGGGCTCGGAGGATGCCTAGCTGACGATATGGGATTAGGGAAAACCCCTACAACTCTCGCCCACATACAATCCAGAGCAACTAAATTACCGAACTTAGTGATTTGCCCACTATCAGTAGTACATAACTGGGAAGCAGAAGCGCAAACTTTCACACCAAACCTAAAGGTCCTAGTGGCTCATGGCCCTAATAGACCAACCGGTGATGAATTAATTAACCAGATTTCCTCAGTGGATATTGTTATCACAACATACGGCACGGCAACACGCGACATCAAACATCTAGCTAAGGTCCACTGGGATTTAGTTGTTTGTGATGAAGCGCAATTTATCAAAAACCACCATACGCATGCTGCAGCAGCATTTCGTCAACTAAACGCACATCAAAAAATTGCTCTAACAGGGACACCTGTTGAGAATCGACTTTCAGAATTATGGTCAATACTGGATGCGATAAATCCCGGAATGCTTGGCGGTATAAGTTGGTTCAAAGAAAAATTTGCTACACCTATTGAACAGAGAAAAGATGTTGATGCGTTAGCAGGAATGAGGAGATTGACCGATCCGTTCATTCTTAGGCGAACCAAAGACGACAAATCACTTGTCCCTGACCTTCCCGAAAAAATAGAACAAATAGTATGGTCACAACTCACACATGAACAAGCCGGTCTGTATAAAGCGGTCCTCAACGAATTTCTTTCACAAGCGGAGGAAACCGAAGGCATGAAAAGGAAAGGACTCATTCTTGCAACTTTGACAAAACTTAAGCAAATCTGTAACCACCCGGCACACTTTCTCGGAGACGGAAACAACTTTGGGGATAGGTCTGGGAAAGTAGCAAGACTGGATGAACTTATCCAAGAGATCGTAGAAACAAATCAGCGAGTGCTTGTTTTTACGCAATACCGTGTGATGGGAGATTTGCTGACCGATCATCTTGGCGACCTGATTGGAGGGAAACCCGATTTTCTCCATGGAGGAATCACGAGAGGACGAAGGCAAAAGATGATTGATCAATTTCAATCGGAGGACGGACCTCCAGTCTTACTTATTTCTTTAAAAGCTGGAGGTACAGGATTAAACCTTACTGCCGCAAATAGGGTTATTCATTTCGATAGATGGTGGAATCCAGCAGTTGAAGATCAAGCCACTGATCGAGCGTGGAGAATTGGGCAACAACGAACTGTTTTTGTTCATAAACTTGTCTGCCAAGGGACCTTAGAAGAAAAAATAAATAACCTCTTAGTGAAAAAACGAGAACTAGCTTCACAAAGCGTTGGCACTGGTGATGACTGGTTTACCAATATGGGAACAGATGAACTCCGGGAAATTTTCTCATTGAACATGTCTCAGGCGGTACAAGAATGATTCGCCCAAACAGTTCAGTAGGGGAAGCAATGATGAGACTTGTTTCTGCATATACGAATTTCAAAGATCCGTTAGGACCCGGTGTAGCCATACAAAGAAAAGGAGCTGTGAAAGATTTCTTTGTTGAACCAGGGAATGCCTCATGTGAAGTTTATGACGGACGTGATCGAGCATTTGACGTTGAGATACATGTTTCCCCTCCCTCAGAGAACATAAGACGCGCAGTTAAATCAGGTGATATAGAAAATGCCGTACCCAAAGTAGGAGAGATTCAGGTTCACCATGTTTGCCCTGAATGGGCGAATCCATGTAGGCATGAAATAGCCGCTTTTCTACAACTTGTGAAAGAAGTAGATGAAGATGAAAACACGTTACTCAAATGGCGAGGGTTAGCTACCGAGAAGAAGAAAGAAGTGGAAACCCACACGGAACATCAGTCGTTGACGGAACCAGATAAGAAGGCAACTATACGGGCTCTTCGAAAAAACCTACCAGGCCGTTTCGTCAATATCCAAGACCCGAAGGAATCCAAAAGTGTAGATACTAATCAAGAAGTAATTGATTTCCTGTCCTTCCCTAAAGAATCACCGACCGGCATTGAATATGAAAAAATCAGCGAAACTAACAAGCAAGAAAATATTGAAAGAGCAATGATGTTCAATGAATTTGACGCGAAACCAGTATTCATAGATGCGTTAGAAACCATTCAAGAGTTTTTACTTAAAAATTAAATCGAAGTTTTTCTAGACTGTTAAATACCCCACATTCAGCCCTTCTTATGAGTACGCTCAAGGTATGCATGTAGGAATAGTGGGAGCAACAGGTCAAGTCGGATCGGTGATGCGTCGAATCCTTACAGAACGAGAATTTCCTATGGAATCAATACGATTCTTCGCATCGGAGAGAAGCGCAGGAAAAACAATTGAGTTCCAAGGAGAAGAAATTGTTGTAGAAGATGCAGCTAAATCAAATTGGAACGGCTTAGATGTAGTTCTTTTTTCCGCAGGAGGAGGATTATCCAAGGAATTAGCGCCCATTGTTGCCTCTGCAGGAGCGGTGGTTATTGACAACTCCTCTGCGTGGAGAATGGATGAGGACGTTCCCCTTGTTGTACCAGAAGTTAACCCGCATGCATTACAAGAAATTCCCAAAGGAATAGTAGCGAATCCTAACTGTACGACGATGGTTGCAATGCCCGTTCTTAATCCACTTCATGTTGAAGCTGGGCTAGAGAAACTCATCGTGTCAACGTATCAAGCAACATCAGGTGCAGGTCTATCAGGGGTTCAAGAACTCAAAAACCAAGTGAAAGAAGCAGGAGATTCAGCTATGAATCTCACCCATGACGGCACCGCAATCAAATTCTCTGAAGGAACTAGCTTCATTCAACCGATCGCTTTCAATGTAATACCATTTTGTGGATCGTTAATAGATGACGAACTTGAAGAAACAAACGAAGAACGCAAGCTTAGGGATGAGAGCAGGAAAATTCTTGAAATACCTGATTTAGCAGTTTCAGCGACATGCGTGCGGGTCCCTGTTTATACAGGGCATTCATTGGCAATCTCAGCTGGTTTCGCTGCACCTCTAAGCGCAGAAAGGGTTCGGGAAATACTTAGCGGAGTACCTTCTGTCGTTCTTGAGACAGTTCCTACTCCGCTCAAAGCTGCAGGGGCCGACCCAACATACGTTGGGAGAATTAGACCTGACACCGTTTTAACAAATGGAATAAGCTTATTTCTCTCAGGGGATAATTTGCGAAAAGGAGCTGCGCTAAACGCTGTCCAGATCGCTGAATTACTTAGGGCATAAACCAGATACAAAATCTCTTACGTTACGGCGGATTCGTCATATATCTTTTCAATGCTTCTTCGATGTCAATATCAACTTGGTTGGCTAAAGAAAATGTCCAAGCTATAACATCCCCAAATTCATGAAAGCGTTGTTCATGTGTTCCTTTGCGAATCGCTTGGGCTAATTCTCCTACTTCTTCAGCAAGCCAAGCAACAGAGGCAGAAATACCCCGTTCACGATCTCTAACCCCATACACATCCTCAATATGTCTTTGAAATTCTGAAATTTGCATAACCATCCAATCTGTATTGGTAGATAATAGAACACTAGGCTTTAAAAAATTCAAAGATGAGTATCTATAAATAATAAACTATCCCATACGCAGCGTTCTTTATTCTTACGGATACGATCGGCGTACAGACGGGTAGTGGCGCAGGTTGGTAGCGCGCCTCGTTCGGGACGAGGAGGTCGTGGGTTCAAATCCCGCCTACCCGACGAGAAAATTATAGAAGAGATTCAGCTGTCTTACGAAGGTGAAGAGCGTTCAATGGCTTAACCAACTCCGCATCAACTTTGGCCTCAGATGCAATCCAAAGATCATCTTTTCTATCAAGCAGCATCATTATTTTAGTTGGTTTCAAACGCCCAGCGGTCATTTCGTGATGAAGATCAAGGCTTGTGGCGACACCGCCCATGTTCCCAATTTGTAGGTCTAAGATTATTAGATCTGGTTCAAGTGCTAGTGCGGTTTCGCGGACATCCTCTCCGCGTCGAACTCGACTTACTGTTGTATCTTTTGTAGCAAGAGCAGCAAACGTCTTTTCAGCGATTACATCAGAACCTGTAGCAATGAGAACCTTGACCATAGAGAAACTCTACCCGTCAGAGATCCGTATCTCTATTCATTAAATGTAAAGAAAAAATATGACTAAATATTCGCCCTATTTCTGTGAAAGTTGGTTCAAAACACTGTAGGATCCGCGCAAGGAGATTTCATAAGTACCTACCATGATTACGAGGTGTATATGTTAGAAGTCAATATCGAAGGAGATAATGAGTTCTCTATTTGTCGCCCTGTTGGAGAAATTGATGCCTACACGGTTGATGATTTCCGACAAGCATTAGCTACGTTGACTACGGTTTCAAAACTACTCATAGATCTCAGCGAAGTCCCATTCATGGATTCTGCCGGACTGGGAGCGTTGATAGGAAGCATTAGAAAAGCAGGAGAAAACGATGGAGAGATAGTTGTTGCCTGTGGGAGAACTTCTCTACTAGAACTTTTAAAAACTACTGGATTTGACCAAATAGTAACTGTGACTCAATCAACTTCAGAAGCTCTTACTGCACTAGGCAAAAGCGAAGAACAATAAACACAGAATGAGAAGTAACCCCCTAGCGAAACAAGAATTCAAAACGCGCACGAAAATATCAATTTCTACATCCCTTATCTGCATATTCATGATTCTGATGGGTTCAGCTGCCCATGGGCAAGAAAACCAAAGCTCTGAAGAACCCGGCTATGTGGAAGTTTTCGAAGTCAGTGGGCTTCTTGACGATGTACTCGCTGATGCTTTAGACCACTCAATAGTAAATGCCCAAAAAAATGGGGCTAACGCATTAATTCTTCAAGTGAATTCTAAACAAGCCGTTATCTCGGATAAACGATTGATTCAGCTAGCCAGACAAATAAGCTCTTCGGTTATTCCTATAGCTGTATGGGTTGGTCCTTCCGGATCTACTACACAAGGGAAAGTAGCCCAATTGGTTCTTGTCGCTGACTCTCTTGGCGTTTCAATTGGATCATCCATAGGAAACACTGGTGAACAAATCCTTGACTCAGAAGAGTTCGGGCAGAATTGGGGCGAAGAAACTAAACTCCTGAAAGAAACTGTTTTGCAATGGGAACAAGCGATAGAAACGAACCTTGTTGATTGCGAACGAGTCCTAATTGACGAACTAGGGAAATCATTAACTGAGAAAGAACAACTAGCAAGATGCGCAAATCCAACTTTAGGAGATTTCTTAGTTAGCCGTGAAAGTTTTATCTCTGAAGTAGTAGAAACAGAGGCAGGGCCGAGACTATCCCCATTGACGAAGACAAAAATCAACCGCCTTAACTTAATTGATCAATTAATGCACACGGTTGCTAGTCCTCCAGTTGCATATCTTCTACTTATCTCAGCTTTAGCACTCATCCTTTTCGAGTTTTACTCCATAGGAATAGGGATAGCTGGAGTGATAGGAGCAATTTCACTAGCTCTAAGCACATACGGTTTAACAGTTTTACCATTTAGAACGTGGGCACTTGTCCTAATAATATTTTCAATGTTTGCTTTCGCGATTGATATTCAAACAGTTGTCCCAAGATTATGGACCCTAATCGGTCAGATAAGCTTCACCTTTGGCACATTATTTCTCTATCCCGAACCCAATGTTCAAATGTCCTGGATCCCAATGACTGTATGTATTACAGGAATACTGGTTTTGATGACACGAGGAATGCCCATCATGATCAGGGGAAGATTTGCCACAACGGAAATAAAACGCGAACAAACTTAACCTTTTTCCCCAAAAATCTTAAAACGTAAGTGAATAATCAAAGAATCCAAGCTTTTTTAAACTAAATTCACATATTTTCTTGCTCCTTGAAAAAACGGTGACTAGGTTCGCTTAGTAAGAGGTATTATGAGCGCTCTTTTAGATGATCAAGGATGGCAAATGCGGGCAGCTTGTCGCGGACCGCAAATAAAGGTTTTCTTCCCTCCCGCTCATTTTGAAAGAAAAATCGATAAAAGAGAACGAGAACGTAGGGCTAAAATGATTTGCCGCTCATGCGCGGTTCGCAATGATTGCTTAGATTACGCTCTTCGCATCCGCGAACAACACGGTATCTGGGGTGGGCTTAATGAAAGCGAACGTAAAGAGATGCTACCTGTAATACAAGTTGAGTATTCTCAAACTCTTTAATTAGCTCCAGCAACTTCCAAAGCCACTTTGATCATTGAATCAAAAGTATTCTCACGTTCCTCTGAAGTCATTACTTCCTGTCTAACTATGTCATCGCTGACGGTAACAAGTGCGAGAGCTTCAATTCCCTCAACAGCCGCGATTGTATACAGGCCAGCTATTTCCATCTCCACACCAAGAATGCCCAAATCACGCAAGTTACCAAAAAGCTTTTCATCCGGGCCATAGAACAAGTCAGAAGTGAATACAGGCCCAACAGTCATAGGGATATCAGAAGCTAAAGCAGCCTGAGAAGCAGAAATCAAAAGATCCCAATTAGCAATCGAAGGGAGAGAAAGCCCACCATTTAACTGACTGATTGCAGCAGAATCTGTTCCTGCAGCTGAAGCACAGATTAAATCACCAAGACGAACGGATTCATTTAAACCACCACAACTACCAACTCGAATCAGTCTCTGCACTCCATAGAATCTTATTAATTCCGTGTAATAGATAAGCGCTGACGGTATTCCCATCCCTACAGACTGAACAGAAATCGGAACCCCATTGAAAGAACCCGTGAAACCCTCGGCGCCTCGAACAGAATTTACCTGCTTCACTTCTTCTAAATAATTCTCCGCTATGAATCTAGCTCTTTTCGGATCTCCGGGCACTAGAACAGTGGGAGCGTAATCTCCCCGCACGCCTTCCAAATGAGGTGTTGGACCATTCTCCATGAAATTCTCCTTTTCAACTTTGCTGAACTACTCGCACTACAAACTTACTTCGTTGCTCCATTAGATGTCACTTGTTACCGTTAAGCCTTTTCCCAGCGATCCGAACATCACCCCTGCGCAGAGTTACACCTACTTCATCCAAGTAATTCAAAAGAGGAAGAGCATATTTCCTAGTTGTTTCCAAAGCCTTTCGGATTTCAGCGACAGTTAAACCCTCTGGTTTCTCCTCTAGAAGAGAAGAAAGAATTCGTGTTGCTTCAGATATAGCCAACACAGAAAAAAAGATATTACTTTGCTCAACAACATACCCTTTTCGTACAAGTTCTCGTAATTCCTTTCGGTCAACGTTGTCAGGATCAGGAGGTTTAAATAAAGAGTTTTTTAACTCCTCTAGAAATGGGTGCATATCAAGATTCGTTGAACCTTCCTTTCTGAGGTAATTACCTTCAAGCTTTACGTCTGAAAGAAGAGGAATAGCAGCTCTTTGATGGTCATCTAACCTCGCTACATCAATGCCCAGTGAGTCAGCGCTTTCAACTTGATCCTGCAGTGATTGGATTGTTTCCTCAAGTAGGGGAGGATGAACTATCCAACCCGGAAGGTTCTCTTTTCTCTTACTACCGGTTAAAGCTTCTAAGTGAGATGGGGTAACCCACCCGCGCTCTCTGATTATCCGATCAATGGAATCGTCAGGTTTCGCCTTTGACGCCTTCAAAAGAGGTTCAGGGTCTAGAACTTTCCCCCCTCCGACAGTTTCATTACGACCACTTTCACGCAGCACAAATCTATCTCCAAGAATTATTGGAATTTTTTTGTTCAAAAAAATCCGGATACAACCGGTTTCACCGGGCGCTATCGGGGCTGGTCCCAAAACCCTTATCTTTGCATGGTGTTCACTTGTTCCGATGTAAACCACATACGCTCCACGGCGGGATATCTCATGATTAACGTCTGGCAAAACACGTAGCTCTACATCAATGACTGAAGTCAGAAACCATTGACCAGGTTTAGTTATTACGCAACCTCTTGATAATAAACGATGGTCTACACCGGTTAAATTAATAGCTAGTCTAGATCCTGGATAAGCGACAGGGACTTCCACATTATGTATATGGAGAGACCTGACTCGTGAACGAAAACTTTCAGGATCGATTTGAATATCTTCATCAACCGAAAACGTGCCACCTGTCAAAGTTCCTGTCGTTATAGTTCCAGATCCCTTAACTGTAAAAACACGATCAATCCATAGTCGCGGTCGTTGCGAATCTATAGCCACTGGAGTTTCGGAAAGCAACGTTTCGAGTTCTCGTGTTAGTTCCTTGATTCCTTGACCGTCAAGACTATCAACTTGAACAATAGGAGCATCTTGCAGGAACGTGCCTTCAACCCTTTCCTCTAGTTCAAGCAAAGCCAATTCACATAAATCTGGGTCAGCGATAGATACTTTGCTCAAAGCAATAACTCCTCTCTTCACATTCATCAATTCAAGAATCCTTAGATGTTCTTCTGACTGTGGTTTCCAACCTTCTGTAGCCGCGACTACAAATAAACATGCATCAACAGACCCGACCCCAGCAAGCATATTTTTTATAAATCGTTCGTGTCCGGGAACATCAATGAAAGACACACTGTTGCCATTATCAAAAGAAGTTTTCGCAAAGCCTAAATCAATGGTGAGACCCCTGCGTTTCTCTTCTTCCCATCTATCGGGATCAATTCCAGTTAATGCCCGTACAAGTGACGATTTGCCATGATCTACATGTCCTGCAGTGCAAACTATATGACTCCCCACAACACTAACTGATCCCATGAAGAGCGCTAGATAGTTGGTCATCAAAGAGAGGGTCAACTGTTCGAAGGTCAAGAAAAGTATTTCCGTCTTCAACACGGGCGATAATGGGTGGATTCTCATCGGTTCCCAATCGCAACTTATGGGAAACATCGCCATTAAGTTGCAGTCCGAACGAAGGAATAACGACTTCTGGGAGAGTTCCCCCTCCTGGAATAGAATTCAAAGGCACTGGTGTGCCTATCCCGATCCGGTTTGCTCTCTGTTCTAATTCATTAACTGTAGTCACCGCCATTTTCCAGAAAGGAATAGCTTCCCAATCCCGAGTTAAGTACCGCATAGCAAGCTCTTGCAAAGAAGACAGGATTAGCCCTCCGGGCCGAACAGCTCTCGCAAATGGATGTTTCATGCATCTTCCAATGAGATCAGCCCTACCTGCAATTATCCCTGCTTGTGGACCGCCCAATAACTTGTCCCCTGAAAATGTGATTAAATCAGCTCCCTGTTCCAGAGTCTGTTTCGCAGCAGGCTCACCATTAATCCAAGCAGGCGGCCCTGAATCAAGCCACGGACAGTTCTCATCAAGAAGACCTGAACCAATGTCAGCAACTAGCGGAATGCCCATGTCAGATAGTTCAGCTACATCAGTAGATTCAGTGAAACCAACTATTTTGTAATTTGATTGATGGATCTTCATCATCATTGCCACATCCTTGTTGGCAGAAATTGCACGTTCGTAATCGTCTTTTCTGGTTCTATTCGTTGTCCCTACTTCAACTAGGTAAGCACCGGAGAGTTCAAGAACGTCCGGTACGCGAAAATTTCCTCCAATCTCAACCATCTCACTTCGTGAAATAGCTACTCCTTTTCCTGAAGCTAAAGCTGAAAGGACTAGAAGAACAGCAGAAGAACAATTGTTGACAACCATAGCTGCTTCACTACCGCACAAAGTTGCAAATAAGTTCCCAACATGTTCTTGTCGTGACCCTCTCAAACCAGTAGTTAAATCAAGTTCAACATTAATAGCGTGCCCAGTAGATGAATTAGGCCACGGGGCACGACCTAAATTTGTGTGTAACAAAACCCCTGTTGCGTTGATGACAGTTTGAAGCGGCAAAGCTTTTAAACGCTGGATCCTTGTTTCCAGATTTTCCCAGTCTCCTTGATCAATGGCTTTCCGTATTTCTTGAACCAAAAGGGGGTGGGGGAGTCCAGAGCCAGAAAAAGATTCAGCTAACTCATTTACGGAAGGCGGGAAAGAAGCCATACATTGACTCTAGAACCGATATGAGTGGTTTTTCATAAAAGATTTTAAGGAAAGCCAAAAAATTGTCTTCGTCGGCTCTTGAAGGTCAATCCCGTAGAAACCGCTCATAGAATGAAATAGATGTTTTTCCTACTACTTCTCTTTATTATTATTCCAATTGCTGAGTTGTATATCATCATTCAGGTCGCCCAAACAACTGGAGTCATCAACTCAATAACTCTGCTAATTCTTGTTAGTTTGATCGGAGCTTGGCTAGTTCGAGCACAGGGGACAGGGGTATTGAATAAAATCAAATTTCAATTGTCTAGAGGCGAAATGCCGAGCAGAGAACTAGCTGATGGCGGGCTGATTCTTTTCGCTGGAGCTCTCATGCTCACCCCCGGTTTTCTCACCGATGCTTTTGGTTTGCTCCTTCTTTTCCCTGTGACCAGACCAATCTTTCGAAGTTTGATCTTAAGAAGGCTTTCAAAAAACACTTCTGTTTTCGATTCGTCCAACTCTGAGCACCAGAACACCAATTTTGGAAACAATTCATTTATTTATTTTCGAAATAAAAGATCCGAAATTGTTGACCTACAGACAGATCAAGATTTAGGTAATACGCCACCGATGTTAGAAAACGATTGAAGAAAGGTCAGAAAGTTAATTATGGAAGAAGAAGAGCAGGATAAAGGGCCAGAGCCAATAGTTCCAGGGGTTGCTCGCGCTTTAAGCCCGCTTGTCAGAAGAATTCTGGCATTAAACCCCGGACCGCATACCTCCTTTGGAACAAATACTTATTTAATTGGCATTGATGAAATTGTCGTAATTGATCCCGGTCCAGAGAACAGTGCCCACCTAGATTCTGTGATCGGTTGCGGTGGAGACAGAATCCGTTGGGTTACAAGTACTTGCTCCGATGCTTCCCATGCAGGTGCTATCGATGAACTTATTGAAAGGACTGGAGCTGAGAGACTAAACCTAGAAGGTGGGGAAACCATTCTAGGAACGGAATTTAGAATCACAGTCCATGACATGGAAGGACCTGTTGCGAACCACAAATCGTTCCTACTTGAAGAAGAAAGAACGCTCATCTGTGGAAAATTGGTCAGCGAAGATACGTCAATCCCTTTAATATCAGGAGATTCTGATTTGCTTAAATACCATGCCAGTTTCCAGAAAATAATGAAGATGCGTTTAAAACGTTTTGCACCCGCATTCGGTCATGTTATTGAAGATCCCAAACAGGCGATAGCCACAACTATTGAAAGTTTCAATAACGCTGACAAACAAATCTTAAAGGCAATAGGAAAAGGAGCGAAAACCTCTGAAGAGATCGCTTCAGCAAATTCCTCTAAAAGTGATGACCCTGAACTTGTCACTGAAATTGCGAAATCAGTAGAAGTTCACTTAGCGAAACTAGCTGATGAGAAAATTATTAAACAATTAAAAGCTGGATGGGTAATCCGTTAATCGTTTTTGATAGAGACGGGAGTTTCTAGAGTGTTATGTGCGGTGCAGTCAACAGGGTTGATCCTCGGTACCGCCGAATGAATAATTTCATCAACTATTGCGTTCAGAGCTTCAGAGGCATGGCCATCCTCAAGAACTATTGGCGAACCATTATCTGAACTCTGGCTGACAATAGGATCAATTGGGATAGAACCAAGTAAAGGAACACCGAGCTCTTCAGCTAATTGTGCGCCCCCTCCAGAACCGAAAATCTCGTATTTTTTGCCGTCCTCATTGATGAATGATGTCATGTTCTCTATAACACCAGCTATTCGGAGGTAATAGCTTTGTGCCATACTGGCGACGCGAGACGCAACTGTTTGAACAGTCTTTGACGGAGTAGTCACTACGATCATGTCAGATCGTGGGAGCATCTTAGCTAACCCCATTTGGACATCTCCAGTTCCTGGAGGCATGTCAATGACCAAATAATCTAAATCCCCCCACTCAACATCCTCTAAAAAATGGCGTACAGCTCTATTTAGAATTAAGCCTCTCCAATTTAAGGATGACTTATTTTCATCGACTAAAAACCCCATAGAAACAACCTTTAGCGTTCCGTCACCAATGCGCTTTTCTAAAGGAACTATTTTTTGTGTTTCTTCGTTACCAGCTAGCCGACCTTCAAAACCTAACATTTGCGGAATGGAAAATCCCCAAATATCTGCGTCAAGGACACCAACTGTTAGCCCTCTCGCAGCTAAGCCAGTTGCTAGATTAGCAGTGACTGAAGATTTCCCTACTCCACCTTTCCCAGAGGCAATCATTATAGATTTCGTTGATTTCGGAATTTGTGTAGCTATCTCTTCTTTAGAAAGGTTGAATCTCGCCCGATCCATTGTCTTTGCCCGCTCATCATCTGATAGTTCCGTCCAATCAATCGTTACACGGTTTATTTCTACGATGCTTCGCATCTTTGCATGAACATCTTTTTGTATTTGAGCACGGAGAGGGCACCCTGATGTTGTTAAGGCAATAGTTAAATGTAAATGACCTTCATTCTTGATTAAGACATCTTTGACCATTCCTAAATCAACTATGTCTGATCCAAGCTCCGGATCGACCACACCCCGTAGTTGATTAATGATTTTTTCATGCGTCTCTACTTCGGAATGTAATGATTCCATATCAAAATGATACAAATCTTTTTTAATAACCCCTTCCCCTATGACCGACGTTCAAGTAAAATCAAAAAAGTGAAAATTATATAGGAGAAAGAAGTGATCACACTTACAGATTCAGCTTCCACAAAAGTAGATGAATTGATTAAAGAAGAGGGAGAAGACGACCTAGCGCTTCGTGTCGCTGTCCGACCTGGCGGCTGTTCCGGATTTAGCTATGAGATGTATTTCGATTCAGATATCGCCGATGATGATGAAACAGTTGATTTCGGACCAATCAGAGTGGTGGTTGATTCTTCTAGTTCAATGCTGCTTCAAGGCGCCACGTTGGATTATAAGGATGGTCTAGAGCAATCAGGTTTCAGTATCGATAACCCAAACGCACAAAAAACATGTGGTTGCGGGCAAAGCTTTAGTTAATCAAAGATAGAGCTTTATTTAATTCAATTTGATCAAATGTGTAGTCAAGCCGCGATCTTACAATCCCGTTCTCGTCGGCGACAATCAGGCTCGGCTCAAAATCCATTCCGTATTCGATGATCACGGGTGCTAATAAATCCTGAAGATCATTTCCTTTAATTATTTTTTCTGGTTCAGAATAAACTTCTGCGTGTATCACATTTATTGATGCCGCTTTCCCAAGAACAGCAGTCAACAGAAGCTCAAGTGAGGGACCACAAATACTTGTTTGACAAAAACCAGGTGTAGAAATTAGTAGAACAGTAGGTGTATTGTTCGATAATGCTTTTTCCAACGTAATGCTGTGGAAAGGGCAGGGTTCAAATCGGGTGCAAAGTGATTTAAAGCCTAGAGGGTTATCAAATGTAGGAATATCAGCGATCCGCATTGGATCCCCAACTTGAACTAGATCCACTTCATCTCTTTCAACGACAAGAAAAGAAATTGATTGAAGTTCATTACCGTATTCAACTGAAAGTTTATGTAGCCCAACTTCATTACTCACAAATTCAAGAAGGAAATATGGGGTTGGGATCCCTTCCCCGTATTTTGGAAGAATAACAGGGGTGCTCTTGCCAGAAGGTAAGAGAAGGGTCCCTGATATACCATCCGGAAGGTTATTAACTACTGGAATACCATCTGCTGCGTGTAGGAAAAAGGGAGCTCGTTGAGAGGAACCAACCACAAGAGTGGAGGGCATTATAAGACCATCAGCAAAACCTGACCGGAGATAAGTCATTTCATCTATCGTTTCGTTTGCGTCCGATGAATTTGAAGAAGAAGATGAACAAGCTATCGCCAAAGCTGAACTACTGGCCCCAAGGAGGAAAGCTCTACGTGAAAGAGAACTGCTTCCTAACAGTGAACGTTGTGTGACCATTTACAGAATCTAATCTTTCTATCTCTCCCTGTCATAGTTCGTAGCCCGATATGGCTATTCTTGAATTATGCCAAAACCTGTGGGTCCATACTCTCCCGTTGTTCGTGTGAAAGATTGGGTTATAGTTTCAGGTCAAGTTGGTCTTCAAGACGGGGTGTTGGTCGCTGGAGGACTTGTTCCACAATTACGTCAACTATTTGCAAATCTAAAACACCTATTGGCATCTGAAGATCTATCACTATCTGATGTCGCAAAAACTACTGTTTTTTTAACAGATATCACAGACTATGAAGAGATGAATAAAATCTACATAGAAGAATTTGGGGATCACCGACCAGCGCGATCAGCTGTAGCTGTAAATGCTTTACCAGTAGGTGCCGTTGTCGAAATTGAAGCATGGGCTAAAATATGACAACTACTGTGAACCTCTTCAAGATAGGAAAAATATGACCGGCACCGTCGTAATTATAATTTTGTTAACGATCCTCGTTCCGGTTTCTATAATCATGACGGGCCTTCTATTCAGTGGGATTTTGGGAAACATTCTTCAAAAAGACGTTGATACGGAAAATGAAGGAACTGAACTTCTTGAATTAAGCAAAAAAGATTTTCTATCTTAATTCAAGATATGAACAGTTACGATCCCCACCGTGACTGACCGAAACTATAACCAACGGAACGAACCGTTTGGATTAGTCCAGCATTCTCCTCACCCAATTTAGAGCGGAGTCGACGCACATGGACATCTACAGTTCGTGCTCCACCGAAATAGTCGTACCCCCAAACACGAGATAGTAGAGTCTCTCTACTAAATACCTTCCCAGGGTGAGAAACTAAGAACTTCAATAATTCGTATTCCATAAATGTTAGGTCTAGGGGGCGGTTATTAATAGTGGCTTGGTATGTCTCAATATTGAGGACCAAATCTCCATGTGTGAGAACTTCTCCGCGGGTATCTATTCCTTGAGCCCAGAAAAGATGTTTTAATCGTGCTTCAAGTTCTTGATGTCTGAAAGGAGTCAGAATGAAATCATCAAAAAGCTCGTCGCGGAGCTCTAATTGTCCTAATTGAGTTGCATTGAGCAGTAGAAGAATTCCTTGGAGGGGCTTTGATCGCTTCCGAAGCGACCGAGCAAATGAAAACGCTGAGTTGGGGTCTTCATCTGCGACTATCACAGCACCATTCCATTCGTGATCAGATTCATACCCTTCGGCAACCGATGAGTTCGCTACAGCTTTCCAAGAAAAACCAGCTAAATCTAAGCTTTGAGCTAATTCCGGGGGTGGCGGATCGGGGAAGACAAGAAGAGAAGTCATTACTTTAAGCCTAGGAGGAAATAATGAAACTCGCGATAAGAGATTACCGGCAGCTTCATTTGCTTATTTCGTCTCAATATTTAAAGCCATGATTCACCACACAGGGAGGTAGCGTTCAACTTCAAAGGGCGTTACTCGACCCTGATATGCTTCCCATTCAGATTGTTTGTTCTTGAGAAACCACTCAAAGATATGTTCTCCGAGCGCTTCGCGGACAAGTTCCGATTCTTCCATAAGGTCAAGTGCTTGTCGAAGATCTTGTGGCAGTTGACGTAGACCGGATGCTTTCGCATCTGTACGGCTTAAGGACCAAAGATTCTCGTCTGCTTCTTTAGGCAAATCGTAATTTTCTTCAATACCTTTCAATCCAGCTGCCAAGATTACGGAATACGCTAAGTAAGGATTCGCAGCCGAGTCCAGAGCCCGATACTCAATTCTAGTCGATGATTCCTTTCCTGCTTTATGGACTGGAACCCGAACAAGAGCAGATCGGTTATTGCGCGCCCAACTGACATAAACAGGCGATTCATAACCCGCAATCATTCTTTTATAACTATTAACTAGTTGGTTCGTTACGGCAGTAAATTCTGGCGCATGGTGCAAAATACCAGCCATAAATTTTCGAGCCGTCTTTGAAAGACCCATTTCATCGTTAGGGTCATGGAAGGCATTCACGTCACCTTCAAATAGAGACATATGCGTGTGCATTCCTGACCCTTGACCTTCATCAAGTGGTTTAGGCATAAAAGTTGCATGCACGTCAGCGTCCAGAGCTATCTTTCTTACGATAAGACGAAGCGTCATGATATTGTCAGCCATATCAAGTGTTTCGGTATAACGGAGATCTATCTCATGTTGGCTTGCATTATCTTCATGAAATGAATATTCAACTGGAATACCCATTGCTTCAGACATTGCTAATGTACGTCTGCGTAGACTGCTACCGAGATCTAACGTCGTTAAATCAAAATACCCAGCGTGGTCAAGTGGCGTAGGTTCAGTAGGACTTTCAAAATAAAAGTATTCAATTTCTGGGGCTGTAAAGAAAGTAAATCCCTTCTCTTTAGCGTGGTGAAGATTTCGTCTCAATACATAACGGGGGTCTCCTGCAAAAGGAGTTCCATCAAGGTTACGAATATCACAAAATATTCTTCCGGTCGGTTCCGAAGGGTCAACCCAGGGAAGCAACTCAAAACTATTTGCGTCAGGGATGGCGAGTACATCACTTTCTTGAACTCGGCTAAAGCCATCAATTGCAGAGCCGTCGAAATGCAAGCCCTCTTCAAACGCTGCTTCTAGTTCAGCAGGGGAAATAGCTAATGATTTTAATTGTCCAAGAACATCAGTAAACCAGAGACGAATAAGTCTTACCCCTCGTTCTTCTACAGTCCGAAGTACGTAGTCTTCCTTAGTTGTTTCCATGTATTCTTTTTAACGAACTTAATTGGATTCTCCCCTCAAGATTCTCAAATTAACACGCTGTTAACATTTCTTACCATCTCAACCCCTACAGTCGTGTTAACTAGTAGTAAGGAAACCACGCTGGTTTATAGTGGTAGCACAGGTTCAAGGGAACACCTTGAACCTGTCTAACGAGAATGGAGAATGAAGTGACATATAGAGCTGAATATCTTTGGATTGATGGTACGGAACCAACACCAGAAATTAGATCCAAGACGAAGATACTAGCTGATGGCGATGAACCCGGTATCTGGGGGTACGACGGGTCATCAACCAATCAAGCAACAGGTGACAATTCTGATGTGGTCTTAAAACCAGTGTTCCAATGCCCCGACCCAATACGTGGCGGAAACAATATTCTCGTAATGTGCGAAACATTTTTAACGGACCAGGAAACACCTCACCCTACAAATACGAGAGCTTTAGCTAGAGCAGCTGAAGATAAGTATGGCGACCAGGATCCATGGTTTGGATTGGAGCAAGAGTACACAATGATAGATCCCGGGACCGGTTGGCCAGCAGGTTTCCCACCTAATGGATTTCCTGCACCACAAGGCCCTTATTATTGCGGTGTAGGTGCTCTTAAAATACATGGACGCGATGCTGTCGAAGAACACACAACTCTATGCATAGAAGCTGGTATTAAGATTTCCGGTACGAATGCAGAAGTGATGCCAGGTCAATGGGAATTCCAAATAGGTCCAGCAGGGACAGTTGAAGTTGGAGATCACTTATGGATAGCCCGTTACCTCTTGTATCGGATAGGTGAAAAACACAATGTTGAAATCAGCATAGAAGCTAAGCCTATGAAAGGTGATTGGAATGGAGCTGGGATGCACACTAACTTCTCCACACAAGCAATGAGAGAAGGATATGATCCCATCATCGCAGCATGTGAAGCTATAGGTGCTCCTGGAAAGACAGAAGAACATTTAGCTGGTTACGGCGTCGGAATTGAAGATCGTTTAACTGGGGAACATGAAACCCAACGCTATGACCAGTTTAGTTATGGTGTTTCTGACAGAGGAGCTTCTATACGTATTCCATGGCAGGTCGCACAAGACCAAAAAGGTTACATTGAGGACCGACGCCCGAATGCCAATGCTGACCCTTATGTCGTTGCCGCGCTAATGACCAACACAGTTGGCGAAGCTCTTTCATAAGCACTTTTAAATTCAAAAGACCAATACTAAGAACTAGATTGAACGCAGTTCACCAGCAGAGTTGACTGACCTGTAATAACAGCTAGCTCGGTAAGTTCCTTCGTTATCTTTGGTATGGCAGGCTCCCTGCCCCTTAGGCTGCACAAGATAAAGCAGAGAATTCTGCTCACAATTCACGCGCACTTCAGTAACAGCAAGAATGTCACCTGAAGTAGCTCCTTTATGCCAAAGTTCATTTCTTGAAGTGCTATAAAACACGGCTTCACCCTTCTTGAAAGTTTCAAGTAAGGCTTCTTCATTGGCGTAAGCAACGATCAGTACATCTTTCGTATCAGCATCTTGAACAACTACGGGAACAACCAAATGATTCCCTTCTCCTATTTTGAAGATCTTGCTGAAATCAATTGATAGTTCTGTTCCCTCTTCGAGATCCATACCTTCTGTCACCCCAACACTCTACTAAATCCCAGCCAAAGCCCATTGGAATTAACTAGATCTAACATATTTAAAAACGCTTTGTGGCTAGTCTTTGCTTTTTGAATACTCAGTATGACTGATCTGCCCCTAATCTGCATACATGGGTTCTTTACGTATAACGCTTTGCCAACTTAATCTCCACGTAGGGGATCTAATAGGTAATAAACAAAAAATTCTTGATGCATATACGGAAGCAGAGACAGCCGGAGCAGATATAGCTGTTTTTACCGAGTTAGCTGTTTGTGGCTACCCACCAGAGGATTTACTACTCAAGTCGGGTTTCGTTGAAGAAACACAGATCGTTTTAAACCAAATAGCAGAACAGACCAAAGATTGCGTAGCAATTCTAGGTTTCGTTGAAGGAGAAGAAGCAGCTGCTGACCCAGTTCGTAGGACATCAAATGCTGTAGCCGTCTGCGCTAACGGAGAAGTGAAAGGTACATACAGCAAACGCTCACTTCCAGATTATGGGGTCTTTGATGAAGAGCGCTATTTCGCACCAGGTGAAGATCCAATAGAAATTTTTGAAATACGAGGAATAAGCGTAGGTATCACAATCTGTGAAGATATCTGGGTTCCAAACGGAGTCGCATCTGAACTTGCTTCATACGGGGCCCAGATAATCTTAAACTTAAACGCATCTCCGTATGAAATGGACAAATTAGAAACCCGAGAGAATGTCTTACGTCAACGAATCGATGAAATTGGAATTCCTATCGTCTACACCAACCAGGTCGGAGGTCAAGACGAACTCATCTTTGATGGGGGATCAATGGCATTAGATACTGATAAAAAAATTATTGTTAGAGCTGAACTCTTTAAAGAACAGATACTCACGTTCAATATTGACCTGAAACAATCGTCTAAAGAAACTCCAAATAGCGTCGTAAAAATTAGCGAAGACTCTAGAGAGGGACTCTCCGATCAACAGAAAGTGCTTCCCTTGCCATCTCAGCAATTCCAGATCTGGGAAGCACTTTGTCTCGGAACTCGCGACTACATAAACAAAAATGGATTTAAGGACGTATGCCTGGGACTATCTGGTGGAATTGATTCCGCGTTGGTAGCAACTATTGCTTGCGATGCTTTAGGACCTGAACACGTTCATACCATTTCCATGCCTTCACGTTATTCCAGCGATCACTCTCTATCTGATGCGGAAACTTTGGCAGAGAACCTTGGGTGCCACCATATAACTATTCCTATTGAAGCAGCCCACGCAGCATTTCTAGAAATGACAGAACAACAATTCGCCGAACTCCCTGAAGACCAAACAGAAGAGAATCTCCAATCCCGCATACGAGGGACATTACTAATGGCTCTTTCAAATAAATTCCAATGGCTGGTTCTCACAACCGGTAATAAAAGTGAGATGGCAGTAGGGTATTCAACTCTTTATGGTGACACTGCCGGCGCCTTCGCAGTCATCAAAGATGTATGGAAAACACAAGTATTTGATTTAGCCAAATGGAAAAATGGAACAACCGGACGTGAAATAATTCCACAGTCAATTATTGTTAAACCTCCATCTGCGGAATTACGACCTGACCAGCGCGATGACCAGTCACTTCCACAATATGAAACGCTTGATCCACTTCTTAAAGAAATAATAGAAGGAGATAAAGTACCGTATGAACTTATACGAGACGGATACGACCCAAATGTCGTAGCGGAAATTACACGACTTGTTGACATAGCAGAGTTTAAACGGCGACAAAGCCCATTGGGGCCGAAGATATCTCGGAAAGCATTCGGGAGAGATCGAAGAATCCCGATCACTAACTTGTATGAGGGGACAAAAAACTAGTTTTAGGGAGAGATTGGTTACCTAGAATAAAACAAAGAAATGAACTCCTCAGCGAACCATTCAAAATCCTTCGTACAAAAAATTTTAAACTTAAAGAGATATTGACCAAATTTGGGTTGCGCGTAGCGATCATCTCGGTATGGTAAAGCATGCGGAGGGTGAGATATTAAATAGGTCTCACATGATTTGAAAAGAGCGTACTTTGCCTAAAGAGCGAGTCGAGCGAGATGAAGAAGACCTCGTCAGGTTATACCTCACGGATATAGGTCAGTACCCACTTCTGACCAAAGAAGATGAAGTACGACTTGCTCAAAAAATTGAAAATGGCGTTGAGGCTAGAGAAAAACTCGCGACTGAAGAAAAAAGAACCGCTGCAGAGAAAAGAGAACTTAACCGTCTTGATAGAAGCGGAGCTCGGGCAGAAAAAAAATTCGTCCAATCAAACCTCCGCCTTGTTGTATCAATAGCTAAGAAATACCAGGCATCAGGACTTCCTTTATTGGATCTCATTCAAGAAGGAAACCTTGGGTTGATGCATGCCGTAGAAAAATTTGACTGGCGGAAAGGATTCAAGTTCTCAACATACGCTACTTGGTGGATACGTCAAGCAATCACCAGAGGAATTGCGAACACTGGAAGGACTATTCGTCTACCAGTCCATGCCGGAGATACCCTTGCCAGGCTTCAAAAAGCCAGAACCAGACTGGAATTGAAATATGGAAGACCAGCTACCCTGACTGAGCTAGCCGCTGACGTTGAAATGCCAGAAGAAAAAATAACTGAAGCCCTACGATTCGCAAATGAACCCCTTAGTCTCTCTGAACCACTTCGAGAAGATGGTGATGCAGAGCTTGGCGATGTCGTTGAAGACCGAGGAGCTGCTTCACCATTTGAAGTTGCTGCAACATCATTACTCCCTGCTGAGATAGCTCGACTTCTCGCACCGTTGGATGAACGAGAACGAGAAATCCTTAAATTGCGCTTCGGTTTAGATAGGGGTGAACCTAGAACCCTTGAAGAAGTAGGGGAACACTTTGATCTAACAAGGGAAAGAATTCGCCAGATAGAGGCCCGAGCGATGTCAAAGCTTCGACACCCAAGTAGTGATACTGGTGCACGCGACCTCCTTGCTGTCTGATCAGTTACTAGAAGCAAGTACTAAAGTCGGTAGCGGAGGTGGACGGGAATCGAACCCGCCGGACGGGGATCGCCCGTCCCACCCGCTTTGAAGGCGGGGGAGCCCACCAGGTACTCGGACACCTCCCTGATGTTTCATCACTAGTATGACCGAACTTTACAAAATCGGCGATTCAAGTAACTTTATCTAACTGTTTCCCCATGGCTTTAAAGTGTTATAGGAAAAGGGAAGCGAATAGTCACCTGAAGATCAACAATTGCTAATTTGCGCGGTGGTTCTGAAAAACCAACACCTAAGGGTTTATCAAATGAACATATTGGACCAAGGCTAATCCCGTTCAGTAGAGCGTTACCAGAAATAACCCGTCTCCATTTACATGCCTGATACCATTCCATCACTCCACGTGAACTCGTTCCAAAAGTCTTAACACCCATTGAAATACCAGCGATGGGATTTTCTATGAATCTTGTGAAGAGAAGAGGGCGTGAAGGTATGAAACCTCGTACCATCCCCCCATTTAGATTGATATCTAACCCGAATCCGGTGGCACGAGTCATCTGCCCATCAGACTTTACTGTTAAGTCACCGACACGTATCTCATCAAAATCGTAAATAGCTGAGACAAAATTAGCGATACGGTCGTTTTCAGCTAGTAGGATTTTCTCTCCTTTTGGAGTCCCCCACATCACATCGCCGAACTCGCCAATAGGAGAATCTTCCCAATGCCCTATAACAAACCTGTTCCCATCGGAAAACCCGACTGAACTAATTGAACCTTTGATACGCACATCGTCCACATATAGCAAGGTAGGTGATTCAAGTCTGACTAGCCAACCGCATTGGACTAATGTCATATCGATGACGGCTGACTTAGAACCCCAAAGAACTTCTCTGGACGTAGAAGAGATACGCTCTCAATTGATTACTTGGTTACAGGGTAAAGTCTCCGATGGTAACGCGATGATTAGTGATTTCCGGCGTCCTTCCGGATCAGGAATGTCCAGCGAAACACTTTTGTTTTCTGCTACATGGGAAACAGAACAAGGCCAGCAACATAGTAATCTAGTGGCAAGACTTGCCCCTACAGATCAAGACATCCCAGTCTTCCCATCCTATAATCTGTCCCTTCAAGTTGAAGCTATGCGCCTCGTCGAGACTCAAACAAAGATTCCGGTGCCTAGAACTCTTTGGTTGGAAGAGGCAACTAATGTGCTTGGCGTCCCTTTCTTCGTAATGGAACAAATTATTGGTCGGGTGCCCGCAGATATCCCCCCCTATGTATTTGGAGGTTGGCTTCTCGATGCTGAAAAAGAGGAACGCTCTGCATTGGAGAGGTCTGCGGTCAACATAATCGCCGAAATTTCACAAATTAATCTTTCCGAAATAGATACTTCATTTCTAGAATTTGAAACTACAGGGGAGACCCCCCTTGAGCGCCATTTTTCAAACCAGATGAATTATTACTCATGGGTGGTTGGGGATCAAAGGCAGCACCCTGTTATTGAAGCAGCAACTGTGTGGCTTAAGAACAACTGGCCAGATGAAAGCGAAACCGTTTTAAGTTGGGGAGATGCAAGAATAGGAAACATTATGTTCGGAATGAACACTTTTCAGCCAACTGCTGTACTTGATTGGGAAATGGCAGGATTAGCTCCAGTTGAAGTGGACTTAGGATGGATGATTTTTCTTCACAAATTCTTCCAAAACATTGCGGAAGAATTTGAATTTGACGGTATGCCACAGTTTATGAATTCAGAAAAAGTGTCCACCTACTTCACAGAGATCACCGGGAAAATTCCCGAAGACCTTCTCTGGTTTGAAATTTATGCTGGCATGCGTCACGCAATAATCATGAGTCGAATTAACGATAGATCTGTTCATTTTGGAGAAGCTGAATGGACCGATGATGTTGATTCGGCTATACCTCACCGAAACTTGCTCTGGTCAATGATGTCTGGAAGCTAACTACCGTAGCTACCATCGGGTAGAACAGTAGGTAATCGAAGTTCTGGATTCTCTAGAATAGAAACTATGACTGGATCTCCAGAACGGATTTTTTCAGGAGTATCAAATCGCCATTCCCAGCCAATCTCATCAAACCGCCCTTCCTGCCCGCCCAAAAGACTTGTGTGCGCCCAGTAAACGTATTCGGTAACCATGCAGGAATAATCACAAGTCCAGTCATCGTAGGTGTACCAAGCTTCGTCAGGATATGTGGAGGGAACATTATCAAAGACCCCGCCACGAGCCACATCCATGGCGTCAGCTATAGCAGAACCCTTTTGTTGGTTCAGTTCTTCTGGATATACCTCCCCCCAACCGTAATTGAGCAGTAAGTGATGCACTTCTTCCAATGAAGCGTCAAAGGCATCACTTGGAGCTGTTTCAGAACCATATAGGCCCTGCACACTAAAGGAAATAAGCTCCTCAATTAAACCTGTCTCAATTATCAGATCAACAACTTCCTCAAATTCATATTCAGTTCGTGCCATAGCCAGTATGGATTTGTTCTTTACCAAAGCCTCAATAACACGGCTATCGTCAGGTATCCCATTCTCATCGTTATCTAAGTATTGAGCCATAACATTAGCAGCGTGGAGGATTTTCTCATCGGGCGTTGATTCGGTAGCAATGATGGAAATGCCCCAAACCGAAACAAATTTAGGAAAAACTTCTGAAAGGTTCGAAAGTTTATTTGGAGGGGAAGTGATTTCAAATGACAAAGTGAGGCTGTTTCTGCTTCTCTCTGCTTCCGAACTTGAAGGAGATGTAACCTCAGGTGAGGCTTGTGAAGTATCAGACTCCACCGTTTGGTTTTCGTTAATCTGTGACGAAACACCACATCCAATTGAAACCATTATGATCACAAAAGCGGGGACTCTAAGAAATTTTAAAACCATCATGACACCAGCCAATCTAATTGATAGTCCATTAGGATCAAGAACTTCGAAAACAAGAATTCTGAAAGAAGAAACATATATCTCTTCCACCTGAACATAAAAACATGCTGTGGTCCCATAGGCTAGAAGAATGATGTTGGGAATAACTCAAGAAGATCAAGGTGAATGGGTTGTCCTTAAGTTAAGCGGTGAGATAGATATGGCTACCGGACCTCAGCTCCGCCAAAAAATTGTCCAACGCGTACAAGATGGTCAAGCAAATCTCATTGTGGATCTAAGCGAAGTTGACTTCATTGACTCAACTGGACTTGGCGTCCTTATAGGTGGTCTTAAAAGAACTCGGAGTCATGGAGGCGACCTAAGATGTGTAGGGCTTACAGAACCGCTTAAAGAAATGTTCAAATTAACGGGACTTGACACTGTTCTCACGAAAGAAGGCATAAACCCGATAGAGCGGAATCAGACTTAAATGGCTAAAGGAATAACCTTAGAAATCCCAGCTAAAGCCGAATATCTTTCCTTGGTACGAGCGGTCGTTGTTTCCGCAGCTGGGCTCGACCCAGCAGTAGAAGACCAAAGACTAGAAGATCTTAGATTAGCGGTATCAGAAGCTACAACAAACGCGATCAGAGCTCACGCAAACCTAGGGTCAGATGAACGTATCACTATCAGGTGCGGGTTAGGAGATGATCGCATAGAAGTTGAAGTTCAGGACCGTGGACCAGGGTTTAATCCTGAAAAACTCAAAGATACAGGTCCTTTAAATGAACCAGGGCGGCTCCAATACGAGGGCGGATTCGGGATTCCCCTGATGAGAGTCCTTGCTGATGAAATACAAATAAATTCTGCTGATGAGGGAACCACTGTTCAACTCGTTGTCTATACCCCTCCATCCACATGATGTGAAATCTGCTGACAATATTATTCGTTCCCCATAGTTGCATTTCAAAGCAATCAGTAGCATGAGTACGTGGACGATCATGAAGATTTCAATCCAATTCCCAAACCAGATTCGCTCCTTGCTCTCCATCAGGTCACAGAGACTTTATTTAATACCCTTAGAGAATGGTTTGAGATAGAACCAACAGTTACTTTAGACCTAGTTGAAATAGATTCCGCTGTAATTGAATTGGGGGAACCTGAAATGATCGCAGCTATGGCAATGCGAAAACTGCAAGCATTACGACTGATAGCGACGCCGGGAATATTGACAACAACTGATGTAGTAATAGCAATCATCAATGACCTTGACCGGGCATTGCTTCAAGCGCCAAGCATGTACCTTGAAAGAAAAGCAGACCACACGGACTGGGATCAGGCATTGGCAAATTTAGAAGAAGTGGATTTGCAAGAAGAGTTACCTAGAGAAGTTACTGAGGTAGACCCTGAGATAGAGGAATTTCAAGTGCAACACGCGCTTCTTCATAGGGCAGTGCAATCGGTCGTTGAAGCAGCTGAAGGGGAGATAAGGTACTTCGAGTGATACAAATTATGTCTCGCGAAATAGTAGTAAACGCAACAAACGCCTTGAGTGCCTTTACTATTGACTTTGATTAAATTACAAGGACTTTGAAAGAAGATGGCTGGAAACACACCAATACCTGATTTGCCTAAATGGACCTGGCTCGGGGGCGAGGGACGCCTTGCGCGTCGTGTTGGGAAACCGGTACGAAGATTCCTTCACGTTGAAGCAGCAGGTGGTATTCTCCTACTCGTAGCGACAATGGTGGCTTTAATATGGGCGAATTCGCCTTGGTCTCAAAGTTATTCTGATCTTTGGAACACAGATTTTGAACTAGTTCTAGGCAACTACCAGATGGGTGGAGAAGGGCACCATCTTAACTTGGGGGTGCTTGTCAATGACGCCTTAATGGCTGTCTTCTTCTTTGTTGTTGGTCTTGAGATCAAAAGAGAGTTAGTTTCCGGACACCTTAAGGACCCTAAAGCAGCGGCGTTACCTGTTTTTGGTGCATTGGGAGGAATGATCTTCCCCGCACTGATTTTTTTCATCTTCAATTCAAGCGGAAACGCATCTTCTGGTTGGGGAATTCCGATGGCGACCGACATTGCTTTCGCAGTCGGGATTGTGTCATTACTTGGTGACAGGGTGAGTCGCTCACTAAAAGTTTTCCTACTGTCACTCGCAATCGCTGATGATATAGGTGCCATTCTTGTTATCGCAATTTTTTACTCATCAAATCTCTCCTTGTCTTGGTCCATAACTGCGCTCATCATTATGGGAATCATTGTTGTTCTCAGAAGGTTACGCATTTGGTACATTCCAATCTATATTTTCTTAGGTAGCGCTCTATGGTTGGCGACATTTGAATCAGGGATACATGCGACGATCGCAGGTGTTGCTTTAGGGCTTCTCACCCCAGCAAAACCGCAACAGAGCCGTGAAGAAGGCATAGCTGCCCTTGACTGGTTACGTGACAAAGGAGAAAATATTTACCCCGTTGATGTTCGAATAACAGCTATGGAACTAAACGAATCACAAGTATCTATCGCCGAACGCATAGAAATGGCGTTACACCCTATTTCAAGCTTTATCATTATTCCTATCTTCGCTTTAGCGAACGCTGGAGTTGACATGGGAGGGGGACTGCTAGGAGAAGCGGCCTCAAGCCCAGTTGCTTGGGGAGTCGCGCTTGGATTAGTTGTAGGGAAGTCACTCGGGATTTTTTCAATGACATGGCTGGCAATGAAACTACCTTTCATCTCCGCACCAGTTGAAATGAAACCATGGTCGTTAATGGGTATCGCAGCAACTGCAGGGGTTGGCTTTACCGTTTCCTTATTTATAACGAATCTCGCTTTTGACCAAACAGGTCTTATAAATCAATCAAAGATCGGTATTTTATTTGCTTCTTTAGTAGCTGGAATCATAGGTTTGGCGTTTCTTCATATCGGAACAAAAACTGAAGCCCCTGTTGAAGAAACCATTGACAAGTAGAAAAAACTGTCATTAATTCAGCAGCTAAATATTTTCTATGATGGCGAATTATAAGTTCAAAAAACGATCTGGGTAAAAAAATATCTTTTGAAGCAATTTCATCAAATGCATTGAAAACCCAAAAATTTGCGTTACCCTCTCCGGTCGCAAGCAATCTCAAGCAGAAACAGAACTCTCAATTAAAGAAAAGGTAGAAACGTGCCAAACGCACTTGTCATAGTTGAATCACCAGCAAAGGCGAAAACTATAGAGCGTTTTCTTGGAGATGACTATGTGGTTGAAGCCTCCGTCGGACATATACGAGACCTCATACAACCTAAAGACGTTAAAGAAGATAGACGTTACGACCAAGCAGTACATGCCGAAAACAAGACGCTAAAGAACTTCGGGATTCTTTCAATACGAGAATCAAAGGAAGAGCCATGGGTACCCTGGTACGTTAAAAGCCCCAGCAGCCAAAAAACGATCGCTCAACTCCGTAAAGCTTTAAAAAAAGCAGATGCGCTGTATCTTGCAACTGATGAGGATCGCGAAGGGGAAGCTATCGCTTGGCATCTTGTAGAGGTTCTAAAACCAGATGTACCTGTGTTTCGTATGGTCTTCCATGAAATAACTGAGAAGGCGATTCTTGAAGCTCTAGAAAACACGAGAGAAATCGATATGGATCAGGTCGCAGCGCAGGAAACAAGAAGAATGCTGGATCGAATAATCGGGTACGACTTATCAGGTTTAGCAAGACAAGTGATTGGTGGCGGAGCGACCGGTGGTCGGGTTCAAAGCCCAACGTTAAGAAAGATAGTTGAAAGAGAACGAGACCGCATTCGTTTTGTCAGCGCAACATACTGCAGTGCTACCGCAGAACTCATTTCTTCAAAAAAAGAACAATTTAGCGCAAAACTGATTGAGATAGATGGTCAGAGAATCGCTTCCGGAAAAAATGACTTCAACGAGAACGGAGAACTCAAAAAAACCGCAAACTTAGGCTTGGTTCTAGACGAGGGAACTGCAATGAATCTCCAAGAATCATTGAAAAATAAAGCATTGACGGTTGAATCAATTGAAACCTCGGCCTACCGAAGACAGCCTAAAGCCCCATTCACGACATCAACATTCCAACAGGAAGTAATAAATAAACTCGGTGGATCTTCTGGAGCTGCCATGGCGATAGCTCAGAGCCTTTACCAAAATGGGTACATCACTTACCACCGTACGGATAGTCCTGGATTATCTGATCAAGCTATTGCTGCGTCTCGGTCAAGCATAGAAAATGTTTGTGGCCTTGATTACCTCCCTGATCAACCTCGGACCTATACAACGAAAAGCGATAGCGCTCAGGAAGCCCACGAAGCGATACGACCTGCTGGTGAAATATTTCGAAATCCAGAAGAACTCAAAAATGAATTAAACAAAGACCAAATAGCTGTGTATGAACTTATATGGAAGAGAACAATTGCCTCCCAGATGACCGACCAGGTTGGCGAAACTGTTCGAATGTCCCTTATTGGAAAGATAGATGGAGAGAAACCACAAAACGTGAAGTTCAATGCGAGCGGCCGTACGATAACCCATTCCGGATTTCGCCAAATCTATGACGAAACACCTGATAATTCCGATGAACAAGAAGCAGAGTTGGAGAGTATCCTTCCTGACATTTCCGAAGGCGAGCAAGTAAACATCAACGAAATAGAGATAAACAATCATGTAACTAAATCTCCTGCAAGATTCACAGAAGCTTCATTGGTGAAATGGATGGAAGAGGCAGGGATCGGAAGACCATCAACATTTGCTGCAACTATTGGAAAAATCCGAAAGCGCAATTACGTATACAAAGAAGGGCGATCATTAATACCTACAATTAAGGCATTCGTCGCTACAAATTTTTTAGAAAATGAGTTTCGGGATGAAGTTGAATATCAGTACACGGCGAACTTAAATGAAAAACTTGATGGCATAGCAGATGGCACTACGAACCAGATCCAATTTCTCAATGAGTGGTACTTCAAAGAAGGTGCTTGGGAAACCAAAATTGATGATATCCAAGGTCAGGTAAAAGTTGACTTACCTCGGATCCGACAGGAAAGCGCTCACTCTGTTGGATTGGATAAAGAAACAAATCAGACCATCTATGCGCGTTTCGCTAATCAAAAACCATACGTGCAAAACGGGATGTGGGATGGTGAAACCGCCTCAATTCCCGAGACACTCCCTCCAGATCAACTAAGCGTTGCAAAAGCAAAAGAATTCCTAACTCTTGCTGCTGAACCGGACACGATCTTAGGTTGGGCAGATAATAAACAAGCATCGGAATTGTTCCAAGATGACCTAATCGAAGCTGAAACCGTTCTTGGATTCGTTGACGGTAAAGGCATTCCAGTATTTCTAAGAAAGGGATCATTTGGCCCATATGTCTCTCTGGGAGATTTCCCTAAATGGCCGAGACAAACCTCCAAAGAGGGGCGATTAATGAAACAACCCCACCATCTCAAAATAATCAAAGTCGCTTGCGCCTACCTCAAAGTCGCAGAAAATAATAAAGAAAATGCAGCAATCCAAACGATTCTAAATGAACCGAAACGCGGTGTGGGCAAAAAATCAATAGAAACGCTTGAAGGAATCTCTGACAACGAAAAAATCTCCTTGTATAAAGCGCTAGAACAACAAACATTCTTAGCAGAGAAACCCTCCAAAGCTGTGAAAAAACTATTGAGAAATCTTAAGAAATGGAACAGCGATAATGTTGAGGAACCAACTGGTTTCCGTTTAAGAGAATTGTTAATAAATACCGGTTACTGGAAAGAAGTCTCCAGAATGGAAAAGGCTGAAGAGAAAATCAAACTATTAGAGAACCTTTTAGCGAATATGAATGAATTTCAGACAGTGGCAGAGGTTCTTGACGTGCTAGATGAGCGAACAGAATTAAAAAACGCCCCCAAACCCAAAACAGCGTCGCTCCTGGACAAGATGGAACCCGATACTATTTCACTTGAAGATGCAATCAATCTTCTAAATCTTCCACGGGTAATCCCCATCACAGAACCCATTACCGTAACGCTTAACCCCGCTCCCAAAAAAGGTGATACATCATTCAACTTGATGAAAGGTGGAGCGATATCAGTACATAACGGACCATTTGGGCCATATCTCAAAGCCGATTGCGAAGATGGAAGTAATCAAACACGAAGCATCACCGAAGATGAAATATTCACAGCCAATCTTGAAGACTGCATCAAACATTTAGGAACTCCCAAGAAATTCGCGAGAAAGCAGTCGAAGAAGATAATCCTTAAAGACCCTGACGGGAAAGTCTCACTCGATAACGTCTCTGGTAAACCGATTGAAATAAAAACAGGGAAGTTCGGACCTTATGTAACGGATGGAGTAACAAACGCGAGTCTCCAATTAGGAGACTCAATAGAGCAAATGACTGGTGAAAGGGCAAAAGAACTCTTAGCAGAACGTCGGGCCCAACAAAACACGAATTAATTTAGTACTTTTACCCTCTAATATGATCAATTTAAGTGGAGACTGTAGCCTAAGGGCGTGGGAAATGAGTCATCAGAGCAGAAACGACATGGTGACCAAGTAGCTGATTACCAAAGGGTGGCAGCATCGCAATGGGTAGAAAAATTTTTCGGAAGCTACCAATATTTCCGTCTATGGCTAGTCCAACTCGTCGGATCACTAGGTGACTGGCTGGGTTTCCTAGCAATCGCAGCAGCAGCAACAGAATTAGGAGGGGGAACTCCTGAAACTGCAGTAGGTTTCGTTTTCTCAGCACGAATAATACCCGGACTTTTTCTAGCACCTCTCGCTGGAGTTCTTGTTGATCGATGGAACAGGAAACAAGTCATGATCATATGCGATTTAGGGCGAGTGTTTATCCTCATCCTTCTACCATTCGCAACTACGGTCTGGCACTTGGTGCTAGCTTCTTTCGCTTTAGAGATATTCACTCTTTTGTGGATCCCAGCGAAGGATTCTATTGTGCCAGACATAGTCCCCGAAGAAAGTTTGACCACAGTCAACTCTCTACAAATGGCTGCGACCTATGGAACTGTTCCAATAGCAGCGAGCATCTTTATTTTCTTAGGTAGCTTTGCTAACAAAATAGAATCATGGCCCGGATCAACAAACCTACATGCTGACCAAATTGGGCTAGGTTTTTTCGCTGACTCATTAACATTTCTTTTTTCGGCTTTAATGATTTATTTCATAGCTATTCCTGAAAGAACACCTAAAGAAACAACGCTTCGGCAACGACCAAAGCTGAATTTACGATCCACGATTGATGAATTACGTGAAGGTTGGGAATTTATCTTTGTCAACCCAGTCGTCAAAGCAGTATGTGCGGCTTTGGGTGCAGGTCTAATAGGAGGAGGTATGCTCATTCCGTTAGGTCCAATTTTCGCTAAGGACGTTTTAGGAGAAAGCCCTGCAGATGGAATGTCTGTTCTTCAAACTGCTTTAGGAATCGGTGTTGCTATCGGAGTCGCAACCGTAGCTTTATCTAGGCAGAGAATAAGTCAAGTGAGGCTTTTCGTAACATCAGTATTTGGAGCAGGGATATCACTGTTCATAGCGGCATCAATGTCGGGTTTATGGCCAGCAGCAACCCTTATCGGATTTCTTGGATTATTTGCAGGGGCAATATACGTTCTAGGTTTCACACTTCTACAGATCAGCGTTTCGGAAGATCTAAGAGGGAGAATATTCTCAGCGGTTTACACAATTGTGAGATTGTCTTTAATCATCGCCATGTCAGTAGGACCCTTTGTCGCAGCAACATTCAATGGACTTTCCGAAGAGTTTTTCGATAAAAGAGTGAACATTTTTAGCTGGGAGATATTTGTTCCAGGGGTTCGGGTGACGCTATGGCTCGCATCGCTTATTATCATTGGAGCAGGCTTTTTAGCATTTTCATCTGTTCGTAATCTAATCAGTGACAACACTGAAGGTAATCAAAAGGAGAACACTGGTATATGAAAGCAAAGTTCATCGCTTTTGAAGGAGGAGATGCAAGTGGGAAAACAACCCAAGCGCGCAGAGTCGCAGAAAAATTAGATGCTGTTTTTACCCGTGAACCAGGAGGGACAACTGTCGGAGAATCATTGAGGGCGATACTCCTTGACCCAAACGAGATTGTTGCTGTACGAGCTGAAGCACTACTCATGGCAGCATCAAGGGCTCAACTAGTAGCCGATATCATCAACCCTGCCCTAACCGAAGGTAGGCACGTAGTAACGGACCGTTTTCTAGCCTCTTCTCTTGCCTATCAAGGACATGCCAGTGGTTTACCAGTCGATGACGTCCTCTTCCTATCTCTTTTCGCTACAGAATCCCTGACCCCAGACCTTACCGTCCTTATTGATATACCAGTTGAAGAATCTATTAAGCGCCGTGGTCAAGAACCAGATCGATTTGAACAAGAGAATAAATTATTTCATGAAAAAGTTCGAACCGGTTACTTAAAATTAGCTGAAGCTGAAAATGATAAATGGGTTGTTATTGATGGAATGGGAACACCTGAAGAAGTAGCTGGGTTTGTGGATCATGCAATCAAACAACGGCTTGACCTGCCGTAGTTACCATGTCAACAGCAACTCTCACAGAGATATTTGAAAAGGTAATTGACCAAGAGGAAGCTATAAACCAGTTGCAGAGTTCGTCTCAAAACCCTGTTCACGCCTACCTCTTTGTCGGACCTAAAGGGTCATGTAGGTGGGAAGCAGCAAAAGCATTCGCGGCTCTTGTCCTCAGAGATGAAAAGTCACCCTCCGACCCTGATAGGTCAATGAAGTTGGCATTGAGAGGAGACCATCCTGACTTAGTGCGAGTTGAGCCAACAGGAACCCAATACCGTGACGAAGATGTGCAAAGGCTAATAAATGAAGCTTCACGGTCACCTATAGAAGGAGCAAAAAAAATCATTGTTGCAGATAGGTTTCATACAGCTAATGCAACCGCAGTTGGCCGATTGCTTAAGACATTGGAAGAACCACCCGAATCAACGATAATCATCTTAATTTCTGAGAATATTCCAGATAGTCAGGTAACGATCGCGTCACGTTGCCAGAAAGTTCAATTTCATACCATATCAGTAGAGGCAATGAAGGCATGGCTGTTAAGCCAAGGCCTAACAAATGAAAAAACAGAATTAATATCATTAGCGTCATGTGGCGACCTCCGAAGAGCCAACGACCTAATTACTGACGCTGAAGTCTCATCACGGTATGAGCTTTGGAAATCAATCCCTGAAAAATTAGGTCCTGAAGGTTACAAGATTGTAGTTACTGTTGATGAAATCCAAAGTGCTATCGATCACGCTCAAGAAGTCATATCTGCCCGGCATGAGGAGGAAATGGAAGAACTGTCAGAATATGAAAAACAAATGGGAACTCGTGGCTCAGGAAGAAAGGACCTTGAAGCTAAACAGAAACGAGAAATTCGGAGATTCAGAACAGATGAACTTCAATTTGGGTTGTCCATCATTTCAAACATCTATAGGGGAGAACTTCTAAGTACTCCAAACACTTTAAGCATTCAAGCTATAGAAAAAATTCAAACAGCTACAAAAAATTTAGGAAGAAATCCCAATGAAAAACTCCTCCTCCAATCATTATTTATCTCAATTTCAGAGTTAGGTTGAACGTTTCTCCAGAGAAGGATCGCTACTAGAATTTACATTGCTAGGGTTGGAGTCCTGCCCGGGTAGCTCAGTTGGCAGAGCGATTCACTCGTAATGAATAGGTCAGGGGTTCGATTCCCCTCTCGGGCTCAAATGTGCAATTTTAAATACACAGCACAGAGACTTTCTCTACATCAGTCCTTGGATTTATTATGAACAGATTATCTAAACTAACCATAATGCTTTTGAGTTTTGTCAGTCTCTTGGCTGGTTGTAAAGGTGGAGATAGCGAAAGTTTAAGAGTTGGTTCTGAGAGTGCTAAAACTACTTTAGAAACTGAAGAGGAAGCAGAAGAAGCTATTCCTCAACCGGAAACTGAACCTGAGGAAATAGATGTCTACAATGATCGAGCATTAGATTGGTATTGGGAACTTAGAAGATCTCTGGATCCAGAACGACCAGGATTTGGACTTGAATATCCAGGGTACCCAGAAGCTGAAAGTGCTATGGCTTACGGCCATATTGCCCAGTCAGCAGCATTGATAGGAGATTATGAAACTATGCAAAAAGCTGGCCGCTGGCTTCTAGAAAATAGTGGCGTAGAAGAAATGACAGGCTGGGGACTCTCCTTCGCATGGGACAGCTATCGGGATGGATCAGTTAACCCTGAAACAACTGTTTATGCGATTACAACAGCAATTGCCGTAGATGCGTTAACAGATATTTACTGTGTTACAGGTCAAAGAGAATATATTCTGACAGCAATAGATGCTCTAGATTATTATCTAAATTTTTTACTTAAAGACGCTAACGACGATTTTTTCCTCTACAGCGATCAGCTTGATTCCAATACAAATACGCACAATATCAATGCGATGTTATCTCTTACGTATGCGCGCGTTGGAGTGATTGCAGGTCGTCAAGATTTCATCAATGTAGCTAGTGGGGTCGTTGGATCTCTTGCTTCTGCAATAGAAAGACAACCTGGTAATATAACCTGGCGGTACAGCGCTTTACCTTATGAGAGTAAATACTCATTTAGAAACGATTTAGTCCATGCCGCATACATCTCTTATGGCCTTAATGAAGCACAGCATTATTTAGGAATAGACCTTATAGAAGAAAATGATTTACGTGTTTATATGGACGGGTTCCAGTCAGGAGACGTAACAACAGAATTTCGATTAAATGAAACTCTTACTGATGAAGAAACTAAAAGGCGAAGTCGGGGATGGGGTTTGGGAATGTATATAGCGTGGCTTGTTTCTATCAATGATTTTGAAAGAGCAGAGGAGATAATAGAAACCATTGAAGACTACCGACTTCCGGAAGGAAAATTCGCGTATATATATGGGGATGATTTGAGTCTTCCCCGTTCTACCAGCCATTTAATGTATGGTGCTGCTTCATTAGCGGTTGGAAAAACATCCTTTGGAACTTGCAGTTAGAAAGCAACATCCAATCCCATTATTTAGAATTTGCTTGTGTTATTCCTAAACTCGGTAAACTTGAGATATGGCAGATCAAGTCCTATTCGCTGAGCAAGCAATGCCTTATATGGACCAGTTGTATTCACATGCGTTAAGACTTACTAAAAACTCAGCGGATGCAGAGGACCTAGTTCAAGAAACATATCTTAAGGGGTACAAAGCTTTTGCTAATTTTTCTGAAGGGACAAACCTAAGAGCTTGGCTGTTCCGGATCCTCACAAACACTTTCATCAATGCCTACCGTAAAAAACAACGCGGTTTCGATGAACGTGACCTTGAAGGCATTGAAGACGCGTATATGTATAAAAATCTTGGGAGTCTGGCAAAACAACAGTTTGGTTTAAGCGCTGAGGATGTTTTATTGGAACACTTAACTGATGATGAAATAAAAGAAGCAGTTGACTCCCTCTCTACCCCGTATAGGCAAGTCGTTCTTCTTTCTGACGTGCAAGGGTTTTCTTACAAGGAGATTGCCGAAATCCTTGACATACCTCATGGAACTGTAATGTCTCGCCTGCACAGGGCACGAGCGAAACTGCGAACAGACCTACTGGATTACATGAAAAGCAGGCGCTTATTACTTGATGACGTAGAAAAGGTACCGCAGGAATTAGAACCTCTTGGAGTTGGGGGAGGTGAATAAGGGTATGAAATTTCCTAAAGGGAATGAATCTAAAGATTCAAAATCCAGAAATCATCGTTCAAATCAAGGAAGAACCCCTTCCACGCATCGATGTGAAGATTCACCTCAACTTATCCTTCGGGCATTGGATGGAATTCCAAATCCGCAGGTAATTCAATCTGTTCGCGACACCTTCGGAACATGTACCCAATGCAGCAATGCTCTTGATATAGAAATACGTTTTAAATTAGCGATGGCTCAACAAATCACAATTAAAGCTCCTCCTTCTTTACAGGTAAAGATAAGTGAATCACTAAAGCGAATTGACCTTGGAGACATAACCGTCACTGATCTGTAATTAACTGGTTTTAATAAATCTCCATCTGATCTCCGTTTAAGGTGTCAGAGAGGGCGTATTTCGGTCTACGATCTACATATGCAGATATTGGCAGCTGAATGGCACTGGTGGATAGCGGTAGTCCTTACCCCTGCAACGTTCTTAACGATCTTTGCTGTTATTGGTGGTTATTTTGTCAAAGTAGTTCGTCCGAAATATCCTCCGCGGTATAAGAAGCCGAGCTCGGAACTTTAACAGTGGCCGATACTTCGGTCGATTGGAATCTCGCCCGGCAAGTAGCAACGAAGGTAAGTGAGAGAAACGACTCTGTTTCCTCTTACCACTACGCAACTTTGGCACCAGATTTTGAGCGCTTCACAGCCCAAGCTGAGGAACTAGTAGCAGAAACAACTGGTTTGAAATCTGATATGGGAAATGCAAGAGGTAGAGTAGCTGATCGTCCTATGTGGATTGAAGCTAATATCGATTCATTCCAGCGACTCCTAAAACCGTTAGCAACAAAGCTAGCTTCCAAAGAAACCTCATTTCTGTCTGAGATAGGGGCTAAAGCAAGCGGAGCAGAAATGGGTCTCTTGTTGGGGTGGATGTCAGGACGTGTACTTGGACAATATGACTTATTAATCATTGAAGATGAGAATCCAGAAGACCAAGATATTGTCTATTATCTAGGTCCCAATGTTTTAAATATTGAGAAAAAATATGGTTTTCCCCCAGAAGAATTTCGACTTTGGTTAGCACTGCATGAATGCACTCACCGGGCTCAATTTACTGGAGTCCCATGGTTGCGTGAACATTTTTTAGGACTCGTTAACCAAACCTTAGAGACAGTAGACCCAGACCCTGAAATGTTTCGCGAAGCAGCGAAACGAATAATTGAAGCTAAGAAATCAGGAGAAGACGTTTTTGCTGATGGTGGTCTACCAGGTCTTCTCACAACACCTGAACAACGCCAAACATTGAACCAGATTTCTGGGATGATGAGTCTCTTAGAAGGTCATGGAGATGTGACAATGGACCGAGCAGGAGAAGGACTTATCCCAAGCGCAGAGTATTTCGCTAAAACTCTTCGTGCCCGAAGAAACTCGGCTAAAGGATTCTCTCGAATATTTCAAAAGATTGTTGGGCTTGAAGCAAAACTTAATCAATACCAAGCTGGAGAATTCTTTATCGAAAAAATTGAGGAAAGTGGCGGGACAACGTTACTAAACCATGCTTGGGAAAAGCCTGAGAACCTTCCTTCTATGGATGAAATACAATCACCACAGTTATGGATAGACCGAATCACAACAGATAAAGCTGACAATATCTAAACCCAGTACTGATCTGGAGAAAAATGATGAATTTAACTGAGGAACTTTTAAAAAAATGCACATTTCCAGAAGGCCCCCTAGCGTGTGCTGTTTCCGGCGGGGCAGATTCTATGGCGCTCCTTGCATTAGCTTCATTCACTGGGCAAAAAGTGAAAGCCATCCATGTGCACCACGGCATTCGACCCGAGTCAGAAAAAGAAGCGGATCTAGTCCATGACGCAGCGAAAAGGTTTGATGCTGACTTCGAATCAAAAAAAGTGGAAGTTGCACAAGGACCGAACCTAGAGTCAAGAGCTCGATTGGCTAGGTATGGGGTCCTCCCCGATGGGGTATTAACGGGTCACACCGCTGACGACCAGGCAGAGACAATACTTTTAGCATTAATTCGAGGGAGTGCCTGGCACGGTTTAAGTGGCATGCGCCCTTCTGCAAGTAAACCCATTTTGAGCCTTCGCCGTTCAGAAACTGTGGAACTATGCCAAGAACTTAAAATAGATTTTTTTACTGATCCTTCGAATAAAGACCTTGCATTTCGACGAAACCGTATCCGCCACGAAGCCTTACCACTCTTAAATGAGATAGCGGACCGAGATCTAGTACCTTTGCTTTCTCGTCAAGCAGATCTCCTACGGTCTGGAGCGGATTTCATTACTCAACAAACAAAAAACATCGACCCGACCGATTGTGAAACATTACTAGAAATCCATCCTGCGCTCGCCCGAGAGGCAATTAGAAATTGGATTTGGGAGACACGAAACAACGATCACCCTCCTGATCTTGCAACAATTGAACGAGTATTAGAGGTTGCCCGATTGGAAGCACTAGCTACTGAAATTGGTGGAGGTTGGAGAGTAGCTCGAACAAATCGTATCCTTCGAATCGAACCTCCAGAAGAAAATTAGATCATGCATGTTTCATAACAATATCTGCGTTAGGGTTCCGAAGTCATGACAGAACCATTAAAACCCCCAGGTAAAGTCCTTCTTACAGAGCAACAGATTCAAGAAAGAATTACGCAATTAGGACAGAAAATCACTGAAGATTACGCTGACTCCGCCCCTCTTCTGGTTGGCGTTCTTAAAGGAGCTTTCATATATATGGCGGACTTGGCAAGAGCCATTTCTCTACCAGTTGAATTTGATTTTATGGCTGTTTCTTCATATGGGAATGCGACGAAAACCAGTGGGGTTGTAAGAATCGTTAAAGATTTAGATATTGACTTAACCGGCCGTCATGTCATTGTCGTAGAAGACATCATTGATAGTGGATTAACCCTTAACTATCTAAGAAAGAATCTTGAGTCTCGAGGTCCGGCTTCACTTGAAATTTGCGCCCTTCTTCTACGATCTGGAAGACAGGCCAATGAACTTGGACTGAAATACATCGGGTTTGAAATCCCACCAGATTTCGTTGTTGGGTATGGGCTTGATGTAGCAGAGCGCTACCGAAATCTCCCTGACTTATGGAGCTACGAAGAAGAATAAGGAAGAAATACCCCAAATATCTTTACAAATTATTTTTACTCAAACACTAAAAAGATGGCCATTTCCAATGCGAAACCTGCACTTCTCGTACTAAAATTTGCTATTGGACAAAGAAAAGATATGGAGATACAGGTTTGCGACAGTTAAACATGAGGGGGAAATGGGCTGAAGGTATACAACCTCGAAGCCTCATATGGATTGTTAAAGACCGGCTTGCAGTTTGTGAACGCCCAGGTGGCTATGGCCCACAGCACAGGAAGGTCCGCAGAGTTGAAGAGCTTATTTGGATTAGGAGAAATGATTTCAAACGGGTAATTTCGATAATACCTGCTACCCACAATCTTCATAATTATGAAGAGTTTGATATCGACTATGTGCACAGACCAGTAGGTATCGGCGGCCATCTAAATACAGTGCTGAGTGTCCTTTATTCCGATTTGAACAAATTAATAAAAAATGGGGAACGCCTATTACTCCACCATGAAGAAGTAGGAGATACGGTCGGTGGGACGATGGCTGGATACCTTGTCTGGAATGGATTCATTGAAACGGTACCTGAAGCTGTGACAAAAATGGAAAAAACTTTACAACGAGTTATAGGACCAAATGGCAGAGAAATTGCAGCTGCTTCCGAAAGCCTCCCCACACCTGAAGAAATGATTGCACAAGAAGAGGAGAGGCTGGCAGAATTAGAAGCTTTACAGGCCGAAGAGCAAATTCTGGAATAGAGCGAAACAATGAGTCAAGCATTTTTAGGACTAGGTTCAAACCTTGGTGATAAAGAAGCGTATCTAAGAGAAGCGGTTGGAACTTTCACAGATCTTCAAGGAGTATCTGGACTGTATGAGACTGATCCCATCGGAGGTGTGGAACAGGACTGTTACTTAAACATAGTGATAGAACTTTCAACAGAACGGAAAGCAAGAGAACTTCTTGAGCATGCTCAAGATCTTGAAAAGAAAGCTAATCGGTTGCGAGATATCCGCTGGGGTCCGAGAACCTTAGATGTAGACATTCTATGGGTAGAAAATGAAGAGGTAACTGAACCTGACCTAATCGTTCCTCATCCAAGAATGAAAGAAAGAGCTTTTGTCATGGTTCCACTGGGTGAACTCGCTCCAGAGTTTCTCATAGAGTGGGAGGATCCTGGCGATGGCGAAGTTAGACGGGTCAAAGACTGGTGACTTCCCCTATTGTGCAAATTGTTGGCCCGGGGAGAGCAGGTCAAAGTTTCTTTGAGGCTTTGACAAGCAAAGGTTGGAACATGAAAGATCCCCTTGGAAGAGACGATGACCTTTCTGACGTTTCCAAAGGCGTTGATCTTATCCTAATAACTACTCCAGATAGAGAGATATCTACTGTTGCTAGTCAAATACCTAAATGTGAAGCCGTGATCGCCCATATTGCTGGATCAATGAGTCTCCAAAGTCTTAAACCACACGAGAGAATCGGGTCGATTCACCCTCTCGTCTCATTACCGAACCCAGAAATAGGAAAAGAAAGGTTACTCAATAATGCATGGTTTGCAGTTGCCGGTGACCCATTTATGGGAAAGATAGTCAAAACGCTTGGCGGAACCGGATTCAATCTTCCCGACTCAAATAGAACGTTGTACCACGCAACAGCGTGTATAGCATCAAATCATCTTGTGGTACTGCTAGAGCAAGTAAGACGCTTAGCTGCTCACATAAATGTTCCATTTGAGGCATTCTTAAACCTTTCAAAAGGAAGCATGGAATCAGTTTCTACGCTCAGTCCAAAGGAAGCTTTAACTGGACCAGCAACAAGAAAAGATGAAGAAACGCTTCAGTCGCACCTAGAATCTTTACCTAAAGAAGAATTAAATTTATACAAAAGTTTAGTTGAGGAAATTAAGCGCCTTACTACACAAAACGGACTAGAAGAATAGGAATTATGGAGTTAATAACAGATCCTGCAGAACTTCAGAATTCTCTAGATCAGATGAGAGCTGATGGGAAGTCAATTGGTCTTGTCCCTACGATGGGGTTCCTTCACAGAGGACATCTCTCGTTGATTAAACGAGCAGTAGCAGAAAATGATGTTGTGATAACAACAATATTTGTCAACCCTCTTCAATTCGCCGCAAATGAAGACCTATCTACTTACCCAAGAGATATAGAAAAAGATTCTTCACTTTGCCTAGAAGCTGGAACAACTAAGCTCTTCACGCCTGCGAATGAAGAAATGTTTTGCGATACCGTACTTACCTCAATTTCGGTCACTGTCCTTTCTTCGGTTTTAGAAGGGATTACTCGCCCAACTCACTTTTCTGGCGTGGCAACAGTGGTATCAAAATTATTTAACATAGTGGGACCTTGTCGTTCATATTTCGGTGAAAAGGACTGGCAACAACTTCAAATCATTAAGAAAATGGTCACAGATCTTTCATATCGAGTTGAAGTAATTGGATGTCCTATTATCCGCGATGATGATGGGTTAGCTCTTTCAAGTAGGAATGTGTACCTCTCTGATGATGAAAGAGAAGTCGCCGCGATCATACCCCAGGCACTTCACTACGCCCATGGAAAAGTTAAATCGGGAGAAAGGCAATCACAATTACTAAAAGACTCCATTATTGAGCAACTTCAGAAATCCTCCCTTGTATCTATTGATTATGTTGAAGTAGTTAATGGCGACTCTCTTGAACCAGTTACGACAGTAGATGCACAAACACGGATTCTAGTTGCCGTGAGAGTCGGATCCGCTCGTTTGATTGACAACATAAATGCTCTAGTAGGAATAAACACCGCTTAAGAGATCTTTGTTAAATCACAGCAATCCTGTCTTGTCCCTGCGACACTTGTGAGACATGGAAACACCATACAATTTTGACAAAACAGCCACAGTAGAAGAACTGATTAATAGCCATAATTCTCTAGAGGACGGTACAGGTTCAGGAATTACAGTTTCTGTTGCTGGACGAATGATGTTGCGCCGTGACCAAGGGAAAATTGCATTTGGGGTACTGCAGGATGGAACCGGTCGAATCCAGCTTTTTGCCCCATCAAAAGTAACTCCAGATTTCGAAAAATTCGTCGCGCTTAATCTCGGAGACTGGATTGGGGTCACGGGCGAAGTCATGAAAACAAAACGCGGTGAGCTTTCTGTAAAAGTTTCGGATTGGGTAGTGCTTGCAACAACGCAAACCCCTTTCCCAGATAAATGGCATGGAATAAGCGACCCGGATACGAGATACCGCCAACGATATGTAGATCTTTGGGTAACAGATGAAGCCAGAAAAACTTTTATTCTTCGGAGTAGCCTCATATCTCTTACTAGAAAATGGTTGGAAGAAAGGTCTTTTATGGAAGTAGAGACACCAGTATTTCATCCGATCCCTGGCGGAGCTTTAGCAAAACCTTTCACAACACACCACAACGCTCTTGATATTGAACTGTATTTACGTATCGCTCCTGAGCTATACCTCAAACGGCTAATTGTTGGTGGTTTTGAAAAAGTCTTTGAAATAGCAAGAGTCTTTAGAAACGAAGGGCTTTCAAGCAAACATAACCCTGAATTTACAATGCTTGAACTGTATGAAGCGTATGCCGACTGGGAAGACATCATGAAATTAGCAGAAGGACTCATTGAATTCCTCGCCGTAGAACTTACAGGTTCAACCCTTGTTTCATTTGGGGGTAAAGAACTAAACCTTTCGACGCCATGGAGAAGAGCCTCTATGGTTGAATTGATCAAAGAGTATGTGCAAGAAGATATCTCACTTGAAACCCCAATCAAAGAACTCAGAGCACTTTGCGACAAGTTAGGCATTGAATACGAAACCGAATACGGACCAGGGAAACTAATTCTTGAAATATATGAGAAATCAGTAGAGCCTAACCTATGGGACCCTTGCTTCGTGACTGAATACCCTAAAGAAGTATCTCCACTATCCAGAGATCATAGAGAGAAACCTGGGTACACCGAACGTTTCGAAGGGATAGTAGCAGGAAGAGAAATTCTAAATGGATTTTCAGAACTCATTGACCCAGAAGAACAAATGGATCGCTTTAAGGACCAATTACAAAAAAGCAAAGCCGGAGATGAAGAAGCAATGGGTTTAGATACAGACTATGTGCGGGCGTTAGAGTTTGGACTTCCACCTACTGGAGGGATAGGCATAGGAATAGACCGCCTAGTTATGCTTCTCGCAGATGTACAGACAATTAGAGACGTTGTACTTTTCCCAACCTTACGCCCTGAGTAATAATAGAAATTCCACTTCGGGTTTCTGAAACGCCCACATAGCGTCTTAAAGCTAATTAATTACTGGAGTAGCTGCTCTTTGAATTAGGTGACTTGTTGCAGCACGAAGTGCTTCAGTTGCTTCAGAATCAGGTAAATCATTAAGTGCTGAACTTGCTTTCCCAGTCCAGAAATTAGCCCGTGAAAGAGCTTCAGCTACGCCTCCACTTGAACGGATCATCTCTCTTGCCTGATTTCTTTCTTCAACACTAATCTTTTTGCCGAGTAGTTCCTTAAGAGCATCACCGTACTCTGTAGAGAAGGTAATAATAACTGGGAGAGTATAGACACCTTCCATCAGGTCATTACCAGAAGGTTTCCCAAGTTGTTCATCGGTCGCAACTAGATCAAGAATGTCATCAACGATTTGGAATGCCATTCCATAGGAATGCCCAAACGAAGTGAGAACATCGACGGTATCTCTAGAAAGGGAAGCTGTCAGCCCACCGATACGACAAGCTGTAGCCAGAAGAGACGCAGTTTTCCCAGATATGGAACGCTCGTAGCTATCTTCAGTACGATCTACTTTGAAAGTGGATTGCAATTCAAGGATCTGGCCCTCACACAGTTCCCCTATAGTTTTTGCTAACAATCCAGCCACTTCGGTTCCTAGAGAAGCAGCAATCTCAGATGCGCGTGCTAGTAAAAAATCACCTGCAAGAATTGCCGTTAAGTTACCCCAAATAGCGTTAACGGATGGAACTGTACGCCGCATTTCAGCTTCGTCCATTACGTCATCGTGATATAGGGACCCCAAATGCACTAGTTCTACAGCAACTCCACCCAGAAGAACATCTTTAGAAGCTGGTATGGCTTCAGGGGACTGCACTCCACTTGATGCGATCGTAAAGCCAGGGCGTACCCTTTTCCCACCAGCAGTGATTAAATGACTAGCTATTTCAGTTAAATAGCTATCTTCAGCGATAACAGAATAGCGTAGTTTCTCTTCAAGATCATGTAAGTCATCTTCCAATGTTGGAAGAATCGAAAGAGAAGATACAAGGGCCATGACATCAAAGTGTATGGCTCATTACTATCTGACGACACGCGTAAATAGCAAATACAGAGCAAGATTGGCTTTAAGTTCTAAATTATTTGCGTTCACGATATTTTTTTCCCCTATTTTGGAAGAAAATGCCCCTTTCTGGTGTTGTAAAGAGGGCGGAGAGGAAATTAGTCTCTCCTTACACGTTCTGACATTAAATCAGGCGCGGGGTACACTTAAATTAGAATCATTACGAAAGGGTAATTTTTTGTTCGAGAGATTTACGGATAGAGCTCGGAGAGTAGTTGTTTTAGCTCAAGAAGAAGCACGTTTGCTCAACCACAACTACATCGGTACTGAACATATTCTTCTTGGTTTGATCCATGAAGGAGAAGGTGTTGCTGCGAAAGCACTTGAATCTCTTGGTATCTCCTTGGAAGCTGTTCGGGACCAAGTGGAAGAGATCATCGGTCAAGGAGGGTCTTCGCCTAGTGGGCACATTCCCTTCACCCCACGAGCAAAAAAGGTACTTGAACTAAGCCTTAGAGAAGCTCTTCAACTTGGTCATAATTACATTGGAACAGAACACATCCTCCTTGGATTAATTCGTGAAGGAGAAGGGGTAGCGGCACAAGTACTCACAAAGCTGGGTGCTGATCTTTCTCGGGTCCGTCAACAAGTGATTCAGTTGCTTTCCGGATATTCAGGGACAGGTGACCAAGAAAGCGAAGGCGGCAGACGAGGAGAACGAGCGGGTGCAAGTACTGGTGGAAGGGGTGGTGACTCCACAACGTCAATGGTCCTAGATCAATTCGGAAGGAATCTAACCCAGTTAGCTAAAGAAAAAAAATTAGATCCTGTCATAGGAAGATCAAGAGAAGCCGAGCGAGTGATGCAGGTTCTCAGCCGAAGGACAAAGAACAACCCCGTACTCGTAGGAGAGCCGGGTGTAGGAAAAACAGCGATCGTGGAAGGCCTTGCTCGTTCGATCGCAATTGATGATGTGCCTGAACCTCTGAGAGGGAAGCAACTATACACCCTTGATTTAGGAGCTCTGGTAGCTGGGTCACGTTACAGAGGTGACTTTGAGGAAAGGCTAAAGAAAGTCTTAAAGGAAATTCGAACCCGTGGAGACATAATTCTTTTTATTGATGAACTCCATACGCTCGTAGGGGCCGGAGCGGCTGAGGGAGCGATTGATGCTGCATCAATACTGAAACCGATGCTTGCTCGAGGAGAATTGCAAACAATTGGGGCTACAACCCTTGATGAATACAGAAAGCACTTAGAGAAAGACGCAGCTCTTGAACGTCGATTCCAAAAAATAATAGTTGATGAACCCTCGGTCTCTCACACAATTGAAATTCTGAAAGGACTTAGAGATCGGTACGAAGAGCATCATAAAGTCACGATAACTGATCAGGCTTTGGTCGCTGCAGCGAATCTGGCTGATAGATATATCTCCGACCGCCATCTACCTGATAAAGCCATAGATCTCATAGATGAAGCTGGGTCACGGTTACGTCTAAAACGAATGGAGACTCCTCCAGATTTTAAAGAAATAGAAAATGAATTAACTATTGTCACAAAAGATAAAAAAGCTGCAGTTGAAGCACAAGATTTTGAAAAAGCTGGCCAACTCCGAGATAGAGAAAAAGAACTCCTCAATAAAAAAGAAGGCATGGAGTCAGAAATGAAAGAATCAGGCGTTGACTTCTTTGATGAAGTAGACGAGGAAGCCATAGCGGAAGTGCTTTCCGTTTGGACTGGAATCCCTGTTTATAAACTCACCGAAGAAGAAACCGCAAAGTTGCTTCGAATGGAAGAAGAACTCCACAAAAGGGTCATCGGGCAACAAGATAGTATTAAAGCAGTTAGCCAAGCGATTCGCAGAACAAGAGCAGGTCTTAAAGATCCCAAAAGACCATCGGGCTCATTTATTTTCCTAGGACCATCGGGGGTCGGGAAAACAGAGCTAGCGAAAACTCTAGCGGAGTTCCTATTTGGGGATGAACAAGCATTGATTAGTCTAGACATGTCAGAGTACATGGAAAAACACACCGTAAGTCGACTGATGGGCTCACCTCCAGGTTATGTAGGGTATGAAGAAGGAGGGCAATTAACTGAAGCCGTCCGAAGAAAACCATTCTCAGTTGTATTATTTGATGAAATAGAAAAAGCACATCCTGATGTCTTTAATACACTCCTTCAGATCCTTGAAGAAGGAAGGCTCACAGATAGTCAGGGGCGATCAGTTGATTTCCGAAACACAGTTCTCATTATGACTTCAAATCTCGGTACTCGAGATCTACGTAAAGCGAATCTTGGGTTCACTAAAAATGATGAATCAGTTACTTACCAAAGAATGAAAGATAAAGTGACCGAGTCGCTCAAAGATCACTTCCGACCAGAATTCCTGAATCGAGTTGACGAAGTGATCGTGTTCCATGAGTTGTCAAAGAGTGAAGTCACACAAATTGTTGACCTCATGGTTGCAAGAGTAACTGATCAACTTGAAAATCAAGGTATGGGACTAGAAGTCACTGTTGAAGCTAAACGTTACCTAGCTGAGAAGGGATACGACCCAGAACTGGGAGCAAGACCGTTACGAAGAGCAATACAACGACTAGTTGAGGATCCGCTATCAGAAAGACTTTTATTGAAAGAATTTACGGCAGGTCAGATCATTGTCGTAGATGTAGATTCTCAAGAAGATGATGAAACTGGTAGCAAAATCGTTTTCAATGCCGTCGAAGGATTTGAACCTCCTTCTGTAGAAGATTTCATCGCAGCGGAATAGTTTCCCATTTAACTAGACGATATTCGGACTATTTGCCTCATGGCGTTAATATGCAATAGTGCGTTGTAAATCTCTCACACTATTCTCAGGATTAGTTGCATTGCTATTTTTTGTAGCTGGTTGCAATCTTCAACTCCGGGTAGTCATTGACGTAGAGAAAAACGGTTCAGGTACGGTCACAGCAGGGGTAGGGCTTGACGTAGCTGCTCGAGAGCAAGTTGTATTTCAGGATCTTGAAACTGTACTACAAACATCTGACCTTGCAAACAGTGGGTGGGGTTTCCAAAATGCAGGACGAGGAGCCGACGGACGTGATTGGTTTGAAGCTACAAAATCTTTTTCTAATTCTGAAGATCTACAAACAGTCCTTAATGAGTTAACGAGTTCAAATAAAACATTCAAAGACTGGGAGATACAGACTGAAACTTCAGAAAAAAAACGGTCATACTCTGTTATAGGAAATGTTGACTTAACAGAAGGATTTGAGATATTCACCGATACCGCATTGAACGATCTCTTGGAGGAGCCGCCACTTGGGATCTCAAGAGAAACCCTTGAAGAAACTTTAGGGGTTCCGTTAGAAGACACTGTCTCTTTCCGAGTTGTTGTGAATCTTCCTGATGACAGTGATGGAAAAACTTTTGACATCCCACTAGGGGAACAAAGAATTATTGATGCATCAGGGGAGAGCGAACATAGAATTGCTCAAGTCTTAGATTGGGTTGTTTGGGCAATTATCGCCTTGCTTATCCTTTCAATAATTTTAGCCCTACTTAACTGGTACCTAGATCTCCGGTTTGAAAAAAAACGCTTACAAAGACGCCCAACTTCAGTTACCCAACAGATACCTGGCGTTGAGGGCGAAAACCGCATAAATACACCAAATTCGGATCCGCAGTTGCAACTTCTGGTAATGGATCTCCACGGAGTGATTTTCAAACAAGGGATGGACCCCCAAGAACACTTACGAATTTTCATTGAGAGCAATGGGGGAGAGATCAATCAAGAAGACCTTGCAGAACTGCACAGGGAAGGAACACTTGGAAGGGTAGAAACCTCAGAGTTCTGGAAACAAGTTGGAGTACCAGGAAACACTGAAGACATCGATAAAAAATACTTAGAAAGCTTTAGTTTCCGAACTGGCGCTAAAGATTTTTTAAGAAACCTTCACAAAAGGGGTATTGCAGTCTCCGTAGTGACAAATGATTTTGCCACATGGTCATATGGACTTAGAGACATGTATGGCTTACAAGGAGTTAATCCGTGGATAGTTAGTGCCGAGACAGGAGTGAGGAAACCTGACCCTGCAGCCTTTGAAATCCTGTACCGAGCATCGGGTCACGCTTATCAATCTTGTCTCGTCCTAGATAACGCTACCAATTTATTGGATACAGCTGCAGTCCTTGGGATGAAAACCGCATTATTCAACCCGGATAATGAACCTACTGATAACTCCAAAAACCATCCTACGGTTAAGAAACTTAACGAATTCTTCCGCCGGCAATAAGCAGTTTTTACGTAGACCGGATCTCTAATTGTTTGCGGTCAAGGATGACGTATTTCTCTCCATTCTGCGAAAGCCAACCTAATCTTATGAAAGAAGAAATTGACTTGTTGACTCTCTCGCGTGAAGCGCCAATCATTCCAGCTAGCTCTTCCTGAGTTATGGGAAGCTGGAACTCATCTAAGTCGCCTGCCATTTCTAATAACCTCTTTGCAGTTCGACCGGTAACGTCCAAAAACATTGTGTCTGCAAGCGCTATGTCAGTACTTTTCAAGCGATCAACCAACATGTCAAGAACCCGCCATAACAAAACAGGATTCTCCTCGTATAAGTTCCGGACAGGAGAGTAAGGAATCACTATCACAGATGAGTCTTCCAATGCCCTAGCTTCCGCAGAACGTCCATCAGAACGGAATAAGGGCATCTCCCCAAATAAATCCCCAGGTTCCATAAGTGCTACAAGTGACTCTCTCCCGTCAAAGGACTTATTCCCGATGGCGATACGTCCATGGGTCACGATGTATAGGTCATTGGGTTCGTCGCCTTCCTGAAATAAAATGTCTCCTCGTTGCAGGTCTAGCTCATCGGCATCGTTCACAATGGGTTCCAACAACTCATCGCTCAAGTCAGAGAACATATCAATAGATCGTAAGAAGTCAGAAGATGTCATGTAATAACAGACTAATACGCAAATATCTGTTCCTCACATCAATTGGATATGTTGATGTAAGTCATTGAAATAAATCGGTAACCTTTGTAGATACCGTTGAACATTACTTGTATAAGAATTTTTGATAGTTGCTAAAGACGAAGGGCGAAATATAAAGATGAGAATTGGTCATGGCTTTGATTCCCACGCATGGGATGACAAAAAAACAAAACCTTTGACTTTGGGCGGAGTAATTTTTGAATCACAATACTCTCTAAAAGGTCATTCTGATTCTGATGTCGTCGCGCATGCATGTATCGATGCTCTTCTTGGACCGATAGGTCTCGGGGATATAGGAATGCATTATCCAGATGATGATCCCAGTAACCTCAACGCTGACAGTATAGAAATGCTCAAAGAAGTCGTTGGAAAGATCGGTGATCACGGTTGGGAAATCATAAATATAGATTGTTCGGTAGTAGCAGAAAAACCAAATATATTAAAAAATAAAAAAGAAATAGAAACCAAAATAAGCCAGGTGACCGGTGCCCCATTTTCCATCAAAGGGAAACATCCCGAAGGGTTTGAACAAATGGACGGCATAGCCTGTTTCGCAGTGAGTCTTCTTAGAGAAAAAAATGAATAAAAAAAATTACCGACCAAACAACAAAAATCAAAAATCTCGTCACGGCTCTCAATATAAAGGGAAGAATAAATCTGCTCGCGAATCCATATACCAATCTCCTAATATGCAGATCGTTGAAGGAAGACACGCAGTAAGGGAAGCACTTCTAGCGGGTACTAGAAGGGTTAGAGAAATAATCGTTTCTGACGGCTTAGATACGGCCCCAATTATTGAAGATATACAAAGATTGGCAGATGAACTTCGGATACCTCTTCACATGTATGCCAAAACTAAATTCAATTCCTTAACAGTCACCGAATCAGCTCAAGGAGTAATGGCGAAATGCGAACCACTACCAGAACTTGAGTTAGAAGACCTTATCGATGGAGTTTCAAACCCTTTTATTCTCGTTTTAGATGGGTTAATGGACCCACGTAACCTTGGCTCAATCATTCGAAGCGGTGAATGCGCTGGGGCTACTGGAGTTCTTCTCCCTAAACACCGTTCGGTACGGATAACTCCGACAGTTGCCAAAACTGCTCAAGGAGCTATAGAACACATACCGATCGCTACGACTTCAGGAATTCCTAAAGCTCTCTCAAAATTAAAAGACCTTGGAGTGTGGACTGTCGGTATGGATGTTTCTGCACAAATAGATATCTACGATATTAAAGTAGCCACTGGACCCATAGCTTTAGTTCTTGGGAGCGAAGGGAAAGGGCTGGGACGATTAACCAGAGAACGCTGCGATGTTATCGCTGGGATACCTCTTTTGGGAGCCACTGAATCATTGAACGTAAGTGCAGCGTCAGCTATAGGCTGTTTTGAAATAGTCAGGCAAAGACGTTCTAACGGGGACAGTGAATAACTAGGTGCGGTTGCTCATAGAATGTAAAAACGCCGGGTTAGCTCAGTTGGCAGAGCACTTCTCTTGTAAAGAAGATGTCGTCGGTTCAATTCCGACACCCGGCTCAACGAAGCAAATTTCAATTCATGGTCCCCGACCTGAACCGTACTTAAAGTTACTCTCTAATACGTGAAACTTTCTGAACGCCAGATTGCCATTATCGGGTTTGAACGAACTGCATGGCAAAGTGAATTATCAAAGAAAGATGCTATCCGACAACTATTCGCTATTTCTCCATCTCGGTACTACCAGATCAGAGACGATTTAATAGATAGTCCTGAAGCCATGGAATATGACCCGATGGTGATTCGCCGTTTGCAAAAACAAAGAAAATCTAGGCGATCTAAACGATTAGGTATTTCAGTGGCAAAAGGCCCAATTCGCTAGAAAAAGTACAAAGATCTAGGATAGATTTAGCAGAAGCCTAATTTGGGAGAAATTTGAACATGAATATTGCTGGGAAAGGAGCTCTCTTAATTCTAGTCGTCGTTGCTATGGGGGTATTCGCCCTAAGTGAAGGATTCGGAGATAGCGCGGGTGAGAACACCTCCCAACCAGTTCAAACTACAAAAGTTGATGAACAAACTCAAGATCAAGAAACAGAAGAAGCCGTTGATCAATCTACTTCTGAAACGACAAGCGAGTCTCAATCAGAGGAATCAGAAGAAACTAGTCAAGAGTCAAGTTCTTCAACAAATGTTCTTCACCCACCCGCTGAAGTTAGAGTCTTGGTTGCTAACGGTACCGAAGTCACCGGCGCTGCAGGGGCCACCCTTGATACCCTTGATACCCTCGTAGCCACCCAAGGCTACAACGGAGTGCAGGCTGTGAATGACACAGGAGAAGAAGTCATTGTAAAGACATATGTTTACTACTCGCAAGGGTATGAACTTGATGCCCAAAATATCCGCTTGATTATAAATGGTGATAAAGACTTCGTTCTTCCAATGCCAGTAGAACTTCCCATTGAAGATCTCCTTGACGCAAATGTTCTGGTTCATGTGGGCGCTGACCTATTCCCAGGCGGATAATAGAATTAAATAAATGAAAGTTCTGATTGTTCCGGACAAGTTCAAGGGGACTGCTACCGCTAGAGAAGTGACCGAAGCGATAGCTGAAGTATTCTCTCGTTCATTTGAAGTTGAAACACAACCAATGGCTGATGGAGGGGATGGGACTTTAGAAGTTTTTGGTGGTGGGAACCGAAAATCTATAGTCTCCGGCCCTCTTAATAAGCCAGTAGAGGCATCGTGGAGGTTTGAAGGGACCTCAGCCGTTATCGAAATGGCGCAAGCTTCGGGATTGCATCTGATTGGAGGAAAGGAAAACAATGACCCAGTAAATGCGTCTACCAACGGGACAGGTGAACTTATAGCGAAAGCCATCGAAAGAGGAGCCGAAGAGATACTCATAGGTTTAGGAGGTTCGGCAACAACAGATGGAGGCTTTGGAGCTCTAGAGGCTTTGAAGCCTCTTAGTCGTCTTCATGGGGTAGAACTCAATGTCGCATGTGATGTAACCACAGGGTTTCTTGAGGCAGCTGAGACTTTCGGGCCACAGAAAGGCGCAACTTCTACACAAGTTAAATTCCTGCAAAAAAGATTAGAACGCCTAGCTCAGATTTATTATGAAGAACGGAAAGTAGATGTGACAAAATTGGCGATGGCTGGGGCAGCAGGAGGTCTAGCTGGAGGGTTAGCTTCCGTTGGAGCAAATCTAATAAATGGTTTTGAAGCAGTTGCAGAAAATGTCGGTCTTTTGGAACTCGTTGAAGAAGCGGATCTAGTAGTTACTGGTGAAGGCGAAGTTAATGAATCAAGTTTCAATGGGAAAGTTGTCGGAGGAGTTCTTCAGTTAGCGCGAGAAACAAATACGGAAGCTATCGTGATTGCCGGTCAAGTATCTGGAAATGTAGATAGATCTATTCCAATTTTTACACTTATAGAATGCGCTGGCAAAGAACTAGCGTATGCAGATACTCGGCAAGCAATAAAGAAAACAGCAGAAAAAGCTGTTTGTGACTGGGCGTGAACATATATCGGAAATAAACCAGAATCATTAGAAGTGATATCGGTTTTACAAGTCCAACTCTAATTCTTTCTTAATAGCTAGGACTTTCTGAGGGATATGTGTCCTTCCGTAATCAAAGCCAACATTAAGAAGGATTTCTAAAAGGTTTTTCCGTCCCTCTTCCATTTTCCATGGAAGAGCGATATAAATCGGTAATTCAAATACTCTTAGTTTCTCAAGGTTGCTGTAAATCTGTTCTTGGTAAAAATATCGTTGCTCCCACGGCCAATCATCTGGTCCAAACCCTGTTCCCGGGTCAAGGATAAGTTGATCTCTTTTAACGCCCGATCTGTCAAGGCGGTTTATGGACGTTTCGAACCAATCAAGTATGTGATTTACAGGATCTCCAGAGATGAATTGAAGACTTTTAGGATCATCACCACTTAGAAACGGTAAAATTACAGGGACACCTGTTTCTGAGGCGATTTCTACCATCGCCGGATTCTGCAAGCCGTCAGCGGCATTCATGAAGTTAGCCCCAGCTTGAAGTGCTCTAAACATTATTTCTGGATTCCATGTATCAACGGATAATTCAATTTCTAAATCAGCTATCGCTTGAATTTTCCCATCTAAACGTCCCCATTCTTCTTCAGTACCTATACGTTCAGCGTATTGAGTCGACCCTGCACCACCGAGATCTATTCCTACGCATCCGTGATTAATTAATTCTTTAGCACGGGTTACAGCAGAATCAATATCCAACGTGATAGAAAAGTCGGCTAGAGAATCTTTGGACGCATTTACAACTCCATGCAGTTTCACATCATTCAAACTAGTGGTGAAAGAAGAACAAAACGAGTCGTAAATTACCTTAATTAAGTTCCATTCAGATACTTCCTCTGATATGAAAGAACAATTCAGACCGATACATTAAGAGTGTGAGTGTAAGCATCCGTATTCCGACAACTTTCCGAGAGCTAACTAAAGGAGAATCAGTTATTGCAGTTTCTGAAGGATCTATATCAGAAATTTTCAATGAGTTAGCTAAGAACCATTCCGATTTCGTAGACCGTGTCCTAGATGAAAACAAGAACCTGCAACGATTCGTAAATATCTTTTTAGACGATGAAGATATTCGCTTCCTAGATGGACTAAATACGATAGTTTCTAACGGGCAGACGCTTTCAATAGTTCCTGCGGTTGCTGGAGGAACTTAATTAAGTGGGAAAATCACTGCAGGTGAGTAAAATCTCAATTACCAAACGGTATGCGGTTCCGAATTGGTATCACAAAAACAATTTCGCGGAATAAAACTACAAGAAGATTTGTTGTAGAAGTAGAACAAAGTCAAGGAGAGAACATAAATGGCAAAAATCATTTCATTTGATGAAGAAGCTCGGCGAGGTCTAGAAGCAGGTATGAATATCCTCGCTGATGCTGTACGAGTCACACTCGGACCAAAAGGAAGAAATGTTGTCCTTGATAAAAAGTGGGGCGCTCCCACAATAACTAATGATGGAGTTTCCATTGCGAAAGAGATAGATCTTGAAGACCCGTACGAAAGAATAGGGGCTGAACTTGTCAAAGAAGTCGCTAAAAAAACCGATGATGTTGCAGGTGACGGAACAACAACAGCGACAGTTCTAGCATGGTCAATGGTGCGCGAAGGGCTCCGAAATGTCGCTGCTGGGGCAAACCCAATGTCGCTCAAGAAAGGGATAGAGGCAGGCGTTGCTGCTGCAGTTGAATCAATTCAAGACCAGTCGCAGGATGTTTCTTCAGATAAGGATCAAATCGCTAATGTTGCCGCAATCTCTGCAGCTGATTATGACATTGGTGCCAAAATAAGTGAAGCAATAGACAAGGTAGGCAAAGACGGGGTCATAACAGTCGAAGAATCTCAGACCTTTGGCATGGATATGGATTTCGTAGAAGGAATGCGTTTCGATAAAGGGTACATTTCCCCCTATTTCGTAACTGACCCAGAGCGAATGGAAACAGTCCTTGAAAACCCGTACATTCTGCTCGTTTCCTCAAAAATTTCAGCTGTTCGCGACATAGTCCCTCTACTTGAAAAAGTAATGCAATCAGGTAAACCACTATTGATAATTGCTGAAGATATTGAAGGAGAAGCGTTGGCTACGCTCGTAGTTAACAAGATTCGTGGAACTTTCACTTCAGCCAGCGTTAAAGCACCTGGCTTTGGCGATAGGCGAAAAGCAATGCTTCAAGACATGGCGATACTAACTGGTGGTCAGGTTATTAGTGAAGAAGTGGGCTTGAAACTAGAAAGCGCAACTCTTGACCTTCTAGGTGAAGCAAGAAAAGTAGTTGTTTCCAAAGATGAAACTACGATCATAGAAGGGTCAGGTAATAGAGAAGACGTGGATGGTCGCATCTCACAAATTAAAGCTGAAATTGAAAATACTGACTCAGATTATGACCGAGAGAAACTCCAAGAAAGATTAGCCAAACTTTCAGGAGGCGTAGCAATTCTTAAAGTTGGAGCAGCAACAGAAGTTGAGCTCAAGGAGAAGAAACACAGAATTGAAGATGCTGTTTCAACTACCAAGGCAGCTATAGAGGAAGGTGTCGTAGCTGGGGGAGGAGTTACCCTTCTCAGAGCACAAACAGCTGTACAAGACATAGCAGAAACATTGGGAAGCCACGATGAAAGCACTGGCGCTCGTCTTGTAGCAAAAGCATTGGAAGGTCCGTTAAACCAAATAGCTGTTAACGCTGGTTTAGAAGGCGGCGTCATTGTAGAGAAGGTACGTAATCTAGAAGGACCGAATGGTTTGAATGCAGCAACTGGAGAATACGAAGACCTTGTCAAAGCAGGAATTATTGATGCTGCGAAAGTTACTAGATCAGCGCTTCAAAACGCTGCTTCAATAGCTGCGCTTTTCTTGACGACAGAAGCAGTAATTGCAGATGCCCCTGAGGAATCATCAGCAATGCCTGGCATGCCAGATATGGACTTTTAAGAAGTTCCAAACCCAATGTGCGGATCAGGCACGATGTTCCATATAAGTAACTAGACTTTAGTCATGGAACCACTCAAACCTTCAGAGGGATTAGGTGTTTTGCACTTATTCTGTAAATCTTCTGAGCAAATAAAAACGGATCTTCTTATAGAAGTCGTTGATGGAATCAGCTCACAAGGTGGTCAGGTGATTCCGGTATCCATTCTTGGCCATAAAGCAGATTTGGCTTTCATGGTTTTAAGCGAAGACTGGGTTTCTCTTAGAGAATTTCAGACAGGTATCACTAACTGTGGTTTACAAATAGTTGACTCGTATGTTTCATTAACTGAGATTTCAGAATATGCGACAGGTGTACCAGATGAAATGCGCAACGCTCGCTTATATCCGGAACTTCCTCCCGAAGGTAAGACAGCGTGGTGTTTCTACCCAATGTCGAAGAGAAGAAACGTTGATCAGAACTGGTTCACGCTTGATTTTGAGAAAAGAAAAAACCTCATGTACGAACATGGCGCTTCAGGAAGAAAATTTGCTGGTCGCGTTCTGCAAGTAATTACAGGTTCAACAGGGATAGACGATTTTGAGTGGGGTGTTACTTTATTCTGCGAAAAGCCAGATGATCTTAAAGATGTGGTTTACACAATGCGTTTCGACGAAGCTTCTGCCGAATATGCAGAATTTGGACCGTTCTATGCCGGCATAGTAGGAGAAATGCATCAAGTTCTTGAAGTTATATCTTAAGTATCTTTTTCTTGGTCAGCTATCCACTGTTTTTTGATGCTTCTCCATGCTTCATCGGTATGGTCTCTTCTCCAGTAAGGAGAAATCGATGCAGATTTACTATCAATACCACGGTCAAGAATCAGATGTTTACGGATCTCGCGAATTTCACCAGCTTCACCATGGACAAAGACATCGTATTCCCCATCTAGGAATTTATGCTCTTTAATTGCTTCTAGAAGCGTAGTTTCAGGATTGATAGCCTCTGACCTGTAGACCCAATTAACTTCATGCATTGAGGAAGAAGAGACATGTATCTTATTTTCAGGTCCATCCACAACAAGAAATATGACGCATCGTGAAATAGGTGACATAGCTTCTACAGAAGAACTGATTGCTGGTATAGCGCTTTCATCGCCGGCTAGTAGGTGCCAATCAACTTCGGTATCAGGGGCGTAGCTACCGTTAGGGCCTTTAAATTGGAGTCGGTCGCCTATTCTGGCTCTTTGAGCCCAGGTTCCTGAATACCCGTGATCCCCATGCACAACAAAGTCGATAGTCAGTAGTTCAGAATCAGGGTTCCATTTCCTTACCGTAACCCTTCGAGGCTTTGGACGGTAGGCATCACCGGACGATCGGATCTTTTCAAGAACAAAAGGCACGTAATAAGGTGCCCCTTGTGGAATGAAGTAGGCGTTTATGTACTGATCCGTGTAGGGGGTCGACTCAAAATTTTCCAAGTCTCCATCTCCTAGAACAATCCGGATCATGTTCGGCGATATTTCCGTAACTTCTTTTACTTCTGCATACATTGCTGCACTCCTAGGGGGTATCGCTCAGAGAACTCCGCTAATTTCCTTATGTAAGATTACATAAGCACTGGTCTATTGACGGCACCTTCGACATCAACGCGACTCTGCCATCGTCCCTAAATACAATTTGATAACGTTTGGATCATGGAGCAGTCCTTCGCCGGTTCCATCGTAGGCATTTTTCCCTTGGTCAAGAACGTAGCCACGATCGCTGATTTTCAAGCAACGAGTCGCATTTTGCTCAACCATGACGATTGAAACCCCTGTTTTATTTATGGCAGTCACATTTTCAAAAACATCCACCTGCAATGCGGGAGAAAGACCAGCGGATGGCTCATCGAGAAGCAATACAGAGGGTTCCATCATTAAAGCTCTTCCCATAGCAAGCATCTGCCTCTCTCCTCCTGAAAGCAGTCCCGCTCGTTGTTTAATGCGTTCACCGAGCCTAGGGAAAAGGTCGGTAATGTTTCTGATTCTCTCAGCGATTTCCCCTGCTTTCAACTGATAGGCGCCCATTTGGAGATTCTCAGCAACAGTCAATGATGGGAAAACATTCTCAGTTTGTGGGACATACCCGACACCTTTTCTTACCAATTCATGGGCAGCTAGGTTTGTTATTTCTTCTCCAAGTAATTGGACTGTGCCGCTACGAACTTCCACAAGCCCAAACATGCTTTTAACCAATGTAGATTTCCCAGCTCCATTTGGTCCAATAATTCCTACTAATTCACCTTTAAAAAGTTTGAAATTGCAACCCGTTAAAATGTCAACGCCGGGCAAGTAACCAGCAACCAAATCGCTAGATTCAAGAACTACTTTTCTTTCCTCAGACATCTTTAAGCTCCTCAGCGATTGTGCTCCCAAGATAAGCGTCAATTACTGCCGGGTTTTTAGATACATCAGCTGGGGTTCCTTCAGCAATGACTTGCCCTTCTGCTAGGACAACTATCCAATCCGAGATACCCATGATTGCATCCATGTCATGTTCGATAAAGAGTACGCTAACACCCTCATCTCTAAGGTCTTGAATATGTTGTAGTAGAGATTGGACAAGGACTGGGTTGACACCTGCCATCGGTTCATCAAGAAGAATTAGTTTTGGTTCTGACATTAGAGCTCGAGCCATTTCAAGTAATTTTCTTTGCCCTCCAGAAAGTGTCGCAGCGTATTCGTCTCTCATATGTGAAATTTTGAACCGCTCTAGTAGATTTTCTGCATTTTCTAGAATTGTTTTTTCCTGCTGCCGCCAAGTTGATGGGATAAGAGCATTTCGTAGAGACTCACCGCGCTGGTTTGCAGCTCCGAGAAGCATATTGTCAATAACGGTCATCTTCGCTAGTGATTTGGTCAATTGAAATGTCCTAACCATACCTTTTTTAGCGATTTGGTGAGGGGCCATATCAGAAAGTTCTAAACCATCGAAGCTCCAACTCCCAGAATCGGGTTTATCAAAAGCTGTAATTAAGTTAAAGAGAGTAGTCTTTCCTGCGCCATTGGGTCCTATGAACGCGGTGATAATTCCTCGTTGTACTTGAAGTTGATCCACATCTACAGCGCGTAAACCTCCAAAAGAGCGAACTAGGTTTGAAATAGTCAAAATGGGGTCTGATTTATCTGTGTTTCTCACTTCGCTAGAAGGAAAGTTATTTTGTGAGTTAGCACTAAGCGTTGCTTCATCTGACATCGATTTGAGCCTCCTCTTTCTTCCCTACAAGACCTTGTGGTCGCCATATCATGAGAACTCCCAACATGATTCCCATTAGGATCATTCGGACGCTTGCTATGTCATTCGACTGTAGAATAGCTTCCGGTATCCAGCCTGAGTCAACCATTTGTCGTAGAAGTTCCTCTGAGAAAATAATGATAAACCAAAATGTCATAGATCCAATTATTGGTCCCCAAATCGAAGCTGCTCCTCCAAGTATCAGAACTGTCCAGATAAAAAATGTTGTTTGAGGTCTAAATTGTTGTGTTTCTACAAACCCCATATCAAAGGCTCGGACGATACCTGCGAGTGAAGCGATTACACCACCAATAATGAGGCTTTGAAGTTTGTATGAGAAAACATTTTTGCCTAATGCTCTTGCGGCGTCTTCATCTTCTCGGATCGCTTTGATGACTCTTCCCCAGGGGGAACGCATCAAACCCCAAATTAATAGGGTCGCTAACGAAACGAGAGACCATCCAAGAATCATCACCCATAAAGTTTTTTCATCAAACTCTAGGAACCAACCCCCGTATGAACCTTTCCCTATGGGATTCCAGTCAACAGTTATTACATCAGCGAAAGAAACATTGGCATTTCGATCTTCAATACTTGGTAAACCAAATGGGCCACCTGTGATATCTAATAACCGTTGTGACCGGAAGGAAATCCTTAGAACCTCAGCGATAGCGATGGTAGTCAGCGCCAAATAATCGGCTCGTAGACGTAACGAAGGCAATCCAATGCTGAGCGCTATTACGACGGCAAAAGCAAGTCCGCCCGCTATGGCAATGAGAATAGAACCGCCTAGCAATCCTTGGGTAAAGAAAATAGCCATACCGTAAGCGCCGGCGGCCATAAAGGCAACTACCCCGAAATTAAGAAGACCGGTGTAGCCATAATGAAGGTTAAGACCAACAGCAGCAAGGGCGAATGTCGATGCTTGCACGCTTATAGATGTTCTAAGAGCTAAACCGAAGAGTTTACTAACGTCGATTTCGGCGAAAAGATTCATCAGCATAGCGTCAGCCCATTCTTTCTCGGACTCCGAGGATGCCCTGAGGTCGAACTAAAAGGATCACAATCATAACTGCTAGTGCGATAAGAAATTTGAGATCATTATCCAACCAGAATGTGGATGTCTCAGAAGCAAACCCAATTGCTAGTCCGCCCACCATCGCACCAAATGCGGTACCTAATCCCCCTAGTGTCACTGCTGCGAAGATTAATAACAGAATCTTTTCTCCCATTTGCCATTCAACGACTTGGGTAAGCCCAATCATTGTGCCTCCAAGGCTTGCTAATGCACTGCCCAAAATCCATACCCACATAATTGTCCGGTTCACGTCAATTCCAGATGATTCCGCAAGGGCAGGATTGTCGGAAACAGCTCTCATAGAAGTTCCTAATTTTGTTCTTTGCAGCAGGATTCCAACAAGTAACAAAGTAAAAAATGCGATTGCGATAATAAAGTAGTCTTTTGCGGGAAGTTCAATAGGACCTAATGAAACACCGCCTTGAATTCGAAATGATTCAAATGTTTCAGGTTCGGCACCATGGTAGATAAGTATCAGATACCGCATAAGGAACGCTAACCCGATTGAAACAACCATAAGAGAGATGTTCGTCATTTTTCGTCGACGAAGTGGACCAAATATGCCTTTTTCTAAGCCATATCCTAAACCTCCTCCTGCGATAACGGCGAGGAGTATAACTATGGGAAAAAGCGCTCCTGTAAGTCCGGTTGTTGATTCAAGAAGTAGAGCTATGACTGCCCCGAATGCAACCATTTCAGAATGGGCAAAATTTACGAGACCTGTTACTCCAAAAATTAGTGAAAGCCCTATTGATGCCAGAGCAACTAGAAGACCAACTCTGAGACCGCTTACCATTCTATTAAGGAGCCGTTCCCATGTAGGTCGTATTTCAAGGATTGGTTTTTTATCTTCACCGGTTAACTGGAAACCCACCGCCTTGGAACGGTATTCATCCACGGTCACAATGAATTGATCCGACGCTCCTTCTTTGATCGAAACACCTTCGGGGAGAGGGCCGAGAAGAGTAACCGTATAGTCTCCAAGCCCAGGAATCGGGATTTCCCATTTTCCATCTTCTTCAGTTGTAGCTGTTCCTATTTCTGTGTTTTGGGCGTCAGTGACTAGAACTTGAACATCTGAGATTACATCACGGCCCACACGCACGGTTCCTCTAATTGTCAGTTCGTCGTCAGATTGGGCGTTTGCAACTATGGGAAGGCAGAGTAACAATCCCAAAACCAGAAATATAAAACTTGAAGTAACTTGTAGCCTTTTTCCCACAAAGTGACTTTAACCTGCTCAGACGCGACTAACTAATAGATTAACTAATAAAAGACGGCTTAGAACCAATTTTTTGCAACCTTTTCGTTCAACGATTCCAACCAGCGTCAGAAATATTCCGCTTTTCAAAGAATAAACAGAATTCAGGGCAGGAAAATGGCATCTCTTCATTACTTCCAATGCGGCATTTTTGTATCTGGTCTCCCGCCGGAAGAGATCTGCTTCTGTAATGCCGACAATTTTCATGAATCCCCATAGATAATTGGATTTTAGCGGATGCGGCCTTCAAGTAGGTCTAAAAGAGTTAACACTCTGGAAACAAATCAGAAACATTGGTGAACTAAATTTCAATTGCCGTTAATTTCTACGATTTAGGAGTATTTATGAACTCAGGTGATATCGCTTGGATGCTAATTTCAACAGCTTTAGTTGTCTTTATGGTTCCAGGTCTCGCACTTTTCTATGGAGGCATGGATAAATCCAAAAGTGTTTTGAACATGTTGAACATGAACATGTACTGCATCGGGGTCGTTCCTTTGCTCTGGGTTACATTGTCGTGGACGCTTGGCAACAGCTCGGATGGTTCTGGTTTCTGGGGTGGTGATCTCATTGGTAATTGGGAAAATATCGGCCTTAAAGGTTTAAATATGCAGACAGAGGATCTTATCTTCGTTGCTTTCTTAATGACGTTTGCCTCGATCACCCCCGCTTTGATTTCTGGCGCGGTCGCTGATCGGATGAAATTCTCAGCTTGGGCCTTGTTCGTTCCTATCTGGGTCTTACTTGTTTACACGCCAGTCACTTACTGGGTTTACAGTGGCTGGCACTCGGAGATGGGGGCAATTGACTTTGCCGGAGGTACTGCTATCCATATCAATGCTGGTGTCGCAGCTCTTGCTTTAATTCTTGTTCTCGGGAAACGTAAAGGTTGGCCCAGTGAGTCATCACCTCCCCACAACCTTCCCCTTGTAATGCTCGGAACCGGTATTCTCTGGTTCGGGTGGTTTGGGTTCAACGCAGGATCAGCCGGAGCAGCTAACGGGCAAGCAGTGCAAGCGTTACTCAACACCTTCGTTGCAGCAGCAGCAGGGATGATTGGTTGGATGCTTATTGAGTGGTACCGAGATGGGAAAGCGACAACTCTTGGTGCTTGTTCCGGCGTCGTAGCTGCTCTAGTAGCAATAACACCAGCCGCAGGCTATGTCGGTGGCCTATCAAGCATTGTCTTTGGTCTAGTCGCTGGCGTTGGCTGCTACTTCCTTATCGGATTAAAAAACAAATTTGGATATGACGATTCGCTTGACGTCGTTGGCGTGCATGGAGGTGGAGGAATTATCGGCGGTCTACTTCTAGGTTTATTTGCAGACAACTCAGCGGTCAATAGCGAACCAGGTGGGTTTCAAGATGGCGTATTCTTTGGAGGCGGAGAACTCTTCATTGATCAAGTTATTGCTATGGGATCGGTGATCGTTTTCTCATTCATCGTCACGTTCTTAATTGCAAAGGTATTAGATGCAACGATCGGACTTCGCGTATCTGAGGAAGACGAAATAGCCGGATTAGATCAATCACAACACGCAGAAACCGCATATAACCTATAAAAAAGTTTTACAGATAACTGAAGGGGGTCACCCCCTTCAGTTATGACTGTTCCCAAAATGGTTGAAGTGGAATACGGTGGAAGCATGTCTATTGTTACTGAACGGAAAAAACTGATAGCAGATCAGACCCTTCGTGGTTCAGAATTTACCCTCCAACTCAGTGACACAACCGATACATGGCTGCGCAACTTGTTTAAAGACGTTGTCGGAGACAGACCTGATATTGCCCTAATGGCAGTTGGAGGTTACGGGCGCAGGGACCTTTCCCCATTATCAGACCTAGACGTGCTTTTGTTGCACAAGAATTCTCAAGATATTGAAGGCATAGCTGAAGGGTTATGGTACCCAATCTGGGATCAGGGAGAGAAACTTGGACACTCTGTCCGGACAATCGCAGAGACTCTAGACCTGGCATCCTCAGATCTAGATACGGCTACCTCGCTACTATCATGCAGACACATCGCTGGATCCTCTCAGTTAGTAGATGAATTAAGTTCATTAGCGTTAGCTCAATGGAGAAATAAAGCTAAGTCCTGGTTACCTAAACTTGCTACGTCTATACAAAAACGCCATAGAGCTAAAGGCGAAGTTGCTTTCATGCTTGAGCCTGAACTCAAGGAAGGTAGAGGCGGACTTAGAGATGTTCATGCTATGGGTTGGGCAAGTCAAAGTGGTCAGGGCCCGCTCGAAGTAGAGCATCATCAACTTCTTGAATGTTACGAAGTTATTCTACGATCTCGTGTTGAGCTACACAGACAATCAAACCGTTCAAGTGACAAGTTACTCCTCGAACAACAAGACGCGGTTTCAGAAGCACTTGAGTACACAGATGCAGATTTATTAATGTCGGACGTGGCTTCAGCAGCCCGTCGAATTGCGTGGAACGTTGATGAACTTTGTTACGCCATACAAAACGCCGGCCTATTTGGACTGTGGAACTTCAGTAAAAAAGTAGGAGACACCATAGTTAGAAAAAGAAAACCAGTTTCAACAAGTTTTGATACTGATTCAGATTTCTCAGCGGAAACTGTTTTAAGCATTGCTTTAAGAACTGCTAAGAACAAGGAGCGTTTCAATCCTGAAATAATAAGCAGGCTCAGACAAGTACAGTTAGAAGTTCCAGAACCATGGACACCAGAGATCCGTAATCTATTTGTGGATCTTCTCCTTACCGGTCATAACGCGATTCCAGTCTTTGAAACATTAGATCAACTTGACTTGTTCGTACCGTTTCTTCCTGAATGGGAACCAACTAGAAGCCGGCCGCAACGTAACGCCTATCATCGTTTTACTGTTGACCGTCACTTATTAGAAACAGCGGCAGAAGCAGCGAAACTCGTTGACCGAGTCAAGAGACCAGACCTGCTAGTAATAGGTGCTCTTTTGCATGACATAGGGAAACCACTGCCAGGAGACCATACCGAAATCGGAATAGAGTTGATCCATACGATTGGTTTGCGCATGGGATTCCCTCCCGCTGATGTCCAAAAGTTAATTCAGATGTGTGAGCACCATTTACTCCTACCAGACATAGCTACACGTAGGGACCTTGATGACTTTGACACTATCCAGTCAGTTGGAGACTCACTTAAATCTATTGAAACAGTTCAGCTCTTGCACGCTCTTACCGAAGCGGATTCAATAGCTACGGGTCCAGCTGCTTGGAGTAGCTGGAAGGCCGGACTAGTTGAAGACTTATCAAATCGAACATCAGCCTACTTAAAAGGAGGCGATGGAAGCATTATGGAGAGAGCATTTCCTACCACTGATCAAATGCAAATGATGCGTCGCGGAGTTATAAAAGTTGAAGGCAAAGGAGACCGTCTCACCATTATGGAAATAGACCGTCCCGGAGTTTTCGGACGGGTTGCGGGAGCTCTTTCGTTATCTGGTCTTGATGTTCTTGAAGCAGTAGCGCACACAGAATATGGAATGGTCTTGGCTGTATTTAGAGTCGCTCCAAGTACAACCAGAGAAATTGATTGGGATTCTGTATGTGTTTTCGTACAAGACTCTGTAAGAGGTCGTGTAGCAATAGCGGCAAGACTTTCTGAACGTATGAGAACTTACTCTTTGCAACTGTCCCAGCAATATCCGGATAGGGTTGTCGGAACCGACGTAAAGCTAGACAATGAAACGTCTTCAATGGCAACCGTTATAGAAGTCTCCGCTCCGAATGGAATGGGATTGCTTTATCAGATCACCCGTGCCTTAAGCTCTCTCGATTTGAGCATTTTAAGCGCAAAAGTACAGACATTAGGAGCTGATGTCGTCGATTCATTCTATGTTTTAGACAATGAAGGTAAGAAAATTAATAGCACTGCTCACGCTGATGAAATCAAACAAGCACTTAAACATGCGATTGAAACATCAACGGTGATGGCAAAGGAAAACAAATGACTGATGAAAACGATCTGATCAGGTGGAGTGAAGCTTTATCCGGGATTGCGAGAACAGGGATGGCTTTCACAGAAAACTTGTACGAACGTGAAAGGTACGAAGAAATTTTGCACGTTGCAGCTGAAATACATTCGCGTATCTCCGAATCAGGTGAAAGTAGTGAGAAAGTCATTGAATGGATGCAATCTGTAGGGAAAGGGATCCCTGGCTATGTCACTCCCAAAGTTGCTATTGGTGCAGTAGTTGGAAACGACAAAGGCGAGATGCTTCTCATTCAACGATCTGATTCAGGAGTATGGCTATTCCCTACAGGTTTTGCCGACGTAGGATATTCAGCTGCTGAAATAGCGGAGAAAGAAGTTCTTGAGGAAACAGGGATGCAAGTGGAAGCGACAAGAATCATTTCAATTCTTGATGGGGTAAGAGCTAGATTCACACGAATGCCTTTGTATTCAATAGTTTTTCAATGCAAAGTAGTTGGAGGGTTATTGAAACCACATCCTTTGGAATGCGATGATGTAGGTTTCTTTTCTCAAGATTCTCTGCCACAACCTCTTGCCGGTTCGGGTAACTGGGTTGAAAATGCTTTCTCGGCGATTAGGGACGAACCGATAGAAGTGCAATTTGACGAACCTCGCCGCCCTGCCTGGAAATCTGAGCAAAGAAAGAATCAGAAATAATTCAACTACTCTTGTTCTCGTAAGAATTGTTCAACTTCTGCCACAAAATCTGTAGGATTAGCTTGTTCGTAGTCTCCAGCGTCGAAGCTGCTCTCAAGAGCATCAACGTAACTTGATGTTTCCTCATCCCCTTCAACAATTTGATTAATTTGACGTTCATAAGCAGCTGCAGCTATTTCAAGGTCTGTTGTCTGCATCGAGAAAGGGATTATTTCCTTAAGTCTTTCAATTAGAGCAAGTGCCGCTTTGGGAGATTCAGCACCTGCGACATAATTTGGAACAGTTGCCCACAAAGAAATATTAGGTATTTGAATATCAGAAGCCGCTTGGTTCAGAACCCCAACAATCCCAGTGGGTCCCTCATATCCAGATTTTTGAAGATTGAACTTTTCGTTAATGTCATCATCTTCGCTAACTCCGTGGATTAACACAGGGCGCGAATGGGGGACTTCTGCCAAAAGTGAGCCCAAAGTTATGACCATAGAAACATTTAATTCTTGTGCTAATTCCATAATTTCTTTACTAAATGTTTTCCATTTCAATTGCGGTTCAGTTCCATTTACAAATATCAGCGAATGGGATTCATCGGCGTGAAAATTATTCTCTGGCCAGACTAAATACCTTGAATCATTATTTAATCTGACAGCAGGACGTTCGGATGAGAAATCGTAAAAAGGTTCAGCGTCAAGAGAAGCAAATTTCTTTGCTTCAGTTTTTTCGGTTAAATGGCGGACAGCCCAAGTTGCAGCACCACCAGCATCATTCCAGCCAGAGAAAGCTGCAATAAGTATAGGGTTCACTAGTTTGGGGTTCTGATCCGAGATAATTTCAATAGCTGTCATTGAAACGACAATAATAACAGATCTTAGAATTTTCACCTCATGCAGCTAGTTAACCTGACAAGAAGAATTTTTCTTAAGGCGAAGATACGATGTCACTATGGTTGGTATACGAATAGCAGATGAATCGACAGACAAATTAGTTGACGCTTATAAAGAATTAATACCGCAACTATCAACTTCTAGTCACCCACCAACAAAGAAAGATTTAGAACAAATCATTAAATCAGATTCAGCAATGATTCTCGTAGCTGAAAACAATGATGGTGAAATAGTAGGAACAATGACGTTAGTACTTTTCAAAATACCGACAGGAGTGCGAGCGTGGATAGAGGATGTTGTAGTTGATGCAGGGTCTCGCGGGGAAGGGATTGGAAAAAAACTTAATCGGAAAGCTTTAGATTTAGCACATGAGGCTGGAGCAAAAACCGTTGACCTGACTTCGCGTCCGTCGAGAGAATCAGCCAATCGACTGTATCAAGACTTGGGATTTAAAAAACGAGAAACAAATGTCTACCGTTTCTCCTTTGATTGATCCCAGCGTGCTGACAACATTCCAATCTAAGAAGAAAGTACGGTACATTTCCGTATCAATCGTTACAGCGCCGATAGGGCAGATACTCCTATACCTTTTCTTTGTCACTCTCAGCCTAAACGCATTGGCAAGCAATGTTTTAGCAGTTGCAATTGCTACCATCCCGAATTACTTACTCAATAGGTTCTGGGTTTGGAACAAAAATCAACCACATAGTTTCCGACAAGAAATAGTTCCGTACTGGTCGATGGCTTTCGTTGGGCTTGCCCTTTCAACGTGTTTCGTACTCTTCGCCAGTTCTATGTGGAACTCATGGGTAGCAATTAATTCAGCGAATGCGAGCGGTTATGCGCTTCTTTGGGGAGCTAAATACTTCATTCTTGACAGGTATGTCTTCTCAAATACAGAATCAACAGGGACTTAACTACATGTGCGATCGCTACTAGCATTAATCTCTGCTTATGGACTCAAACCAAATTAAAGTAGCTAGATCAGCGAGAGGATTTCTCCCAGATAACGAAGGAGAGGCACTCTACGAAGCTGCAATTAGCGCTAATACATTAGGACCGTTTCTAGAAGTAGGAAGTTACTGTGGGAAATCAGCAATTTACCTTGGTTTTGCAGCGCAGAAACTTGGGAAGGTTCTGTTCGCGTTAGATCATCATAGAGGTTCAGAGGAGAATCAGAGTGGCTGGGAACACCATGAACCTGACCTTGTAGATGGAACTAGTGGCAAGATGGATACTCTACCGATCTTCCGTCAAACCATAGATACCGCAGGTTTGGAGAGAACAGTGGTGGCTCTAGTTGGACATTCAGAAATCATCTCACAAAACTGGGAAACCCCTTTATCTTTTCTCTTCATAGACGGCGGGCATGGTGAGAAGCCAGCAAAATCTGATTACGCTGGTTGGGTCCCTAAAGTTCAACTCGGTGGGATCCTCGCAATCCATGACGTCTTCCCAGATGAAAAAGATGGTGGAAGGCCCCCATACGAGTGCATCTATCTCCCAGCGATCCAGAGTGGAGCATGGGAAGAAGTGAACGCAGAAGGTTCTCTACGGGTCCTTCAAAGAATTTCTGAAGATTAGGACTATGAGCTAAGGTAAAAAACAATACAACAAAAGGCGGATTATGAAGGCAGGCGAATTAGTACCAGAATTTGAAGCAAAGAATCAAAACGGCGAAACGGTTTCTCTCTCTTCACTTCTAGAAACAGGTCCGATAGTTCTTTTCTTCTATCCAAAAGCAATGACCCCTGGCTGAACGAAACAAAGTTGCCACTTCCGTGACCTTGGTACTGAATTTTCTGAAATAAGTGCCCAACGGATTGGGATTAGCGCTGATCAGGTTGATCGGCAGAAAGAATTTGACCAAAGAAATCAACTAGGGTTTCCTTTATTATCCGACCCAGAAAAGAAGATAGCTTCTTTGCTAGGAGCGAAACGGTTTGGTCCTTTAGGTAACCGCCGGATAACTTTTGTGATTGATACAGATAGAACGCTTCTTCAGGTAATTAAGAGCGAGACGAACATGTTTGTCCATGCTGAAAAAGCGCTCGAAATTTTGAGAGAGCAGAAAAACTAACCCTTGTCTATCCGGAGGTAAATTTCGCCGTCAATATTGGCAAGGGTATGTGTAACACTAGTTAACCCTGTTGAAATAGCCGTGTGGTCGCTCCCGAGGGAAACTGTTTGCTCTTTCCCTGACCGGTTGTAAACGCTGTAGCCATTGGTGAACTCTCGAATATACACCCCTTCAATACCATCTAGGAGTTGGCGTTTGTCACTGAGTGGTTCTCCAAGATCATCATCCCAGAAGCTATACCAATTATGGTAATGATCACTTGTGGGTTCAGCATTGTCATCTCCAAACACAACGTATCCATCAGAGTGGGTTAAGGCGATTGTGGTGAAGACACGCATCCATCGCAGGTTCTCTTCCGAGTCACGTTCAGCAATTTGTGCTTGCTCGTTTCCGTAATCATAGACAACTCGCCAGCCTTCTAAACAGTTGATCCGTGGCTGTTGGAGATTCTCTGACGCCCAGTAAAGTGTGTCTTCCACCTCTATTAGGTGATCGACCGTGTAGCCCTGGGAGTAGTCGGGTTTGTAAAGTTCCATAAATATGCCGTTCACGTAGGGAGCGGATAGAGGAGCTTTCCATTCATTTGTGTTCACGAGGATTAGAAATTCATCTCCGACGAGTTCTCGGATACGGCGAAGGATTGCTAATCGTGATTCAAGTTCTTCTTCTTGGGTCATGTAGAAGGTGGACCAGTCCATGTACGAAGCGGCAGTCATGTAACGTTCGTTCCACCAGTCAAGAAAGATCCCATCGACGATACCGGATTCTTTTAAGGCGAGCGCTTTTTGGCCAATTAGTTCAATGAGTTGCGGTTGGCTAAAGTCAGTGAGTCCTGAAAGCGCTTCTTCAGCTTCGATAACACCGTCCTTGTCGGCGTCTTCACCCCATCCAGGTACAGGATTCCCGTTTTCATCCCAAAACCATAAGGGAGAATCAGGTGGATAATGACCGTATTCCCACCAGTCAAGATTATCCTCGTTGATTTCGATGGGACCTTCCCTATATTCCACAGATATCAGTGTCTTGATGTTTGGGTTAAGGCGTAAAAGTTCTTCCTTTAGTTCCCTTGCTTTCGTTAATGTGGGGTCATGGTCAGAATCGACGAGATTCGTGGAGAGTCCTTGGTACGGCTGGTCCGCAGATATTTCCCAAGAGAGGCCGAGCGACCATGGCCCGTCCCAATAGAGGTCATGGCGGGCAATGTTCTCCAACACGGTAGAACCTGAACGATTCTGAACGCCTTTCCATGGTTGACAGATTTTTGGATTAGCGGAGGAATAAAGCGCTGCTGGTTCTCCTAGTTGGGGGCTGACGGGTTGAGGCATTTCTCCGAAGATCTTGAAACCTTCTATGTTGTAGAACTTGATGACGCCGGCTTGGATCATCAGCGTGTAGCGTCCCTCAACGTAATCGGTGGTCATAGCGCACCCTTCAGGGTTCTCGTCAAAGTCACAGACACGGTATTCGAAGTTGTTTTCTTCTAAGAATGCAACGGCGTCTACCTTGTCTAATCCCAACAGGTCCATGGTCGGGTCGGTCCCATCCGGTGTGACTTCAGCGAGAGAGTTTCCCCGCACAATGTTGTCGAAGTAGACGACCTGTGTAGGCATCACACAATTACATTGGGAAATGAATGAGTTGTAGATACCGAAATGGAACGAATTTTCTCCACCGTCAGAATTGATACCCGTATAGGTTCCTTCTTTGGTTCCGTTGATGTACACGTCGATAACGCCATCATCGGTGGGGCTCCATTCGTGGTAGATGGCGACGTCAACCCAGACGCCGATCTGCTCGATGACTTCTTCCTGAACTGGTATACCTCCCTTGCCGTCTTGGATTCGATATCCAAACCCGTTGGGGAAGGCTTCACCCGAGTAGTAGTTCAGATCTGATTTGAATTGTCCAAGGAACGTGATGGTGTCGTTGTTGGTTCCGACTTTGACATCGGTGGCCATGTATACCGAGTAGCCGTACCACATAGAAACACCTGAGCGTGTTCCACCACGTTCAGCGAGTTCGAAACGGGAACGATCATTTTCACAATCGTTAAAGCCGTCGGGTACAGATGCTTCACTCCACCATGTACAGTCACCATCTCGTATCTCAAAACGGAGCGCGTGGTTGCCGGTCCGTACCGGATAGCCGGCAGTTGCGGTAACGATCGAACATCCGTAGTCTTCCCAGCCTTCATCATGTTTTCTCATAAATTCCCATGCGCCCCAACCAATATCTTCAGGGTTGGCGTAGTCGGTGAAGACGTCGTCAACCGTGTCCGAGTTGATAAGGTTTCCGCCTTCCTGGTCCCAAAGTGAATAAAGGGAAAGGTCGGTACAGGAAACGTCAGTTGCGCCAAATTCATCAAGGACAATGATGTGATCGTCAGGGGTCAATTCGATGCTTTTATTAGAGTCTGTGTCCGTGCAGGCGCTAATGACAAGAACAATGATCATTGCGAGAGAGCAATAGAGACGTTTCATCGTGGTTCTAGCTTAGTTCTCTGGCGCGACAACTCACGAAGAGTTCGTTCACTTTAGGAACTCTCAAAACATTTGAGGGGAAAACTAATCTTCAGCACTCTCAACTAGCGATGGTAAGAAGTCATGATCAGCAAAGATCCCGTTCGCTTCCGTGTACCCTAGCAAAGCATCAGCTGTAAGGATTACTGCGGCAGCTGAGTATGTAGAGAACTCATTTTCTGGGAAAGGAATCTTTTCGGGGTAGACGACCCCAGTTAGATATTGTCCATCATCATTTCTAAAATCTTGAATCTTAGTAAAAAGTTCAATGGCATGGTTTTTTTCTCCAACCGCAAAGTACGCCATAGCGCATTCACATGTTTCAGCCGTTGTGACCCAAGGCCGGTCTGACACGCAACGAACACCTTTACCATCTATCTCAAATTTCCCCTTTTTTTCTTTGAGATGTTTGGTTCCTGATTCTCCCTTAAGGACACCAGTAAGTACCGGATAGTACCAGTCCATGGCCCACCGTTCTTTCGGGGCGAAAGCACTTGGCGTGTTCTGAATGACGTCCGTTAATTTCCGACAAGCATTCTCCCACTGGGGTTTTTCCAAACCTAATTCATTAGTGATTGCTATAGCTGATCGTAAAGAATGGGAGATACTTGAAGAACCAGTGAGTAAAGCATATGACCACGGGGTCCCATCAGAATGGCGGGCCCAGATTATTTCTCCTCTCGGGGTTTGGAGTTTAAGCACGAATTCAATTGCCGGTTCCACAACATCCCACATTGTTTCCAGAAAGCCTTTGTCCTTTGATATGAGGTAATGATGTAAGACACCAGTCGCTATATAAGCGACACAGTTCGAGTCGATTTTGTCCTGTTCTATTTCGTTATCAAGATAATAGTTGTGCCAAGATCCATCTTCGCGCTGTATATCCGACAACCACTGGTAGGCGCGTACAGCTTCGTCATGGAGTCCTGAAACATCTAATGCCATTGCTCCTTCAATGTGATTCCACGGGTCAGCATGACCATTCGGGAACCATGGAATCATTCCTGATGGGTGTTGCCATTCCGCTATAGATTCACCGGTTTGTAGTATTTTTACGGAATCGATAATTTGGGACAGGTCTGTGGGAGGCAATATTATTCCTTGGGTTAAGCAGTAGCAGCCTTTTGAGCATAGATGATTGCACTCTTTCCCAACACGGGTTGAAGCAATTTTTCTAAAATTCTCGTTAACCATGGCTGCTTCACGATGTCCCAGGTGAGGAACCGCAAATATAATTTTACTAAAGGATGATTGTTATTTTTCGTCCCAACGGCACACTTTAGCCACCAGTAAGGAGAATGTAGAGCGTGGGCTCGATGGTAATCAATTGGTTTCAAACCCTTTGATTCCATTTTTTCTCGTAATTCGTTCTTCCTATAAATACGGATGTGTCCGCCTACTTCTTTCGGTGCATGATATTCATCGGACAAAGTCCAACAAATCCTTTCAGGCAAAAATGCGGGTACCGTTATCGCAATTTTACCTCCCGGCTTAAGCACTCGGAACAATTCCTGAAGTGCTCCATCATCATCAGGGATATGTTCAAGCACTTCACTAGCAATGATTCTGTCAAACGTTCCATCATTGAAGGGGAGGCGAGTAGCATCTCCAGCACAAGCAAACGCTATTGACGCATCAGATATTTCGCCGGCTTGAAGCATTGCAGCGTATGTAGCGCGAACTTCTTGCAATTCGGGAAGAGCCATATCACAAGCTACGACTTTGGCTCCTCTTCGGAGAGATTCATATGCGTGACGCCCGAAACCACACCCAAGGTCAAGGACTTCATGCCCTTCTTCTACCAATAAACGGTCATAATCAACTGTCAACATAATAATTATCCAAGATTCCGACTAGATAATAGGTCTCTGCAATGGTTTGCTGTAGTAATAGCTGATTCTCGCCAACTCCACTTCTCAATAACACGTTGTCTCCCAGCTAAACCAACTCGCTCACATATATTTGGATTTTCAAAAGCAAATTCTATTTGGTCTGCTAAAGCTGAACTATCTCCTGGGGGAACAGCAAGACAGGTTTCAAGATGCGGTCCGGCTACCTCGGGAAGAGCTCCTCCGGTAGTCGCAATAAGAGGAGCGCCACAAGAAAGAGCTTCGATTGCGGGGATAGAGAATCCCTCGTATAACGATGGGACGATCGCAACTGAAGCTGAAGCAAGTAAGTTAACTAGTTCTTCATAACTGATTCCTTGGTTAAAGTTCACGATGTCACTAAGCCCAAGGTCTTCAAGGGTTTCTGCCGTGGTGCTTCCTTCGCGTTGTTTCCCTACTAATTCCAAATGCACATGAGGGTATTTTTCTCGAACCTTGGCTAAAGCTTCCAAAAGGTACTTTTGGCCTTTGAGTGGAACGTCGGCGCTAGCTGTTGAAACGATACGGCCAGGAACTCTTTCAATGCTTGGTTGCGGGGCGAAGAAATCCGTATCGATTCCAATTGGCACAACATGGATCTTTTCAAGATCTACTTTATGGTCCTCGCTTATATCTGAACGTGATGATTCTGAGACAGTAACGATTCTCTGGATTTTTTGACAGACGCGCGTTTGCATTCTCGTAAATGCATACCATCGGCGCTTCCCGAAACGCTCAAGGGGTGTTCTCGCATTATCTAATTCGAGTCTGCGATCAACCGTAATAGGGTGATGGATAATGCCAAGTATTGGAAGGTCTAGTTTTCTTTGGATCAATATATTTCCGTATGCGAGTGAACCATTATCAATCACTAGATCAAAATCGTTAGGACGTTCGCGGAGCGCTCGATATGCCCGCAAAGAAAACGAAAGAGGTTCAGAGAAGTTTCCTGTCATGTAAGAGCAGATTTCCACGAAATCAGGGAAATCTTTTATCTCCCAAAATCCAGGAATCCTTCCTGGGAAGTGATCATTGAAGATTTCGAGACTTGGGAATTTATGTAAAGGAACCTTGGGGTCAAGATCAGGGTAGGGAGGCCCTCCGAGAACTTCGACAGTGTGTCCAAGCTCAGATAAAGCTTTACTCATCTCACGTACATAGACTCCCTGCCCACCCACATGTGGCTTCCCCCGATAGGCGAGCATCGCTATTCGAAGGTGTTTAGTTTCTGTTTCTCCTGATTTATTCACCAAGACGCGTCCTTCCGTACCAGAATTCAAGGGTAAAGACATCAAGAGGCAAAACAAGCCAAAATATGCGAAATGTTCTTTTTCTCAACTGGATTTCTTTGGTTCTTAATGGTGGAATCTATGGAATATAACTTTAAATTTAACGATGAATGGGGGTCCTTTGAGAGCACTTGTCCAACGGGTATCGGAAGCTTCAGTAGAGGTTTCAGGAAAAACAATAGGCGTTATTTCACGTGGGCTTTGTATTTTTGTTGGAGTTACCCATAGTGATTCAGAAGCGATAGCTGAAAAGCTTGCGAAAAAAGTTGTGGAATTAAGAATCTTTGAAGATGATAAAGGCCAAATGAACCTATCGAGCTTGCAGGTGGGCGCTCAATTTCTGGTCATCTCCCAGTTCACACTTTATGGTGATGTGAGCCGAGGCCGCCGACCTAGCTGGATCGCTGCCGCCCCACCAGAACAGGCAAAGTCCTTAATAGAACATTTCATAAAATGTTTAGAAACAGACTATGGGGTGAGAGTCGAAACAGGTGAATTCCAAGCATTTATGAATGTCAATTTGGTCAATGAAGGACCTTCAACCTTAATGATTGAAATAGATTAGTTTCTTCTACGCGCCATCAGATTTGCGAAACCTAATGCAAGAATTGCCCCAATAATCACAGGGGTAGGACCAGCTCGAGTAGCAATGGTCTTGCCGTCTCTAAGCTCTACTTTCCCTTGGAGCACGTTCGTTTCTGAAATGCTTGTTCTTTGGGTGACTTTCCCATCAGGGTTCACAATTGCGCTAAACCCTGTCGGAGCTGCCTGCAGAACCCACCGACCATTTTCTATAGCCCGTAACTGAGAAGAAGCTACCTGTTGAGTTTGAAGTATTCTCAGCCAATAACTAGACCCGTTTGTTGGATTTAAAAGAATTTGACCACCGTTTCTGACTGCCTGTCGTGCTCTATCTTCAAAGAAAATTTCCCATGAGATTGAGATACCAGCATTAACCTCTGTTTCCTTCATAGGTATCAATAAGTTAGGTTCGCCAGAACCGGGTTGGGTATCACGGACCGGGAGGTAGTCAGGAGCGAAAGGTTCAATAAGGCCGCGAAGTGGCACATATTCCCCAAATGGCACTAACCGAACCTTGTCGTATCTGCCATACATTTCTCCATCAGGTCCAAATACGATAGAAGCATTAGCGTTTGACGTATCGCTTATTCGTTCAAATATTCCCGCCACAACCCAACTGTTCAAATTTCGTGCAAGTTCTTGCAACTCGGGGAATTCAGGTGAATCAACAAACCGTTGTCTAACATTGACGACATCTTCAGGCCAAAGCACAAGATCCGGATCTCCATTAATTTCAGAACTTGCTAAGAGATGCCGCTCAAAAACTTCGCGCTCATCGGTATTAATCGCTTGAGTTCCTTGCTCACCGCCTCCTTGGACAATTGCTATGTCAATTGTTTCTAAAGGGTTACCGGTGGGAGCGACCAAACTAAAGATCCAAATTGCGGTAATTGACAGGAGAAGCACTAGTGAATGGAACCATCTTCTTTGCCATGCTAATGAAAGAGCAATTCCACCTGTGATAACAAGAAAAGTTAGGAACAAAGGTCCAAGAATACGTGCTGTCTGACCGAGTGGTGAATTACTCTGCGACATCGCAATAGTCGCTAATGGAACTCCTCCAAACGGCCAACGGTAACGCAAGGCTTCAACCAAAGTAAATATTGCTGGTAAAGCTACAAAACGGTGAGAAGTTCTAGGTACAGCAATGGTCGAAAGACCATAAAATCCGCTGAAAAGTAGGCCTTGAACAAAATATCCGGGGACCGTAAGAGCAATCATCCAAAAAGTGCCTGGGAATAGCCATCCCAAACCGAAACTGAACCCAATATAAAAACGTGTTTTTGTTGATTGGGCACCTTTGAGTAATTGATCGAAACCAGCAATTGCGATAAATGCAAGTGGCCAAAACCCCCATGGCGGCATTGATAGGACAAAGAGAATTCCCATAGCTAATGCTAGAAGCAAGTTTCTTAGCTTCTGACTAGCCAGGCTGCTTAGATGTCTGGTTCCTAACATAATGATTGGTTTGCGATCATTATTCTTCTAAAAATTTTAATGCTTCTTGCGCTTGTGTTGTTCCATCACGAATGCAAGCCGAAAGTCCTAAACCATTAAACGCAGCTCCAGCAAGAAAAACCCCAGGAGCTTCATTGAGAACTTCAGATCTAATTTTTTGAACCCTGTCCTTATGGCCAATTTCGTATTGGGGGAAAGACTTAGGCCAACGCGTAACTCTAGTAGCTGAGGGTTCAACATTGATTCCTGTTAGGGCCTCTAATTCTTTTCGTAGTTGTTTCACTAAATCATCGTCTTTGAGTTGTAAAGCTTGACCGTTGTTGAACCTCCCTACAGAAACGCGTATAAAAATAGTGTTTCCGTTACTGAAATGACCCCATTTTGATGAAGTCCAAGAACACGCTGTCATTAACGTACCCTCATCTTTCCCAACGAGGAAACCACTTCCATCAAAGGCTGGCACAAATTCAGCGGGGAAAGCGAACGTAACAAATGCCATAGAGGCGTATCGGATTTCTGATAGAAGCTGCGAAGTTTCAGGACAAGTTTTGGAAATTAAATCTGAGGTGACAAAAGCCGGAGTGCATAAAATAATTACGTCAGTTTCATGCTCTTCATTGCTTTCTACAATCCATGAATTACCTGATTGCCTTATGCCGGTAACTTTCTCGTTGTACTTTACGTCGGCACTAATTTTGGTTGCAAGAGTATCAACTACCCGTTGCATCCCATCTGGATGTGTGAGAAAAACGGGTTCGGAAGGATCTCTGTTTTGTTTTTCAAGAAAGGATCTTATTGAACGAATCAGACTTGGATCGCCCCTACTTGCTTGAAATAAATAAGGAAATCCAGATTCAAGGCTAAGCGCATCAGCATCACCAGCGTTGATTCCCCCTAAGAGAGGGCCAACAAGATTATTCATAACTTCATTACCTAGGCGACGGCGAATTAACGAACCAGCCGTTTCTTCTTCATCCGGCTCATTTCCTAACCGGTGAAGATCAGAACGAGCTTCAGCTATTCCTTCACTGGAAATTATTGAAAGGTTCTCTAATTCATCTAGGTCAAGAGGGACTCCTAAAAAGTTTCTTTTAGGTAAAGCATGCATGGAACCATTGACCCAGATCTTTGCTGATTGAGCAGCTGGCGCCACTAGTTCTTCACTTAACCCGAGAGAGTCGCAAAGTTCACGCATTTCAGGATCGCGTGTGAGAAACGCATCTGGTCCAGCGTCAATGTATGACCCCGCTACTTCAGTAGTTAAGATCTTCCCTCCAAGACGGTTTGAACTTTCCAAAAGAAGAATTTCATGATCTGTGTTATCAAGTGCATAAGCGGCGCTAAGTCCGCTAATTCCCCCTCCAACAATAACGACTCTCATGTCTCTATCCGGAAATCATGTACAAGTTGAACGACTCGCAAAAGAACATCTGGATCTATCTCTGGGGTAACTCCATGACCAAGATTAAAGACATGTCCGGGTTCTCCTCCTATTCTTTGGAGAATGTCAAGCACCTCAGCTTCAATTGAATTCCATGAGCCTCCGAGGATAGCTGGGTCAAGGTTTCCTTGGACAGCTTTCCCCTCTCCGATTCTTTTACGAGCTGTGTCAATGGGTACACGCCAGTCAACCCCAACTACATCAGCTCCTACTTCGCTCATCAACGGTAGCAACTCACCAGTTCCAACCCCAAAATGTATTCTAGGGACGCCCGTTTCCTCTACAGCGGCAAAGACAGCTTGTGAATACGGAAAAACGAAACGCTCATATTGGCTAGCAGATAAAGAACCGGCCCATGAATCAAATAATTGTACGGCACTAGCTCCAGCTTCTACTTGGGAAAGTAATGACTGGATGGTTATATCTGTCAAACGTTCCATCAGAGAATTCCATAACCCGCTGTCTCCAAACATTAAAGCTTTAGTTTTTTGATACGAGCGTGAAGGTCCGCCTTCAATAAGATAACTAGCGACGGTGAAGGGACCTCCAGCGAAACCAATTAGTGGAACTTCAAGTTCTTGGACACAGCCCCTTACTGTTTCAAGAACATACGGGGTGTCAATTTCAGGGTTCAGACTCCGCAACCTATTTAAGTCATCGGCGGATCTGAAAGGACTAGCAGTTACAGGACCAATCCCAGGTTCAATTTCAACACCGAACCCAACTGCATGTACTGGCACCACAATATCGGAATACAGGATTGCTGCATCAACGCCATAACGCCTGATTGGCTGCAAGGTGATTTCAATAGATACATCAGGCTTCTTTATTGCATCTAAAATACTTCCTTCTTTACGCAACGCACGATACTCAGGAAGCGACCTTCCTGCTTGTCGCATGAACCACACAGGCGTCTGTTCAACAGGTTCGCACCGGCAGGCTCTCAAGAAAGAATGGTTTTTCAAATCCGTAGAAGCCATATGATAAATCTAGTAGAGACAATCAAAAATTAACGATTCGGGGAAGTGACATTTCTTTGATGAGAAAGTCTTAAAAATCGCTAGAATAGTTAACCACCCAAAATGCTGTTAACAACATGCGCCGGAAGAGGTGATCATAATCCACCCCGATTTCCAAACAGAACAGGACTATATCAATAAAGCTTATTCTGTTTTGGCTCGCGCCCATGATGAAGCCAAGAAACTACATAAGAATGTGGAATCAGGTAAAGGTGGTACTCATCAGGCCCGATTTGAGAAAGATGTCATTGCCGATCAGGTCAATAAGAGATTATCCCAACTTGATATAGGAGATGCTTCGCTTGTATTTGGTCGGATAGACCAACGAAATGAAGACGATGAAAACGAGACATTCTATATTGGCCGAATAGCGGTTTGGGATGAGAGTCAAGATCCAATTACTGTTGATTGGCGCGCCCCCATTTCAGAATCTTTCTATCGTGCTACTGGGCGGCAACCTATGGGGTTAACTAGACGTCGCCACTTTGCTTCGAGAGGGGAAAAGCTTCTTGGAATCGAAGACGAATTTTTCGGCGATGACATCATTGATGACTCGTCAACTCCATACTTCAAAGGAAGAATGACTTTAGCGACCACCATGGAACAAGCTCGATCGGGACGTTTAGGAGACATCATTGCGACCATTCAAGGTGAACAAGATGAAATTATCCGCGCCCCATTACCAGGAGTTCTAATAGTCCAAGGAGGACCAGGAACTGGCAAAACAGTTGTTGCACTCCACAGAGCCGCCTACCTCCTTTACACGCACAGGTTTCCTCTTCAGGGACAAGGAGTTTTAGTCGTAGGTCCGAATAAAGTTTTCCTTACTTACATCGAACAAGTACTTCCTTCATTAGGTGAAGCCGGTGTTCATCTCGCCGTTCTAGCGGATCTAGTGCCCAGAGTTACTGTTCGGGGATTTGATTCTGAAAAGATAGCAAGGATAAAAGGGGACTCTTTAATGAAAGACGTTCTTCAACGAGCTGTGAAAGATAGAGAACGCCCCATACTGGAAGAGTTAACAGTAGGGTATGGGCTCCAAAAACTACGTCTCAGCGTTGAAGAATCATCAATTATTGTTTCAGAAGCTCAACGCCGTTACACGCACCACAACTCCGCTCGAAACTATGTCAGAGATTCTTTCTTTGAAGCTCTTGCCGCAAGTACGCGAAACGCTGAGATAGACCCAATAAAACTTAAAGCCGATTTAGAAACCAGCTTAGAAATCCGAGAAACCTTAGATTGGATGTGGCCTTCTTTAACTGCGGAGCATCTTGTCCACGATCTGTTCGGAAGTCAAGCTTTACTTATAAACGCTGGATGTCCATCATTTTCAAAAGAAGAGATTCTTATGCTTTTCCGTGAACGTTCACCGCACGCCTCAGAAGTGATTTGGACCGTACACGACGCCCCTATCCTAGATGAGGCTCAAGAAATCCTTGGACCCCGAACCGCATTTCAAGAAGAAGAAACAATCAGGACGTTCGGCCATATTGTGGTTGATGAAGCACAGGACCTTTCTCCAATGCAATTACGCATGTTGCGACGTCGTTCACTTAATGGCTCAATGACAATTGTTGGAGATATCGCTCAAGCAACCGGTGCATGGGCCCACGACAATTGGAATGAAATCCTTGAAGCTCTTCCAAGTAGAAAACAGCCGCGCTTTGCTGAATTGACCGTTGGGTATAGATTGCCTCAACCCACCATGGATGTAGCTTCAAGGGTTTTGCGTGACACACCATACGGGAAGAACGCCCCAGTCGCTGTACGCGAACAAGGAGAAACTCCTCGTTTCCTGAAAGTAGAAACTCCTGCTCGCCTTCTAGGTGCCGTCACTGCGTTAACAAGATCTGAACTAGAAGAATTGGGCTCTGGAACAATGGCAGTGATATCCCCAGATCGTTATGTTGACCTGCTAACTCAATCATTTAAAGCTTCAGGAATAGAACATGGACTTGTTTACGAAGGGGCTCTATCAAACCAAGTGACCCTTGTCCCTGTTGGATTAGTTAAAGGGTTAGAGCTAGACGTAGCTATCGTGATAGAACCCAATGAGATAATTAATGGAGAGCGAAATGGAATACGTTCCCTTTACGTAGCCTTGACACGAGCAACCCGACGTCTGATTGTTGCCCACTCAGGCCCTCTTCCCGATTCCCTAAAATAATAAATTAAGTAAAATTCCTATTCGTGATTAATAGCATCTAAGACTTGTAGTTTCGCTGCCCTCCGAGCAGGGAAGTAAGCCGCTAAAGAGCCGGCAAACCCAGCGATTACTAAATTCCTGAAGATCAGAAGCCACGGAATAGCTAATTCAGAAACGAAATCATCTGGGATGATCTGCACACAAGCAATGCCGAAAACGAGTCCTAAACCAACACCAAGCAAACCACCAAAGAGAGCTACTAATATTCCCTCAACACGGACCATCCTCCGGATTTGTTTTCTTGTTGCCCCTACAGCCCGGGTTAGCCCTATCTCACGTGTTCGTTCAAATACGGATAAAGCTAGGGTAATTGCCACACCGAGGACGGCAAGGACAACAGAGATGAAAAGAAGAACGCTAACTATAGTTAAGGTCCGGTTTATTTGACTTTCGGCTTGTTCCTTGAGTTCATCTTTCGTTCGAGCTTCTACTTGCTCGTAATCAATTAGGACGTTCTCTAGAGCCTCTCTAGCTCTTTGTTCACTAACGCCATCTGTTAGCAGGACACCCACGAAGTCATCGGTTTGTGGCACGAGATTGGGGTTTGATGTGTACACGCTCGAATCAAGTAACCACCCTGAATCAATGATGGATTTTGAAGTGAAAATACCGGCAACTACGAGTTCTATCTGGCTTTGATCAATGAATTCAACGGGGAGGGTGGACCCAATAGAAACACCATATTTTTTGGCTTCATCTTCGTGGAGATATACGGCCTGATTGCCGATAAGCGACTCGTTGTTCTCTTTGATTCCTACGTTAAAATATTTTGGGACAGATGCGAGGTCCGCTGAGTAGGTTCTTTTCACTTCATCATCAAAGGTTGTGCGTAAACCTTCGTTAGAGTATTGCATTGCAAGAACTTCTTCTACCTCTGGAAGTGCGGCAATCTCATTTGTTATTGATGGACTGAAGCCCAAAGGTTCTGGACCCAGAGTTTCTCCCTGAACAAACCAGTCAGAAATTACGTCTTCTTCTAAAATGTCACCAACGGTTGCTTTCAGAGATTCAGAGACAACAGATACCGTTGCGACAAGTGCTAAACCAATCATAAGCGCTGAAGCTGCCGAAGCTGTCCTTTCAGGGCTTCTTCCAGCGTTCCGCCGAGCCATTTTGCTTGGAACACCAAGTCGTGCCGTAGGCAACCCCAAGAAACGAGTAACGGGTTCAGTGAAGACTGGGCTTAGAAGGTTCATGCCTAAAAATGAATTCAAAGCAGCTGCACCAAGAAGCGCCAGAAGCATAGAAGTGGAGAGATCTGCAGTGAGGGCGGTTACGAGCAGTATTAAACCAACCGCTAAAAGAGAAATCTTGCCTGCGAAAACATGTATTCTACTCAAACCCAGATAAAGAAGGACTCCAGCTAACACACCAATTGGCAGCATCAGTAGCCATTGATTCATAGCGAAGCCAAAAACAATTGCGGCGATGCCAAGAATTGTCAGAAATGACCCAATTCCAAGATTCCGAGGCACAACATATGTTTTAGAAACGTCGCTTCGCAAAGCTGCCATTGGAGAGATTGATCGTGCTTTTAATGCGGGCCAGACTGCGGCTACGAGTGTTAGTCCTATACCTAGAATCGCTCCGGCAATGATCGTGGCTGGTTTGAGGGGAAGTGAATTCTCATCAGGGCCAAAGTCCAAGGCAGCTAGTAGTTCTTGGAATCCAAAAGCAATTGGGAATCCGAGAGCGATGCCAGCCGTTGTAGCGAAAACCCCAACGCACAATGCCTCAATAACGATTGAGTTCGTGATTTGTTTACCGGTAGCCCCTAAGGCTCGGAGAAGTCCAATTTCTTGAATTCTCTGGCCGATGATGATTGAGAACACGTTGTAAATAATAAATGCAGCGACAATTAGGATAATGAAGGCAAATACCAACAGAATCGTTTGAAAAATATTTATGAATTGGTTGAAAGTATCGGCTTGTTCGTCAACGAGATCACTTCTTGTTAAAACTTCCAGGCCTTCGGGAAGAAACGCTTGTATTTCTTTTATGACGTCACCTTCAGAGAAACCCTGACCAACACTTACTGTAATGTCGTCAAAACCAACTCCACTATTGAACAATTCAACAGCAGAGTCCGTATCCATGGCGACGAGTTTGGCGCCGATAGATGCACTTTCTTCTGGGTCAGCGAAGGTAAATGTACCTGTAAGGGTAAGTTTCTTGAGACCATTCGGAGTTTGTAAATCGTATTGTTGACCTACCTGGAAACCATCGTCTTTAGCGGTGTCAACGTCAATAGCGAATTCTGTAATTGCAACCGGTTCGCGCCCATCTGCCACGAATAAACGAGGAGTTGGCGAAGAATCCTCCCAATTGATTCCAATATTTGGACCCCGCGTAGCCAAAGCTGCAGATCCATCAGCTTTGTTCGGCACTATTCCAAATTCAATGACTCGGGGTTGTACAGCGACTACTCCTTGCACTTTGGAAAGTTCTGCTGGTAGGTCTAAATCAATCGGAGCGGCATTTAAACGATTCCCAAATGGGATCTCTGATCGAACAGCTAAATCGTAACCAGATTCAATATCGTCGCTGAGGTCCCCAAAAGTTGATCTCAGACTATCAGTAAAGATAAAGACAGCTGTGGTGAGAGCTACCCCGATTAGGACAGCAAGCGATGTTAGCAGGAAACGACCTGGTTTAGAGTAGGCATTCTTTATTGCAAGTCGGAGAAGAGTCATGGAGTGGAATTCAGCTATCAATACTGCGCATTTGGTCAAGTATCCCATCTGCTGTGGGATCTATAATTTCACCCACGACCCGACCATCCTCAAGAAAAATGACCCTATCGGAGAAGCTAGCTGCTACAGGATCATGGGTCACCATCACAATAGTTTGGTGAAGTTCTGTTGTGGCTACACGCATGAATTCAAGTATTTCGTTACCGGTTTTTGAATCGAGATTGCCGGTTGGTTCGTCAGCGAAAATTATGTTTGGTTTGCTAGCAAGGGCGCGTGAAACAGCTACGCGTTGTTGTTGCCCTCCTGAAAGTTCATTGGGCCGATGTTTCAGTCGGTCTTTGAGACTTACTGCTTCGGTCACGTTGTTCAACCAGTCTTGATCAACTTTTGCGCCAGAAAGGTCAATGGGCAGGGTGATGTTTTCAAGGGCATTCAGGGTTGGGACAAGGTTAAATGACTGGAAAACGAAACCGATATTGGTACGACGAAGCAGTGTCAGTTCTTTTTCGGTTAATTCAGTTAGGTCAGTCTCTCCTATGAAGACCTTGCCGCTTGTGAGGCTATCTAGGCCGGCCATACAATGCATTAATGTTGATTTGCCTGACCCAGAGGGTCCCATGATTGCAGTGAATCTTCCGGATTCAAAGGCAACGTCCACATCGTCAAGAGCGCGTACAAGCGTGTCTCCCTTCCCGTAGATCTTTGTCGCTGATTCAGATCTTGCTGCAACTTGGGTTATTTGAGCTGGGTCGTTCATACTCACCTTTTCTCTTACGTTCTAGTTGGGGGCTGGTTTAATTTCAGGGTAATGGTTTACGAAGATGAATGAGACGTTCAAAGTCATGTACGTACTGACGAATTCTCGACAACCAAGTTGAACGATATTCAAGGTAAAGCAATCGTTGATCAGAAAATACTTTTTCGTCATTGCGCGAGAATGCAGTGCATCCTGTGTTGAGTATCCCCACCAGGGTTGCGAGTTCAGCGCCTATCTCTGGGGCGGGATGCGAAACACATGCATGTTCAACATTTGGTAGCTTCTCCAAAGCTGCTACTTTCTCGTTTGCTGCGCTATGACTTTGGCTCATAACCTTGTCAGCCTGTTCAAAGAAATCAAGGAGGAGAACTTCATGTTTGTTATGCCATCCAACCAACGTCTCCCCTTGAGGCGCATTTGTTTCTTCTTGAATGTCAGTTTCGGTTTTTATACTACGGGTCCACCCCTTTTTCTTTTTAGGTACTTGAAGTTTAAAAATTTTCGGTTGGTGCCTTTGTCTTGTTCTCGAATGAGCGGCAAGAGCTACAAAGAGACTCGCAGCTACAATTAGCAAAGGAAAAAGGATGTTCGTAGACATAGTTGTTCTTCTAACAGGCTAGATCGGAATTCCCCATGAGGTAGTCCTTCATGAAAGACTTTTTTGGGAATTGTTTGGTTTGACCCCCATTAGTGTGTACTGTGACATATGACACATCTTCGACTCCAGTGTGGCTGATTTGACCGGGGGGCTATCAGCCACTGTGGAGTTAAACGGGTGGCTCAAAAACAGTCGATGATCACCGGGGGTTAGATCATCGGCTGGCCACCTGTGTCTATTAAGAGACGATTTTAATTTGAGCGGGTACAGCTTCAATCGTTTCGTTAGTTCCACAAATCCAACATGAGTCTCCTGGTTTCCCCCTCCAAGTCACATCACATACGTTGCAGGAAATAGTCATCCGCTTTTGCCTGATCTTACGAATCTTCCCTCTTCTAGGTTTCTGTACCACATTGCGGATCGTAGGTTCATAAGGGCTTCTCATAGGGGATGGTGGAGTGAAATACGAAATACGGATAGGGTAAGCGTTCAAGAATTAATTAGAAAAAGAGGAAATTCATGTCTGATTGTCCGAACCCTGACGGGTCAAGCCCACGCCAAACCAGCTTTTCAGAAGCTCCACCGATGTGTATAGAAGAGGGTAAAACCTATACAGCAAAGATGGAAACCTCATTAGGTGAAATGATCATTCATCTTGATAGCGTCGGCGCTCCTTTAACAGTCAATAACTTTGTTTTCTTGTCTCGCTATCACTATTACGACGATCTCATCTTCCACAGAATCATCAATGGGTTTATGTGCCAAGGAGGGTGCCCAAATGGTTCAGGAATGGGCGGGCCGGGTTATCGGTTCGCTGATGAGCTCCCAGCCCCAGGTAGATATGAAATAGGCTCTATAGCAATGGCAAATGCTGGACCAAATACGAACGGTAGCCAATTTTTTATAGTGACTGGGCAAAGCGGGGTAGGTCTTCCTCCGCAGTATTCATTATTCGGAAAAGTTGTAAAGGGTTTAGAAGTAGCTGAAGCAATGCAGCTCGTTGCAACTCATTCCGGTGACAGACCCGTTGAAGATGTAGTCATACACTCTGTGACAATCTCCGAAACAGATTAAAAGGGGTGAGGAAAATTTATTCCTCTTCCTCTTCATCTTCTTCCAATATGGGGATAACGATTTCTTGCCCGACTTGAATAAGGTTGTAATCTTCAATCCCATTCTCGGCGGCAAGTACTTCAATAGGAACTCCGTAGCTTTGGGCTATTTGGCCTAAGGAATTACCTGGTTGCACTGTATGGATAAGTGGAGCAGGGGTTGGAATGACGACTTCCGCTGTAGGAGTTGGCTCTACAACAACCGGAGTTTCAGTTGCCGGTGTCTCTTCTTCAACAGTGGAGTCATTTTCTGAACTAGCTGGAGGAGCTTCATCAGAGCTACCTCCCCCACAAGCTCCTAAAGTTAAGAGAGCAAAAATTACAATTCCAAAAAATTTCTTCATTTCTATTCCTCAGTAAATCCTTGTGAGGCACGATACCTTACGAAAGGCGTAAGGTCCAGAGAGAATTTCATAAGATTGAAGCATTTTTAAAGATGCTTAGCTGAGTAGGTAATTCTCTCCCGTTAGTTAATCTAAAGCTCTAATGCAGAGATTTCGTATATGTCTGGTCTGAGATTCGCTGATAGTTGACCATTTGAAAAAATCTCTACGTTACCAAGGGCAACACTTGCATTAGTCAGTGTGAGAGAAATAGCTGACTGGTTTCTAGTCCCAGTTGAAACCGTAACCCAACCAGCTTGAAAACCACCTTCAGACCCTTCAAGTCTCTCAGGATCGAAAGGGCCACTATATGAACTGGTAGACGAAAGGCGCAATCCCAAACAAACGCTTCGAAATGAGTAAGCTTTTTCTGGGTTCGGGTAATATTCAAGTTGCGCTTTGATTAAATTCGCGTCGCTTGACTCTCCCTTAATTTCAACTATGTTTCCCTTCTCAATTTCTAAGCGGACGGGATTTTTAATAATGTGTTTTGCGTCAAGGACCAGATCGCCGGGCATAACGATAATGTCGGCATTGAGATCGTTCTGGTCAGGGAAGAGTTCAATAGATCCGGTTGGCCATTTAGCAACCGCCCCTATTTTAGAGGGGATGCCTGTTTTTATTATTCTTGAACAATGCGTAAGATCAAAACTTATTTGAGTTCCAGATGGTGATGAAACATGTAAATTCCCGCCGTCATCAATAAGTCCGACGATCTTGTTGACCCGTTTGGTGACTCCGTCACTTGTCATCAAATGATGTGGTTCGTTCACAATTGGTGAATCTATAGAAAGCACACGAGTTTTGCTCAAAGGATGTTGATCCATATCAGAATCTTTAATTCTTCGTGTCAAGTCAATAACCAAGTCAGCCCTAGAAAGAGCTAAGGAGCCGCTCTGATGCTTCAATTGTTCCTGAAATGATAGTTGGTTACTGAAAGGAAGAGTTAAAGAAATCATGTGACACCCGATTCTCTCCAAAGCCATCAACGTATTGGATTTCGTCTCTTCGGGGGACAATTCATCACTTAGAACAGCCACCAGCGAATCAGCATGAACTCCGCACAACTCAAACTGTTGTGAGAGTATCTCAAGCGTTCGCCAAGAATAAATGATGTCTCCTCATGTAGATAGGTTAATCATAAATGAAAACATTTGGTCAGGCTGCATATCGGCTATAGATAATGAAATCAGAGTCCGTATTCAACATTAATGAAATGGCTTCCAAGAAACTTTTTTGAGGATAGGCACACAGGTTGCCTCAACATGATGTAGCTTCTTGGCGTGGATAGGACTGATTTCTGTAACCGTGTTGGCTGCGGTAAAGCAGCGGAAGCAGTGCTTCTTATGGTCCCTCAATCTCGACGAGCATGGATAGTTGAACCGAGTCATGATAAAGCTCCAGATGGGTCACCATTATGCGAAATCCACGTTAGTAGAACCACTGTTCCAGTTGGGTGGGTTCTAACAGACGACCGTTCATCTCCTCGGAAACGCAAGAAAAAGTCAAAAAAAGTTTCAAAGAAGCAGTCTGTTCCAGCTCAAATAATCGAAGATGCATACCCTGAACCTGACCTGAACATGGAAATCCCAATAGAAGACGTTCCTATTGTTAAAGATGAGATAATTATAGAATCTAAGGACGAAGATCAACGAACAGGAATGCTTGAGGAATTAACTTCGGAACCTTTCGAAGAGTCTTTCCTACAAGTAGTTCCAAATGATGGGGTAACTGAAGAAATTACACAAGGGTCATTGTGGGATGATGGTTTAGAAGGTGAACAAATACAGCCGGGGCAAGAAACTCCGCTTCTTAAACGTGCCTTCAGACTAGTAAACGACGAATGATCTAGACAGGCTACCTGTTGCAAAACATCTGAATAAACGAACTAAGGTCAATGTATATGGTTGATAATGAAGGCTCAGTGACAACGGAGATCAAAGATCGCATTCTACTCATCGGATTGAATCGCCCTGAAAAGTACAATGGGTACACGCCGGTCATGGCTGCCCAACTAGTTGACGCTCTGACACTTCTTGATGAAAGCGAGGATTTATGGGCGGGGGTTCTGTTTGGGTACGGAGACCATTTTACGGCAGGGCTTGACTTACCTAAATGGACGCAAAGAATGTCTGACAATAACCGTTCCCATACGAACGCAAGCGAGCGAGTTGACCCGATGGCGTTGGGTAGAGGATGCAGAAAACCAATAGTTACCGCTGTTCAAGGAATAACTTATACCTTCGGGATAGAACTAGCACTTGCTGGAGATATCATCATCGCCGCTGAGAATTGCCGCTTTTCACAATTGGAGCCAGCTCGAGGCATCCATGCAACGGGAGGAGCAACTATCAGATTTGTTGAACGCGGAGGCTGGGGCAATGCGATGTATCACCTTCTCACATGCGACGAATTTGACTCTGAAGAAGCATACAGAATCGGCTTGGTTCAAGAAATTGTCCCAACTGGGACAGAACTTAATCGCGCAATAGAAATCGCTGAAAGAATCTGCGAAATGGCACCATTAGCTGTTCAAGAAACGAAAGCATCATCTAAACGCTGGCTGGATGAAGGTTTCCAAGCATGTGTAGACGCCTTTGGAAAGACCCAATCGCAGTTAATGTCAACCGAGGACGCCAAAGAAGGAGTCGCGTCCTTTGAGGATCGTCGATCAGCGGAATTCAAAGGACGATAAGAGCATAAGTTGGATCCGTATTCCCCCCGTTATGCCAAGCCTTCAAAGGAAGGCTTAAACCGTTCTCTTCGGTGGGCAATTCCTATTGCCCTATTCGCTCTTGGCGCTGCCCTCGGTGCGTGGATTTGGATTCTTACCCAAACGGATGAGCCGTTAGAGGAAGTATTTGTAACTCCGACTTCAATCCCAATCCCAACTCCGACACCAGCACCAACTCCTCAGCCAACGCCAGTACCTACCCTTACTCCCATACCCGAACCTGACCCATACCCCGGTTGGGTAGATCCTGAATCAGTAGGAGAACCATGGGGGACAACAGTCTCGGGCCTTCTTACATTTAGAGGTAATCCAACGCGAACTTTCTACGGGACTGGGCCAATACCGAATAATCCAGAAATTAAATGGGAATACCCAGAAAACGAACTGCTTTGTGGAGTGACGATGCTCGATTACCAAAACGAAGAGTGGTGTGGACTCGGATGGACGGGCCAGCCAGCCATTTTTGAGCGTGGCGATATAACATGGGCCGTCTTTGGGGCATTGGATGGAGCTATCCATTTCATAGACGCTGACACAGGGAAACAATTACTGAAACCCTTCCAAACGGATGACATTATTAAAGGCTCAGTAACTGTAGATCCAGATGGTTATCCCGTTGTGTATACGGGTGGAAGAGATGACCTGCTTCGCGTAATCGCTTTGGACCGTAGTGAACCCGTTGTTTTGTGGAGTCTTGATTCTGACACTGTGGAAGGAAGTCTTTGGAATAATGATTGGGATGGAGCCCCATTAGTCCTTGATGACTACCTCTTTGTTGGTGGAGAGAATTCAATGTTCCACATCATTAAATTAAATCGCTCATTTGATGTAGATGGCCTCGTCGAAGCGCAACCCGAATTAGTGTTTGCTGCACCCGGTTACGACGACGATTTAATTTTCACTGTTGGGAGCAATGTTTCTATTGAAGGTTCCGTCGCTATCAGCGGAGATACAGCCTATTTCGCTAACTCAGGCGGGCTTGTTCAAGGCTGGGACCTATCACTTCTATCAGTTGGCGAAGACCCTGTACGTAATTTCAGGTACTGGGTAGGTGACGACGTTGATGCAACGATTGTCATAGATGAACAAGGGTCCCTTTACGTTGGTGTCGAATACGAAAGAGGCTACTCACGTTCATTTCAAGTAGGTCAGATCGTAAAACTAGATCCATCAAAGCCAGATGACCCTTTAATTTGGTCAATTTTTGATAATGCAGAACTGCCTGATGGGGTGTGGGCCACACCCGCCCTCCATAGGGATATTCTTATTGTCGCAACAGATTCAGCACGATTAATGGGGATAGATACCGATAGTGGTGAAATACGCTGGGAATTTCTTTTGCAAGGTCCCTTATGGAGTTCCCCAGTGGTTATCGATGATGTTTTGCTTCAAGCTGATTGCAACGGCTACTTAAATGCTTTTGATGTGAGTGACACGACTATACGACCTCCTACACTCTGGTCTTTCCAAGTAAGTAACGGGTGTCTTGAAGCCACACCCGCAGTTTGGGATGGGAAAATCATTATCGGAAATCGAGATGGAAAAATTTTAATGCTAGGTGAAAGTTCCTAATAGAACTAGTTGCCAAACTCAGCGGTCATGAAGAAACGGAAACCGTTGACGTGTTTCAACCACAACTTGCTTATCCACATCTCCCATAAGGACTGTAGGGGTATTAGGAGAAGCAGTAGCAATACTTTCTCCCAGAGGGTTGATAAGGCAACTGTCACCTGAATATTTTATTCCATCTCCATCTCCAACTCTATTAACTCCAAGCACATATGACTGATTTTCAATAGCCCGAGCTCGAAGAAGAGATTTCCAATGATCACTGCGAGTTTCAGGCCAGTTTGCAACCACTATAAAGAGATCAGTCTCCTTAGCTAAGTCCCAAAAATCAGGAGCGAAACGAAGATCAAAACAAACAAAGAAACTCATTGTTAAGTCTTTAATTTCCAATGTTAAATTCGTGGAACCCGCTTCGTAATGTTTGTCTTCTTCTGCAAAAGTGAAGAGATGCTTTTTTGCATACCGGTCCACTGAACCATCAGGATGGGCGACGACAAGACAGTTCTGTGGGTTTTGGGAAGAAGGTTTAAGAGAAGGCACCGAACCACAAATTGTGACTCCTGTCTGACGGGCTTGTTCAACCAGAAAAGAAGTACTGGGACCATCTTGCAGTTCAGCTGTATGGAAAGTATTCATAGAAAATCCAGTACTGAATAACTCTGTTAAAACAATAAGTTCAGCACCTTTCTCAATTGCCTCTTGAATCATAGGTTGCAGATTAAAAAAGTTAGCTTCCGGGTTTTCCCAGATAATTTCGTGTTGAATTGCAGCAACTCTCATTTCGCATCTCCCAAAGTGGTTAACCGAGAAACCGCAGATTCAAGAACTTCTAATCGCTTACAAAAAGCGAACCGAACCAGATGTTCTCCTTCCTCTTTATTGTCGTAGAAGACAACGTTAGGGACAGCAACAACACCGCATGCGTCCGGTAAATCTAGACAGAATTGTCTACCATCGGAAATCCCGAAAGGTCGAATATCCGCGGTTACGAAGAATGTGCCGGCAGGTGAGAATACGTTGAACCCTGCTTCCTTTAAACCAGTTGTTAAACAATTTCTTTTCTTTGTCATGTCAACAAGAAAATCACTGAAATATGTATCAGGAAGTTCTAGAGCTGAAGCGATTGCATGCTGGAAGGGAGCTCCATTCACGTATGTTAGAAATTGTTTCGCTGTGCGGACGGTGTTTATTAGAGCAGGCTGGGCACAGACCCATCCTATTTTCCATCCGGTGAAGCTAAAGGTCTTACCAGCAGAAGAAATCTGAATGGTGCGGTCCCGCATTCCAGGAAAAGATATTAGGGGAGTGTGAGAACCTTCGAAGACAAGATGTTCATACACTTCATCACAAATTGCAATAAGGTCGTGCTCTTGACAGATTTCAGAAATAAGTGATAACTCTTCCATGTCAAAGACTTTGCCAGTTGGATTATGGGGAGAATTAACAAGTATCGCTTTCGTATTAACGTTCACAGCGTTTCTGAGTTCATCAGGGTCAAAGCTATAGTTAGGAGTCCGAAGCGTCACGACACGTCTTGTGGCCCCGCTAAGGGCAATAGAAGCAGCGTAAGAATCATAATAAGGTTCAAAGGTGATTATCTCATCGCCTGATTCACAGATGGCTAGCAGAGAAGCAGCTATCCCTTCAGTCGCTCCTGCGGTTACAAGCACTTCGGTTTCAAAATCAAAATCAAGATCGTAGAAACGCTTCTGATGGGCGGAGATTGCTTGACGAAGTTCTTGTATGCCCAACCCCGGCGGGTATTGGTTATGTCCATTGCGAATAGCGGAGATCGCTAATTCTGAAATTTCAGATGGCCCATCTGTGTCCGGAAACCCCTGACCGAGATTAATGGCGCCGGTTGCAGCCGCTAGTGCCGACATCTCAGCGAAAATTGTTTCTCCAAATTCACGCAACTGCGGTTTAATAAAAGGATCACCGGAATGACTCACATCCCTAGGCTAGTCGGAACCTGTCAATAGATAGAACTAAGTTTGATGTCAGAAATGTTTTGTAGTGCTATGAGAAAAATTCTCTTCGGTCAAGTTCAACAATCTTTCGAATTTCGCATTCGTGAATATGGTCATTTACTACCCCCATAGCTTGCATAAACGAGTAAATAGTAGTTGGTCCTATCCATGTCCACCCTCTCCTTTTCAAATCCTTACTCAACTCCACCGAATGTTCAGTTTCAGATGGGATGATTGTTTTGGTTCTGTTCATCTCTATCAACTCTGGTTGCGAGTAGAAATAGTGGGCGAGAGACCCCTGTTCTTCTATTAGCTGAAGAGCTTTCTGAGAGTTATTTATTACAGACCTGATCTTTCCCTCATGTCTTACTATTCCTTCATTATGAAGTAGGTTCACAATTTCCTTTTCTCCAAATTTTGAAACTATCTCCAAATTGAAATTAGAAAATGCCTGCCGAAAGTTATCGCGTTTTCGAAGAATGGTGAGCCAGGAAAGTCCTGATTGGAAACCTTCAAGACAGATCTTTTCAAAAAGTTTCGAATCTTCCCTTTCGGGGAAACCCCATTCGTGGTCATGGTAACTGATGTACAGTTCATCATTTCCAGGCCATGAACACCGAGTGATACCGTCAGAACCAGTTGAGTAGTAATTGGCCATACGAAACGGTAGTTACTCTCACAGTGCAATGCATTTCCATGGCCAGTATTTCTAGGCTACGAGTTTGATTTCGAGACTTGTACTTACTAGAGATAGACAATGGCTTTAAATATTCCGAACTCCCTTGACGAATTTACCGCTGATTGGGTAACTCGAGCTTTCGCAGCCAAAGAAGAAAATTATGCCCCAGTGATTGAAGTCAATTCCGAACGTATTGCTGTTGGAGAGGGGTTCCTTGGAGAACTTGCTCGCCTCCACCTTAGCTACGGCGAAGGGCCCTCTGGACCGCCAACAGCTATAGCAAAGATACCGACAACTGATGGCCTGTTGAAACCATTAGGGGTGATGCTGGGAGTGTATGAACGGGAATCTCTTTTCTACGAGCAAGTAGCACCAAGATTAGAAATTAAAAAACCTGACATTTATTACAACGGTAGGGATGGCGAACACGAGAATTACGCTTTGTTGATGGAAGACGTGGGACGTTATCGTTCAGGTGATCATCTCAAAGGGGCTACATTGGAAGAAGCTCAAGCAGCGATGGAAACAGCAGCGCAAATACATGCACGCTGGTGGGACAGTGAAGATCTTGCAGCTTTGGGTTGGGTGCCACCGTTAGACAGTCCCATAAATATGGGGCTTCAAAATCTGTACGAACAATCATGGGCTACCGTTATGGACCGCTATGGAGACCTGTACCCTGATTGGCTTCCGGCGAAACTTGAAGAATTCATACCTGAAATCAGTCGTTGGCTCATAAGTTGGGCTGAGCGGAGCAGAACACTGACACATAATGATTTCAGGCTTGACAATCTTTTGTTTGATGACACCAAAGACCCTTTGCCAGAAGTGATTGTGATTGATTTCCAACTCGTTGGACGAGGTGACGGTTCCGGAGATATCTCCCCGTTCCTTGGATGCAACCTCGATACTGAACTCCGCCGGTCACAAGAAACAGCCCTCCTTCAAGGTTATTTTGATGCCATGCAAGCAGAAGAATCCGGGTACCCCGTATTTGAAGAACTTGTTGACCAGATAGACACAGCCCACCTTTTTTGGCTTGTCAATTGGGGAAACACCGCTGTAACTGCAGACCACCCAAATCAACGTGCCGAGGATTTGTTTACTGCTATTCTTCAGCGGAGCATAGCGACCGTTGTGGACCGTGACAGCGTCAAATACATCGGGTCATTAGGGAACTAGGCGCTACCCTAAGAGAAAGCGAGTGGAGGTTCAAATGGGTAGCTTGCAAAAACAGGCAATAGAGATCATTAAAGCCAAAGGACTTAAAAGGCTTGAAGAACCTATTCAGTTGGCATCAGGGGCCATGAGCCAAGATTTCGTTGATGGGAAACTAGCCACCGCCCACTTCGATGATCTTGAAACTGTGAGTAGGGCAATAGTAGATGGGCTTTTGCTACGTGATGTGGAATTTGATGTAGTTGGCGGACCTACTCTCGGGGCAGATGCCTTAACCATTGGCATAGCTGGAATTCAACGGTGTAGATGGTTTTTTGTACGGAAACAACCGAAAGGTAGAGGAACCAACAAACTCATTGAAGGTTCACAAATAGGTGAAGGTGACAGATGTTTAATTGTTGAAGATGCCATAACAACTGGCGGTTCACTACTAAAAGCTGTTGAAGCAGTTGAAGATACAGGTGCAATAGTAGTGGCGGTGTCGACGCTGATAGATCGAGGTGAAATAGCCCGACCGCTAATAGAGGATCGCGGGATTCTCTACTACCCCTTAGCAACCTACCTTGATTTAGGAATAGAGCCCGTAGAAGCTTCCGCTTGAATTGTGGAAATAGTCTGCTAAGATGATTATTAATGCAAGCCATTAAATAAGGGATTTGTGATGACTGCAACGACCAATGAATCAGAAGATGTAGAGATCCTTGCATCAAAGGATCCAGGAGAGGGACTCCCCGGAAGAGTTTCCCTTCCCGGATACTCGAGAACAATGGGACCTCAAACCCATCTATTCGCAGAACGAGAACGACTACAAAAACTAACTTGGGAACACTTCAATGTTCATCAAATGTCCCCAACCATAGGTGCTGAAATAGAAGGTCCAGATCTATCTACGGACCTTCCGCAAGAAGTCATTGACGACATCCAACAAGCATTATGGGATTACAAGGTCATTTTCTTCCGCAACCAGAACATAACATCCGAACAACAAATACAATTTGCACGCCGTTTCGGAGATCTCGAAATCCACCCATTTCTACCCCCAAATTCAGAAACTCCTGAATTAGTCAGATTTGAAAAGAATGCAAAAGCCGCCGGTTATGAGAACCAATGGCACCACGATGTGACATGGAGAGAAGAACCATCTCGATCAGCCATCCTACGAGCAATAAAAATACCCCCTGTAGGCGGCGACACACTTTTCGTAGATGCAAACGCAGCCTATGAAGGGTTACCAGATGAAATCAAAGAAAAAATAGACACCCTTAACGCAACACATGATTTCTTAAGAGCTTTCGGTCGGGTAGTACCCGAAGACAAGCGTGCCGAAATGCGCGACCTCTACCCTTTGGTTGAGCATCCAGTTGTCATCAACCACTACCAGACAGGGAAACCACTTCTATACGTGAACCGTATTTTCGTCACTGCCATCAGCGGACTGAATGAAAAAGAAGGCTACGAATTAATAGATTTACTGTGTAGGGAATTCGAAATCCTCGAATATTCTTGCCGTTTCAACTGGGAACCAAACTCAATCGCATTCTGGGATAACCAAGCAGTTCAACATTACGCTGCAAGTGACTATTCCCCACACGTAAGGGTTATGGAACGTGCCAGCATCAAAGGCACACGCCCAAACCGGACACAAAAATAAACACTTCACAAAGAGCTTAAAGTATTTGATAGTAAAGAAACCTGTTGATGTTTGGAAATTGAGCCACAGGTCGTATGGTTAAGGTCTGAGTTCATGGGTCACATAGGTGGCTCGGAACTTAATTTATATTAAAACATTTTTAGTTCGAGGAGTACTAGAAGATGAATTTGCACCCACGGGAAGATCGGATTGTAGTCCGACCGGGAGAATCTGAAGAAACTACGGCTAGCGGACTTGTAATCCCAGATACAGCCAAGGAAAAACCACAACAAGGAGAAGTCCTAGCTGTTGGCCCCGGTAAACGTTCAGAACAAACGGGAGAACTTATTCCTGTTGACGTAGAAGCAGGAGATACAGTTATCTACGCAAAATACGGTGGAACAGAAATAACTAGTGGTGGAGAAGAACTATTAATTCTCTCGGCGCGTGATGTACTCGCCGTAGTCAAGTAGGTAGGTAACAATGTCAAAGATTTTAAAATTCGATGAAGATGCACGTCGCAAACTCGAAGCGGGAGTCAATCATCTCGCTGACGCAGTAAAAGTGACACTTGGCCCCAAAGGCCGTAACGTCGTTCTTGATAAGAAGTTCGGAGCTCCGACAATCACCAATGATGGAGTTTCCATCGCCCGTGAAGTAGAGCTCGAAGACCCATTTGAGAACATGGGCGCTCAACTTGTCAAAGAAGTAGCAACTAAAACCAATGACGTTGCTGGAGATGGAACTACAACTGCGACGGTATTAGCCCAAGCAATGGTTCGTGAAGGACTTCGAAACGTAGCTGCTGGAGCTAACCCTATGGTGCTCAAAAAAGGTATACAAGCAGCTGTAGAAGCCGCAGTTGAATCAATCGGTTCGCAAGCAGAACAAGTTGCTGACTCTAAAGACCAGATTGCCAATGTTGCGTCAATATCCGCAGCTGATGAAACCGTTGGAGAAGTCATAGCAGAAGCAATAGATAGAGTAGGTAAAGACGGAGTAGTAACAGTTGAAGAATCAAATACTTTCGGAATGGATCTTGATTTCACCGAAGGTATGCAATTTGACAAAGGCTATCTCTCTCCATACTTCGTGACAGATCCAGAACGACAAGAAGCAGTACTAGAAGAACCATACATTCTGCTTACACAAGGAAAGATCTCATCTGTCCAAGAAATGTTACCGGTTCTAGAGAAAGTAATGCAGTCCGGCAAACCTCTTCTAATTGTTGCTGAAGATGTTGAAGGCGAAGCTCTTGCAACACTCGTTGTTAACAAAATCCGAGGAACATTCAATTCAGTTGCTGTAAAAGCGCCTGGGTTTGGAGAGCGACGCAAAGCAATGCTGCAAGATATGGCGATCCTCTCTGGAGGTCAGGTAATAGCAGAAGAAGTAGGACTAAAACTTGATGGAGTAACCCTTGATCTACTGGGTACAGCAAGAAAAATAGTCATAACCAAAGACAATACGACCCTTATTGAAGGAGCGGGATCACGTGAAGACGTAGAAGGTCGCGTATCCCAGATCAAAGCAGAGATAGACAATACAGACTCTGACTGGGATCGGGAAAAACTTCAAGAACGGTTAGCAAAACTCAGCGGCGGAGTAGCTGTGGTTCAAGTAGGCGCAGCAACAGAAGTTGAGCTAAAAGAAAAGAAGCACCGCATCGAAGATGCACTGTCAGCAACCCGAGCAGCTATAGAAGAAGGTGTCGTCGCAGGTGGCGGAACCGCTCTTCTAAGAGCTAGGGGAGCAGTGGATGAAACAGCTAACAACCTAGAAGGAGATGAAGCGACCGGAGCCCGACTGGTTTCAACAGCTTTAGCAGCTCCAGCAAAACTTATTGCTGAAAATGCTGGGTTTGAAGGCTCAATCATCGTTCGAGAGATCGAAGATGCTAAAGGCAATGTTGGATTCAATGCAGCAATAGGAGAGCATGAAGACCTCGTGAAAGCCGGAGTTATAGACCCCGCTAAAGTAACACGAGCCGCTCTACAAAATGCGGCATCCATCGCAAGCTTGCTTCTTACAACTGAAGCTCTTGTTGCAGATAAGCCAGAACCAGAACCGCCAATGCCAGCGGGAGACCCGATGGGTGGCATGGGTGGTATGGGTGGAATGATGTAATCATTCCATTTGGAAAGAAAAGCGGGCCGGATCTAATCCGGCCCTATTTTCTTTTTGTAACAAAAATAATTACGTCAAACAGCAAAAATTTCAGTACCCTCACGAAGTATGGATGAACGACCAAAACCAGACCCAGCTAAACTTCTTGCTCAATGGAATGAATGGGAAACAGGTGACACAACCCCAGGGCGTGTGATCAGTAACTTAAAAACCGGAGGGCTACCAGAACTTCTCGAGTCACTTATAGAAGAACAAGGTTAAGAAAATGAGTGATGAGAGGGGAGGGAAACAAAAAATCCCCCGACCTGAGAACTGGACCATGGGAGGATCATCGCCATGGTCTCAAATGGAAACTCCTCAAATCAGCTTAGACTCCATACAAAAAAATTTTTCAAACACGAACCCCAACCTTGAACAAGCACACACACACGAACGCCTATCTTCAGTAATGATTCCGCTTTATGAAATGAAGGATCAAGTATGGATGATCCTTACTCGTAGGTCAGAGACTATGCGCTTCCACACAAGCGAAGTTAGCTTTCCGGGAGGGAACCAAGAACCACAAGACACAGACGCATGGGAGACAGCTCTCAGAGAAGCACATGAAGAGATTGGGTTAGATCCTTCACTGCCTTCAAAGATCGGTCATTTAGATTCTTTTATCACCGTGGGAAGTAAATCTTTCGTAACCCCGTTTGTAGCAGTACTTGACAGCCCACCAAAGCTAGAAGCCAATCCGATAGAAGTCGAAAAAATACTACACGTCCCCTTATCCGAGTTGCTCTCACCGGACGTATACCGTGAGGAAATTTGGGTGCTTCGCGATGGCAAGGAAAGAAACATAAATTTTTTCGAACTTGTCGGAGATACTGTCTGGGGGGCAACAGGAACAATGATCCGCCAGTTCTTGACTACAACTTTAGAGATTGATGACCCCACCGGAACTCCATAAGAGGTAACTGCTTTGAATCCATAGACCATCATTACCCAACTCCGAAACATAACTAGACTTAGGGTCTACCACCCATAGAAAAGGGTAACTACATGGCGGAAGTAGAAGTAGGGTTAGGTAAGTCTGGTCGTAGAGCTTACGGGTTTGACGACATAGCGATTGTTCCGAGTAGGCGAACCAGAGATCCTGAAGATGTAGATATCAGATGGGAGATAGATGCATTCTCTCTTGAACTTCCATTAATGGCTTCAGCCATGGATGGAGTCGTTAGCCCTCAAACAGCAATAGAGATAGGACGCCTAGGTGGTATAGGAGTTCTGAACCTAGAAGGTCTTTGGACAAGGTACGAAGACCCAACGCCCATGCTTGAAGAAATATCTGAGCTAGACGCGGAGAGTGCGACACGGAGAATGCAGGAAATCTATTTAGAACCTGTCAAACTCGAATTAATTTCCCAAAGAATTAAAGAAATAAACGCTGCGGGAGTTATCTCATGTGCTTCTGTTACCCCGCAACGCACAGAACTCTTCTCCTCACACCTTCTACAAAGCGAATTAGACCTACTGGTTATACAGGGAACCGTTGTTACCGCAGAACACGTTTCCAAAACGAAAGAACCACTTAACCTTAAAACCTTTGTACGCGAATTCCCGATTCCGACGATCGTTGGAGGTTGTGCATCCTATGAGGCGGCGCTTCATCTTATGAGAACCGGAGCTGCCGGTGTTCTCGTCGGAGTTGGCCCTGGGCATGCTTGCACGACCCGCGGAGTTCTCGGAATTGGAGTTCCCCAAGTCACCGCTATTGCCGACGCACGAGCAGCTCGGACACGTCATTTAGATGAGACTGGTGTCTACGTACATGTGATAGCTGATGGAGGCATGGCAACAGGAGGCGATATAGCTAAAGCTATTGTTTGTGGAGCTGATGCAGTAATGATCGGTTCACCATTAGCGGCTGCTAACGAAGCTCCCGGCCAAGGGTCGCACTGGGGCATGGCCACATTCCACCCAACCTTGCCAAGAGGGGCGAAAGTGCAAACACCGCAAAGAGGCTCTCTAAAAGAGATACTCCTTGGTCCAGCTAATGAAAACGATGGCCGCATGAACCTCTTCGGTGGTTTACGAAACTCTATGTCCACATGTGGTTATAGCTCTCTTAAAGAGTTCCAAAAAGCTGAGATAATGGTCGCACCAGCCTTGCAAACTGAAGGAAAATATCTTCAAAAACAGCAGGGCGTCGGCATGGGTTGATTGTTCTTCGTAGAATTCAATACAATTGAGAATCTAACTAACGAAGAGTTAAATCCGTGAGCGAAAAAATACCAAAAATTCTTGTTTTTGATTTTGGCGCCCAGTACGCGCAACTAATCGCACGACGCGTCCGAGAAGCCAATGTTTACAGTGAGATTGTCTCCCACGAACTATCAGTGGACCAAGTACAGGAAATAGATCCATCTGGAATCATCTTAAGTGGCGGCCCAAAATCAGTTCGTATAGATGGCGCTCCAATCATTGATCCTAGAATTTATGAACTTAATATACCGATTCTCGGAATCTGTTACGGGGCGCAACTTATCGCACAACAACTCGGGGGTACCGTAAGTCAATTTGATGCTGGAGAATACGGTCGCACAACCTTGAATGTCATAGGAGGCGAGCTCCTAGCAGGCCAACCTAAAGAACAGGATGTGTGGATGAGTCACTTTGACTGTGTCACAGAAGTCCCAGAAGGTTTCACCGTTACAGCATCTACGCAACACGCGCCTGCCGCAGCTTTTGAAAGTAACCGTGTGCATGCAGTCCAATATCACCCCGAAGTGTCACACACAGAATATGGTCAAAAAACCATTGAACGGTGGCTAGATATCTCTGGTATCAGTAGAACATGGACAATGACAAGCGTTATTGACGAACAAATCTCAGCGATCCGACAACAAGTAGGAACGGGACGAGCAATCTGTGGGCTTTCCGGAGGTGTAGATTCAGCAGTAGCCGCAGCACTTGTTCACAAAGCCATCGGGTCGCAACTCACCTGTGTTTTCGTTGACACAGGTCTCATGCGAAAGAACGAAGGAGAACAAGTAGTTGAAACATTCCAAAAAACCCAAGGAATTGAACTGATACATGTCAGAGCTGAAGAAGAATTTTTCTCCAAACTTAAAGGCATCACAGAACCAGAAACAAAAAGAAAAGCTATAGGGGAATTATTTATTCGGATCTTTGAACGAGCTTCAGGGGGTATAGAAGACGCACATTTCCTAGTTCAAGGAACTCTCTACCCTGACATCATTGAATCCGGAAGCAAGCACGCGGCTACGATCAAAAGCCATCATAACGTTGGTGGATTACCTGAAGACATGGAATTTGAACTCGTTGAACCGCTACGGTCCTTATTCAAAGATGAAGTACGGGCGGTAGGTAAAGAACTTGGTTTACCAGATGAGATTGTATACCGACAACCATTCCCAGGCCCTGGTTTAGGTGTGCGGATTATAGGAGAGGTGACGCCTGATAAAGTTGCCATACTCCAAGAAGCTGACTTCATCGTCCGAGATGAACTTGAAAAAGCAGGGCTTGATCGAGAGATATGGCAATCATTCGCAGTTTTGCCTGATATTCGTTCGGTCGGGGTCATGGGAGATGAAAGAACTTACGGTTATCCGTGTATCATCCGGGCAGTGACTAGCGAGGATGCCATGACAGCAGATTGGGCACGAATACCTTATGACGTCCTTGAATCAATGAGCAGCAGAATAATTAACGAGGTTGCAGGCATAAATAGGGTTGTGTACGACATAACCTCTAAACCACCAGGGACTATAGAGTGGGAATGACATCTGAAACGATTGTTGACCTGTACGTCCGATCGGTAGCTTCATTTGGTGAAGTTCTCGCACAAGTTCCCATTGACTCATGGGACACACCTACTCCATGCCCCGATTGGACTATTCAAACATTGGTAGTGCACGTTGTCTCCGGTGAAGTGCAGTTAATGAATCTAATTGAAAGCGAAACCTATGCCTCTCCGGAATTAAGCCCTAACGTTCTTGGCCCGGATCCAATGTCTACGTGGAGAGGTACAGCCATCAACGCAATCGCGGTAGTGCAAAAAACACCGTTAGAGAAAGAACTCCCTCACCCAACCATGAAACTCACGTTGGAACGACTCTTAGGAGCCCGGATCACAGATAACGCGGTCCACGCATGGGATTTATCCCAAGCACTTTCCCAAGAACACATCATTGATCCTGAAATAGCTGAATGGGCTCTTAACTACTGGTTGGACCTGTATGGTTTCCTTACAGAATCTGAACATTTTGCAGCGCCGTTAGAGCCCACTGATCAATCACCGAGCACTCGATTGCTCTCACTACTTGGTCGGCGCGTCACCGCTGATCAATAAACTCGAACTGGGTCTACCCCATCCCATTTCTGAGTAGAGGCAATGTTTTTTTCACGGCTTTCCCGAACAGAATCAGGAATATCGCCGATTTCTAGAACCGGACCTGATCCATCAGTTAAGTAAGCGAATCGCATTCCACCGATGGCTCCATCCTGAATACTTTCCATCCCTTTACTTATTAAAGATTTCAATTCCGTATCGTAATCTTTCGGATAGAAACACACGTGCTGCAACCCTTCACCAGAGATTTCTAAGAAATCCCTATACATCGAGGGTGCCTCATTATGTTGCTGAATGAGTTCAATTTGCATAGAACCAGAAAAAGCCATCGCTATTCCCATATCTACTTCACTTGGCTTTCCCTGATAGTTAAAATAGTCAAGCGTTACGTGGGAGATAACAGTCCAAGGGCCTATACCCGTTCTCTTAAACCAATCCCAGGCTGATGTTTCAAGGTCATTTACAACGTACCCCAATTGTCCTACGGGACCGAGATTATTATTCATGGATAAACCCTAGAACATATTCGGAGACTGTTCACTTTCAGGTCAACTCGTCAAACATCAAGGTTTGTGCCTACCATGCGGGTATGGCAAAAGTATCATTAATAGCAAAATTACAAACAGATCCAGAAAAGTCAGAAGAAGTTGAAGCAGCGCTAGCAGCGACTTGCTCAGCTGCTGAAGAGGAAACCGGATTAGAAATTTATTCCGCACATAAGGATTCAGCAGAGGAAGGAATCTACTGGTTCTTTGAACTGTACACCGATGGTGACGCTCTTGGAGTACATGGGCAGGGAGAAGGTATGAAAGCAGCTATGGCAGCTTTGGGTTCACTTCTTAGTGCGCCACCAACAATTAATATTGCTTCACCGGTAGCGGCTAAAGGAATTTCGCTTTAACCAACTGGAAGGCTATTCAGGTAGTTCAGCTATGGTCACAGTACCTGTGACACCGTTAATGCTGATAATCGCACCATTAGGGATCTTAGAAACAGCTTCGAAAACGCCTGTGACACATGGGATTCCAAATTCACGGCTAACAATCACGGAATGGCTTAAAGGTGCTCCGACCTCAACGACCACACCGGCTGCTGGGATAAACAGTGGCGTCCAAGAAGGGTCAGTAATAGGTGCCACTAGAATTTCCCCAGGTTCCAATCCCTGAGGATCACTCGGGTCTGTAACCACTCGTGCCTTCCCCGTAACTATGCCTGGGCTCCCAGGCACTCCTGCAAGTTCTTCCCCTGCATCAGCTGGTTGGCTCGGAATTCCACGCTCACCCCAATCGCTTAAAGGAGGGACAACACCATTGACGATAAAAGGATCTTGGAGTGTTGACAAAGCGGCAAAGTCCTTCGCACGCTGCTTCACAAGGTCAGTCAGTTGTTCCGGATCATCAATAAAGCTATCCAACTCCATTTCTCGCAACAAGAACACCTCCCCAGGTGTGCTAAGAACCCCTCGTTCAGTCATTCTTCTCCCCAGTTCGTACATGGGTAGCCGAATTTCATGGTTGGTGAGCATTGATGTGAGCTTTGTTCTTTCCCTCCCAGCGATGAATACTCGAGCAGTTCGCATTCCTAAATCAAGCGTTGCGAGTGCTTCATCATTTCCAGCGAGAATCTCTCGGACTTCTTGTTCCGCTGCTTCACGATCGGCGACAGCAGCGGCATGCCGGTTCGTCGGTGAAAGAGATTCATCAGCGTGACGCATCGCATCAATAGCGGCAAGGGCACTCGCTGGTTTCACTTCCCAGGTTTCAGATGCCGCATCCCATTCATAGGGTCCTCTAGCGCCATGTTCAGCGAGGAAACCCGAAAAATCATTCAGGAAAGCATTCCCAGATTCAGAGTTCGCTAGTCGGTTCATCAGACCAGCGACACCTGCATCAAACGCTGATGTCAGTTCTTCTGACTCATTAACTTTTCGGGAAAGTTCCCACATATCAATTGAAGGAGGGGCTGAATCAATTCCGCCAAGTCCTGAGATAAGACGTCCAGGAAGAGCAGGATCAATTTCTCCACAAAGCGCCCCGAGAATGGTGGGGCCTGTGGCAGACATGGTTCCATAGACTTGGTACGGTTCAAAGAATTCTCGAACTAATGGCTTTAAAGAACGAGCTCGCTCAACAAGTTCATCATCAGAAGCAGTAGATAAATCTGGCCGTTGGGCACGTATTGAAAGAATTTTTTCTCGATCTTCTGCTAGTTCTTCTGGGAGTTCTTCAAGAGACATCACCCAAGCCTGTACTTCTTCTATTTTTTCAATTAATTCAGGTCGTTGATCGCCTTCTTGGGCGATATAGGGGGGAACGTCAGGGTGGTTTCCAAGGAAGGCAGCGTCCATTGCTTCAGCAGATAATCCAGGGGTTCTCTCACCGTTGATGCGGATCATAGATGCATTCAAATATAAGTATCCACCAAAGCAGGCTATGTAATCGGGCTGATCAGGGTTTGATTCTTCCGGAGTGAAAACTCCTTGGCGGTGAGCTCCATCCGCCCATCCTTTGGAAACACCTTCTTCCCAGATAAGGTCCCAACCCAATGGGCTTACAGGGTTAGGGAGTATCTCTCCAGCATTTGCCCTTGTATACACGGGGAACCGTTCACTTGGCTCCCAATCAGTTATCCAGCGGTCATCCATGGTTTACTCCACTTGTAAAGAAGCCGATTAGAAGCGGCTTGTGATTCGTTCTCTTAAATATCCCACAAGACGTAATTAACCGCCAATACCCAAGTATTTAATCTACCTATTATCGTTGACCCATTCGGCGTCACGTTTTTCAAGAAATGCAGCCATGCCTTCCGCTGCTTCTTCCGAATCAAATAAGGCTGATGAGAATTCTGCTGCCCAATCAAATGCTTCATCTATTGGTTTTTCTGGAATTTCGTTTATGAGCCGTTTTGCGGCTGCTAAAGCCATAGGACCACCTCGTAGCACATCGTCAAGAACAGCTTTCGTCTCAGCTTCTAAATCATCAGCGTTTACAGCACGGGAAATGATTCCAAGATTCGCGGCTTCTTTTCCAGAAAACTTGTTTCCTCGTAGAAAGGCTTCCATTGCTTCACCACGCCGCATTTTTTGAAGACAGACCACAGAGATGATCGCCGGAGCAACCCCCAAACGAACTTCAGTAAAACCAAATTTTGCATCTTCAGTAGCAATCGAAATATCAGCAGCGCATGCTAAACCGACACCACCCCCCATGGCTGCCCCACTAATCTTCGCTACGACTGGTTTTGGAGATGTCTGGATTAAAGAAAGTACTTGATCAAAGCCAACTGCGTCTGAGTCAATCTCATTGTTTTGCGCTGACCGTTCTTTCAGGTTCGCTCCAGCGCAGAAAACCTTGCCCTCATGGGTTAAAACGATGACGCGAACGCTTGTGTCATCCATGGCGGCATTCAGTGACTGATAGATACCGGCAGTGAGAGCATTCCCGAGAGCATTCCGGTTCTCCTTATCATCTAAGGTGATTGTGGCTATATTACCTTCAACACTGTAAACAACTGGACTCACGACTTCTCCAATACTCAACGTCCACAGTACAGGGAATATCTTCAAAGTAGAAAATGAAAGACCGAACAAGCAAAATTGCAATGATGCGGACCTAGTCGTTCCGGTAAGATAGCGTTCTACATACGTGCTCAACCATAGATAGGGATAAGTAATGGATTTTGATTCTCCGCCAGATGACGATCCGCAACGGCAGCAGGTACGGGCTTGGGTAGAAGCACATCCGAAACCCAGTGCGAAACAACTCGTTGAAGCCGGATATGTAGTCCCTCATTGGCCCGAACCCTACGGTTTAGAGGCTGGACCTATCGAACAACTTATTATCGCTGAGGAATTTAAAAGAGCGGGAATTCATAGACCACAAAACCCGATAGGGATCGGTTGGGCTGGACCCACCATCCTTGAAGCCGGAACTGAAGAACAAAAAAATACGTATCTTCCCGGGTTGTTGACAGGAAAGGATTTCTGGTGTCAGCTTTTCAGCGAACCAGACTCCGGTTCAGACCTCGCGAATCTCTCCACACGAGCTGAACGAGATGGAGATGAGTATGTGATCAATGGTTCAAAGATCTGGTCAAGCGGTGCCCACATTTCCAAATATGGGATCCTTATCGCCCGGACCAACCCTGACGCACCCAAACATAAAGGCATTTCCTATTTTATTTGTCCCATGGATACCCCGGGGATTTCCATGTCACCAATTATTGATATGACAACCGCCCATAGCTTCAATCAGGTTTTCTTTGACGATGTCCGATTACCCGTCGATCTTCGAATAGGGGAAGAGGGTGATGGTTGGCGATTAGCAAAAGTAACGTTATCTAATGAACGAGTGCAACTATCCTCAGCGGGATCTCTCTGGGGGGCAGGACCAACTGCTGACCTGTTAATTGACCTTGTCCGCAAACAAGGCGGTTGCGACGACCCAGTGATGCGTCAACGGCTCGCAGCGCTTCACTGTGAAGCGGAAGTTTTACGGTTGAACCGGCTACGGACGCTTTCTGCTCGGCTCGCCGGCAAACACCCTGGTCCTGAAGCCTCAATACAAAAACTCATGGCTGACGAACACGGGCAGAATACGCTTGAACTTGCAAGGGAGATCGCTGGAACCGCCGGAATGCTTGAAGGATCTGGACCTACGGGCGACGTTCCAGGCCGTATGGGAATGGGGGTGACAGAAATCAATTTGCACTCAAGTCAGTTCCCTGATGTTGACCCTATCTGGCATTACGGGTTCCTTTTCGCACCAGCGCTCACAATAGGGGGAGGAACATGGGCGGTGCAACGCAACATAGTCGCCGAACATGTACTGGGTTTACAACGCGATATAAACGTGGAGAAGGGGAGAACCTGGGCTGAGGCGAGAAGCCAGAATCAGGACTGATATTTCAAACTGGAAAGAATCGCTTGATGGAGCTCATTAGGGTTATCGGATCCGATGAACATCCTCTTCCCGTCACGCTTTTCTACCACTACGACTGTCCTTCCCCAAGAACGCCACATCACACCGCCGCGTACTTTTTTAATTCCTGATCCCCACCAATTACTAGCTTCCTGCAACTCAACCGATTGAATATCTCTTAATAAGATTTCCCTTTTTGGAAATCCATAATTAAAAACTATTTGAATTTTCCCATCGGCGACCGTGGTTGACATCTTTGCAAAGCTAGAGACTAAAAGGAATGTTAATAGGGGTGCCACAGCGGGTGAAATGAAAGATGTCGTGGGGGTATTTCCTCGCTCAAAAAAAATGAGTAGAGGAACGAATGCAATTACGGCAATCAGAAGAGGGAGTCCGATCACGAAACGAATATCGGCGGTATTTGTGTCTTTAAATTCAAGCATAATTGAGCCTTTAGCGGGTTCGAGGTAGGCCTAGAAGCCCTTCAGCGATTAAGTTACGAGTGATTTCACTTGTCCCACCGTAAATAGTTGTCACTGGAGCATGACGGAAATGTTCATCAAGCAATCCCCCAACAGGGGCTTCATCTTCCCCGAGATAGAGAAGGCCTTCAGCTCCAGCCATATCGATGAACCATTTTGAATGCTTTTTGTACGATTCGCTTGCGAACAGTTTCGTCATTGAACCCTCGACGCCGAACATGACACCCTCTGATGCGAGGAAAGCAGTGTTGTAGGCGAAACCCCGGCAAACCTCAACATCAATGAGGGCTCGAACGAGACGTTCACGAACAACAGGGTCATCAATAATAGTTAACCCGTCAGGGCGTTTTGAAGTTTGCGCATGGTCTACAAATGCATCTATGAGGGGAGGGGAGGGGAACTGTCCACCAGCTATGCCCCGTTCATATTTCAACGCTGCTTTCATGATTTCCCATCCACCATCAACGTCACCGATACGCCATTCATCACCTATCCGCACATCGTCATAGAAGGTAGCGTTTGATCGTTCTGTTCCCATAGTGTGTACCGGTTGAATTTCAATACCAGAGGTGTTCAACGGGACGATAAAGAACGTCAATCCCTTGTGTTTCGGTACTTCTGTATTTGTTCTCGTGAGTAGTAGGACATAATCAGCGATGTGAGCCATTGTCGTCCACATCTTCTGCCCATTGATCACCCATTCATCGCCGTCTTTCACTGCCCTAGTTTGTGCGGCAGCGACATCGGACCCTGAATCAGGTTCTGTGTAGCCGAAAGAAACAAGGGTTTCGCCGGAAAGCAGTTTGGGGACGATGGATTCTTTCAAGTGGTTGTTTCCTAATTCAAGAACAACTGATGCAACGACAATAGCGACACCCATCCCATCAATAGGGGCGCCAGCAAGCTGCAGTTCTTCTATCATGACGGCCATTTCCAAGGCGCTTTTTCCACCACCTCCAAGTTCTGATGGGACAGCGCCGCCAAGCCAGCCACGTTCGGCGATCTTTTTATGGAAATCCCAGTTGTGGATCGTTCCCTCATGAGTTGAACTGATGACCTCGTCTGTCAAGTGTTCGTTGATGAAGGCTTTGACTTCAGTTCTGAACTCTTCAGCTTCAGGAGGGAATGACCAATCCATCAGGCAACCTTTCCTGATGGGAGGCAAAGGTTCGCGATTCGTTGATATTCCACACCGGGGTCCCCGAGTTGAAGCGGCCAACCTTTCGCACGCCGGTAAAAAAGTTGAATATCGTACTCTTCGGCGAATCCATAGCCGCCGTGGTATTGCAAAGAAGTTGCTGAGGCATTGAGGGCGGCTTCTGAAGCGAAAAGGAAAGCCATCCCAGCGAGTTTATCTCCAAGGTCAGAGTCGTTTTCAAGAGCTGAAACTGCCCGATTTGAAAGAAAATGCGATCCCTCCACTCCAGTTATGGTGGAAGCGAAACCGTGTTGAAGCCCTTGGAATGAACCGATGAGAACCCCGAATTGGTAGCGTTCCTTTGCGTATGAAACACCAATGTCTACGGCTTTTCTTCCCAGTCCAGTTAAGGCAACAGCCATGAGTGCTTGCCATTCGCTTCGAGCTCGGGAAAAGCTTTCCATCGCTTCATTCCCTGAAGCTATAGTTTCCGCACCATTCAGTGTCCGGTGTGCTAACGGTAGGTCGGCAGTGTTGCGCAAAAGAGAAGCGGTATCTTTCCCAGAGGCAAGCACTAGGTCATTTCCTTTGCAAGCGATGACTGCATCGGCGATGGTGCCAGCTGGGACGAGTTTCGCGTGATCATCTTTGGTCGGTTGCAACGTCAGTGAAATAATGTTCTCTCCGCTTATCAACGCAGGGATCAGGTCATGGTCAGGAGCTAATGATGCGAGCAGTCGGGAAGCGACCAGATGTTCAATGAAGGGAAGTGGCGCGATAAATTCACCAACAAGGTCAGCAACAATCGCCCCGGTTGTGAGCGGGGCTCCACCGCCACCGATTTGTTCCGGCAGGCACATGCCCGGCGCTCCGGTTTCAATAAGGCGCTCCCACGCCCTAGTATCAAAACCCGCATGCTGGGATAAGCGAACACGTTCAATTGAGCACTCGCTTTCAAAAAACGAGTGAAAAATATCTTTGATAGCTGATTCATCAGAATTTAAACGTAAATACATCTCAATCTGAGATTACCGGACCAGCCATCAGAAGACAGCTTCAAGTATCGAAACATTCACGAAAAGTTGTTGATTCACTTGCCAGAAACCGAAGAATTGTATATCGTTATGATATCACATTGATATTAGGAGAAGGTATGGATCTATTTACAATAGAAAACATTGGCGGCACCCCACTGGGAATGGTTACGGGAAGCACCATTAAAACAAAAAACATTGGTAAAGATATTGGTGCCGGTTTGAAAAGCATGGTCGGAGGGAAACTCGGCAGTTACGAGAAACTCATGGAAGAAGCCCGAGAAGAAGCAACCAGTAAAATGATTCGAGCAGCAGAAGCTCTTGGAGCGAATGCCATCGTCGGAGTTCGTTATGAAAGTACTGAAGTCATGGCTGGCGCAGCTGAAATACTGGTATTCGGAACAGCAGTCTCACGCTAAACCCACATACAAGGAGATTAAGTAATGAGCGAAACAGGTGTAACAACTTTGACCCCTGACAAGGTTGGAAAAGTCCGCAACGGCATAACTATGATTGTCATCTGGTTGGTTAATCTTCCAGTGATGATCGTCCTTTGGGCCTTATCGGGAGTTAGTAATGGGGGCACTGTTCTGCCCGCGATCATTTTGTCAATTTTCGCATTGATCGCCCCGATGTGTCTGTACATGTTGCAACCAAACCAGGCAGCAGTTTTAACCCTTTTCGGAGCGTACCGAGGTAGCGACGAGACACAAGGATTGAGATTCACGAACCTTTTCTATAACAAGAAAAAAATATCACTCCGAGTCAGAAACTTTACCACTCACACCGCGAAGGTCAACGACGCGAACGGAAACCCTATTGAGATAGGAGCCGTCGTTGTCTGGCGAGTCGTTGACGTCGCAAAAGCAGTTTTCGGAGTAGAGAGTTTCACCAACTACGTCCACACACAATCAGAATCAGCTGTGCGGAACCTTGCCAGATCATACCCATACGACTCGTTTGAAGATGGAGAGAATGAAATCACTTTGATTGGTGACGCCGATGAAGTCAACGATCATCTCCGAACTGAACTTCAGGAAAGAGCTAACGAAGCTGGAGTAGAAATTCTTGAGGCCCGTCTGAACGACCTCGCATACGCCCCTGAGATCGCTGAAGCCATGCTCCGTAGACAACAAGCATCAGCAATTGTTGCTGCTCGTGCCAAAATCGTCGAAGGAGCAGTTCTCATGGTTCGCGAAGCAATAGACGCTCTGGAGGAAGGTACTGATGGAAGCGATCCTATTCAACTAGATGCTGATCGTAAGGCAACTTTTGCCTCAAATCTCATGACTGTCATCGCAAGCGATGCCCCAACTTCACCTGTCGTTAACGTTGGCACCCTAAATCGGTAAACAATGACAGGGAAAAGAAAACAATTTCCGTTACGCATGTCGGAAGAACTGTACCAAACCTATGAACGGTGGGCGTCAGATGAGTTCCGGTCAGTCAATGCGCAAATAGAAGCGGTCCTATCTGCTGCTGCTAGTAAGATAGGACGTTTGAAGAACCAGAATGGGTCTTGATCCATAACGCTAAATAAAGGTACATAAATGAAATTTCTACAGATCATGGAATTCCAAGGGAACCCAGAGGATGCCGAGAAAGCACTCCAGCATTACATAGAGAAAGCGGACGGACATTCCTATGCAAGAAAAGCAACAATCTGCGTTGACCGCGATAATTCGGGAACGGTCATTCAACTCATTGAATTTGACTCATGGGACGAAGCACAAAAAAACAATGAACTTGAAATCACTGAAGAAGATAATCAAGAAACAGAGGAAACATTCGGTGATATCACGTTCCGAAACCTTGATGTCTTTGGAGAATACGAAGTATAGAACTTCGTATTTACGGGACCCGGTAACTAGCGATGGAACTCATCACTGTCACAAACCTGACGATGCAATTCGGAGAGCAACGCGCGTTAGACAATCTGGGATTCTCCGTCCAGTCCGGAGTGACAGGACTTGTCGGAGCGAACGGTGCAGGGAAAACAACGTTTATGTCTATAGCGCTTGGTTTAAGGAAACCGACAAATGGTTCAATTCGGGTGCTTGGACTTGAACCAATCAATGATGGAGCCAAGCTACGTTCGTTAGTGTCGTATGGACCCGAACGAAATATTCTCCCTGATGAAATGCCTGCCGTTGATTTTGTCAAGCACCTCGCTGAAGTTCGGGGGATGCCGCGCAAAGAAGCACGGAATCGAGCCAGTGATGTGCTTTGGCTCGTTGGTCTCGGCGAAGAGCGCTTCCGAGCGATTGGAACCATGTCAACGGGTCAACGTCAACGTGTGAAATTAGCGCAAGCGTTAGCGGCTGACCCGAAACTCGTTTTCCTAGACGAACCAACAGATGGGTTAGATCCACTAGCGCGCGAAGAAGTTTTATCTCTCATCCGGCAAATAAGCGAAGAATATGGGATTCACGTCATGCTCTCATCCCACCTCTTAGAAGAAGTTGAAAGCATATGTGACAACATCGTAATACTCAACGCGGGACAACTGATCGCAGCAGGCCAACTTGATAGCCTCACTGGGCAAAGCTCAGGATTAGAAATAGAATTTGTTAAAATAGATGACCGACCTGATGCTATAGATGCAGTTGAAATAGCATTACAAAAAGCAGGGCTGACCGTAATCAGAGAACCGGAAAGTCCCATACTTAGAATCCCCGACGGAATAGATCAAACTCTTTCCGATCTCGTCCGAGATGTTGTGGCAGATGCCGGAGCCAGATTGCAACGAATGGAACACCGTCGGCATAGCCTCGAAGACCTTATTTTGGACTCGCCATCATGAGTACCTCTGAAAACGCAAAAATTCTTGACCGGGGATACCGTAAGTTTGATGGTGAAAGACTCGGTGTGTGGAGCGCCATCCGGTCGACAGCATGGCAAACAACGCGAAGCATTTTCGGATTAGGTCGCAAAGCACGCCACAAGTTCTTTCCGATGTCCATTATCGGCATTGTGTATCTCATTGTCGTTATACAACTCGCAGTGGTTTTTCTCTTCGGTGAAGAAACCGCTGAATTTTTAACAACTAATTCTTGGGAACAGGTCGCACCAGCAATAGTTATGATCCTTTTCGCAGCACTCGTTGCTCCAGATGCGATTGCCCGTGACCAAAAAAATGGAATGTTTTCACTTTACATGTCGACGCCGTTAACCAAACCGACATATATTGCGGCGAAAACACTGTCCGTAGCAGGGTCGATTCTGCTCATCACATTCGGCCCCGCACTTCTCTACCTGTTAGGAAAGACTGTGAAAGGCATGGGACCAGATGGAGTTGGGCAATGGTTCGAAACTTTCGGCCGCCTACTTTTAGCCTGCGTCCTCATTTCTCTTTTTCTCTGCCTATTTGGCCTAGCCTTCTCCTGTTTCACGAACCGGCGGGCCATTGCAAGCATCGTGGTACTCCTCGCCTACATGGTCACGGCCGTCGTAAGTATGACTCTCTTTGAAGAGACAGATATCGGGGCGAACATTCTTCTCATAAACCCGATTGAAACCGCATATGAATTTGGGGCACGCCTCTGTAACTCTCCACCCGTCGTTAGCGAATACGGAGAAATTAGCACATCGCTTGTCACACTCGGGTTCTTCGGGTGGTTTCTCGCATCTTGTCTTATCCTTTTTTCCGCCTATCAAAAACGTGAGGCAATCTAATGTCTCCTCAACCACCATCAGTGCACATGATAGAAGTTTCTAATGCTTCGAAAACATTTGGAAATGTCGTCGCCGTCTCTGACGTCACTTTCCAATTAAACGCCGGGGTCACAGCACTTCTCGGTCCAAACGGAGCAGGGAAATCAACACTGTTTCGAATGTTATGCGGCCTGACTACACCAACAACTGGAACGGTGAAAGTCCTCGGCCGAGACGCTCGTAACGACACACCTGTACGAGGGGAAATAGGGCTCTCACCCCAACAGGATGCCCTGTTTGACCGACTCACGGCGTATGAATTTGTGGAGATTGCAGCTAAAACCCATGGCGTGGATAATCCGAAAGAAGCCACTAACCACGCTCTGGAACTCGTTGACCTTGACACGGTTACCGAAAAAAGCGTCGGGGCATTTTCAAAAGGTATGAGGCAGCGAGTCAAACTCGCAGCCGCACTCGTTAATGACCCTCTAATACTTATCCTTGATGAACCCCTATCCGGTTTAGATCCAGTGCAAAGAAACCGAATGATTGAGCTCTTTCATAATCTCGGAGGGCAGGGCAAATGCGTCCTCATTTCAAGCCACATCCTTGACGAAGTCGCACGCATCGGGTCACACGTTCTCGTCATCGCCCAAGGAAGACTGGCAGCTTCCGGTGACTACCGAGACCTACGAACCCTCATGGAAGACCAACCCCATGTCATTCAAGTCAACACAAACGGGCCAAGAGAACTCGGAGCTGCCCTGCTCAAAGAAGAAATCATTGATGGTGTCACCATTGAAGATGGGAAACTCACCATGACCACGTCAAAAGTAGAAGCGTTCGGCCGGTCAATTGCCCCCATTGCCAAAGAACTCGACGTCAGCCTCACCGAAGTCATCCCAATGGACGATGATCTCGAATCTGTTTTCCGCTACCTCATAGAAGGTTCATGATGGCAAAAATCTCAACACTAAGAGCAACGACCCTGACCCACAAAGTATTACTCAAACAACTCATCTCCAAAGGGCGTCTCATAGGGATTTCCATCCTCGGTCTACTCCCAATCCTGCTCGGCTGGATTATCGGACGACAAAGCGAAGACCCACTAGAAGCTGGAGTCGGCTTTGTCTCCTACATGGGATTATCAATCCTCATACCCGTCATCGCATTGATATTCGCATCAGCTTCCCTCGGCGACACCAGAGAAGACGGAACACTCATGTACCTATGGTTAAGGCCGATTTCAAGATGGTCCGTTACTGGCGGAGCATGGACCGCCAGCGTCACCATCACGTTACCCCTCACCGTCATACCGATGGTGATAGCAGCCATTCTATTAGATGCCGGAAACGCACTAATCTCGGCCACGATTCTGACATCAATCCTTGCCGTATGCGCCTACTGTGGGATCTTTCTCCTACTGGGCCTCATGGTCAAGAACCCTGTCCTATGGGGGCTCGCCTATATCTTCGTTTGGGAAGCAACCATAGCTAGCTTCGCGAAACCTGCGGCCTCACTCGCTGTCTCTGGATACAGTCGGGCCATCATAACTGGAAGAACTGGTGTGGAATTCGATTACTTATTCAGCCCCTCGCAGGGAACAAGCATCTTCATGCTGGTTATCATCGTGGTCGCAGCGATAGGGCTTTCAACGGTTCGCCTCAATCGGGTAGAAGTCCCCTAAACGGTTCAACTTCGAGCGAGAAACGTATCAGCAATTCCAGTTAACCGGTCAAGTTCTGTCAAAACAGCATCCGGTTCCTGCGGCCAAATAGTAAACACCACCCGATCAACACCGAGCTCACCTAACTCTTCGAGTTCGTCAATTGATTGGGGAGCGTTCATCACCGTAATAGAAATTGATGTAGGATCTCGGTCAGCTTCCTCCGCTAACCGTTGAACTTTCACTACCTCCTTAGTGAAAGAACCTTTCGGGCTTCTAATCGGCATCCACCCATCACCCCATTCAAACAAATGAGAAAGCAATCTCGGACCACTGCCACCTCCCAAAAGAAAAGGAATCCCGCTTTTCGGTTTTGGCCAAGCCCAAGATGGCTCCAAACTTTCTCGCTCGCCATCAAAAGATGCTTCGTCCTGAGTCCACAGCGCTCGCATAATCCCAATATTGTCTCTCGTGCGGGTATATCGGTCAGAGAAATCATGGCCATGGGCTTCATATTCCTCCCGGTTCCAACCAAAACCCACACCAACCTCCAACCGGCCTTCACTATGGAAATCCAATGTCGCTAACTGTTTCGCCAACCAGATGGGATCATGCTGAGCAACTAGAGTCACAGCAGTTCCAAGAACCAGCTCTTCGGTAACCGCAGCTGCCATTGCCAACGCCACCAACTGATCATTCAAATGCCAATATACGTCAGGGAGTTCCTCACGTCCCGGGGCTGCTCCGGGAAACGGAGTCGCCCGACTCGAAGGAATATGTGAATGTTCGGGAAGCCACAGAGAATCAAATCCCCTGCCTTCAACTTCTTGTGCCAATCGTGTCGGAGGAAGCGTATTGCAGGTTGCAAGCATCGTGATCCCCAATTTTGGTTCTGTTGTCGTGAACTTTTGCATTCCAACTCCTTCCTAACTTCTCCATGTCTATCACCCAGAGAGAACGAACAATAAAATGGGAACAAAATAGTGGCAACTAGCGATCAACTATTCCGTCGCTTAACATTCACAAGAAATCAAATGTGGAGGAAACATGGGAAGGTTAGACGGCCAAATAGCAGTAGTAACCGGAGCAAGTAGGGGAATAGGGCGCGGAGTAGCTATCGGCCTAGGAGAACAAGGCGCAACCGTGTATGTGACAGGAAGAAGCACCGGAGACAAACCACGCACAATTGACACCACGGCTCGGGAAGTCACAGAAGCAGGCGGGAAAGGGATAGCGATCCAAACAGATCACTTTGACGACGCGCAGATAGAAGCAGTTTTCACACAAGTAAAAGAAGAACACGGGCACCTAGATATCCTCGTTAATAACGTGTTTAAAATCCCTGACCCACCAGCATGGGAAGGTGGCTTTTGGGAACACCCAGTCAGCATCTGGGATGACCAAGTAGGTATTGGATTACGAGGACACTACGTCGCCTCATGGCATGCCGCCCCGCTCCTCTTCGAATCACCGAACCGGCCAATCATTATTAACATCACCTCCCCAGCTGGACTCGTCTACCTGTTCAACTCGTCATACAGTGTTGGCAAAGCCGGACTTGACCGTCTAACCCATGACATGGCAGTTGAACTCGCCCCCAGAAACGTCACCGCCCTCGCGCTTCGACCCGG
>Ga0207992_1000009_pt1 | contig 150328 bp, 208 predicted proteins | sample ETN02SmetaG_FD_185788 | JGI IMG/M metagenome (GOLD analysis project Ga0207992, IMG submission 185788) | Marine microbial and viral communities from oxygen minimum zone, Eastern Pacific Ocean - ETNP2014F10-02SV255 (SPAdes) (version 2) | ecosystem: Environmental > Aquatic > Marine > Oceanic ...
TATATAAAAGCAATTAAAGACCAATATAAGATTTATGAAAATGTTGTTTTTGACCATTACACACCAACTACAGATGAAATAACTTTAGTACTAGGTAGAAGTATGATAACTTTACCATACCTAGAAAAAGACAAATATACTAAAGACCAATTATTAACTTTACATTTATTATTTACTAATAAAATAATAGCACTTTATTCAGAAAATCATCCTAGAGATTATCAATTAGCTAGAGCATATTTTAATACTGTTTCACCTCCTAAAAAAGTTTATGACTTATGCGATTATGAAGTTTATACAAATGGAGTTGGTAAACAATATCAAAAAATAATTAACTTTGATGTATATAAACCTATAAAAGATGATATTCAATTTAAATATTTATTTTTAGGAACAAATGAAACATATTATAAAGAAATTGAGAAAGTAATTGACAAGTATCCAGACCACGGTATTATAACATATAATGAGAAATGGATTAATCCCAAATTGAATAATCTTTTTGCTCCTATTGATAATATACTAGGTAAATTTGAAACATATGTTTATACAAAACCAAATTTTGATCCAGCACCTAGACTTTTTGTAGAATTTAAATGGTTAGGTAAAAAAATAGAGTATTTACGAGATAAGAATATAAAAGATGGTGGTATGGTGTACTGGAACAGACCTGTACCTACAAAGCAGATATATTCAGACAACATAAATATTCTTATTGATTTGATTAGGTATTTGGTACCAATGAATGAACGGAAAAAAAAGAGTATGCTTGGTGTAATTCAAGAAGTACAAAAAAAATATTTACCAGCTATTAAAAAGGGTTGGGACAATAATATCTTACCACAGACTTCTAACTTATATTATAAAAGAGGTTGGGATAAGAATCCAAAATTTCCTAAAGGTCAACAAGAGATAGAATTATCTAAATTATGGATAGATAAGTCTATACAAACTAGTAGGAGTATTGATTCAATAGATAGAATTATAAAAAATTTTAAACCTGAAAAATGTTTACCAATTACTTGTATTAAATCTTTAAATGAAGACAAGTATTATGTAATTGATGGACAACATAGAGTTATAATTTTTGGATTATTAGGTATTACTAAAATACAAGCAGATGTTCAGGAAGAAAAGAGTGTTAAAGATTTTTATTTACCAAATGATGAAATTTTAGTTGACAAAGAAACAGGAATATGAAAAAAATATTATTAGTTAGTGGTTGTAGTTTTACAGATAAACTTTTTATAAGTGATTATCATATCAAGTTAAATACATTTTGGCCTAAATGGCCAGAGATACTAGCAAAAAAATTAGATATGGAAGTTATTAATCTTGGTAAAATGGGAGCGGGTAATGAATATATTTACTCTAGTTTATTGGACGCAATAGAAAGTGTTGATAATATAGGATTAGTAATACCTGCTTGGTCTCAATCTCAAAGACGTGATTGGAAAGTAAAAAGTAAATGGTTTAATAATTCTTGGTATTGTAATACAGATTGGCAGATAAATCAACCTAATAGTAATGATATGTATGCTTACATAGATAAATCTTTAAGATATTATTATAGTCTTCAAGAGTTATGTAAATCTAAAAAGATACCATATAAAGCATTTCAAATGCTTCATATATTTCGTGGATATACTTGGGATAAATTAACTCAAAGACATATAATAGCACCACAAATAGATTTCAAAACAGCAAACAAAGAGTTATTAAATCATATTCATAATAGTATTTATTTTGATAAGATAGATGATAGTTTTTTAGGTTGGCCTGGTGATCCAGATTTAGGTGGTTTTAGTATTAAAAGTGATATACTAGGTGGTTATGGAAAAGAAAGTTTAGAGTGGGCAATTTCAGCAAGAGATAATCATCCTAATGAAAAAGGACAAGAAAAAATAGCGGAGTTTTTATATGACAGGTTGGGATAGAGAATATTTAGCAAACAAAGAAGAGTATTTAAAAATCTTTGATGGTGCTATGCAACAAGAACAGGAACAAAATGTAGAGTTCCTTGAAAAGAGTCTTACTAAAATAACAGGTAGAAAATATGCTGTTGCTTGTAATAGTGGTACAGACGCATTACATTTTGCTTTAATTAGTTTAGACATTAAACCTTATGATGAAATATTGACAACAGAATTTTCTTGGATATCTACTGCTTCTTGTATATCAATGGTAGGTGCAACACCTGTATTTTGTGAACCTAATATTTTAAATTATCATATGGATTTAGACAGTATTAAAAAGATGTATTCACCAAAAGTAAAGGCAATAATTTATCCACATCTATTTGGTAATATGTCTGATACAAAAGAGATATTAGATTTTTGTAAAGAAAAGAATATCGCATTTATAGAAGACGCCGCTCAATCATTGGGTGCTAGTTTAAATGATGTTAAGGCAGGTTCAATAGGAGATGTTAGTTGTTTAAGTTTCAACGCAAATAAAGTTGTTGCTGGTATAGCAGGTGGTGGAGCAATCTTAACAGATGATAAAGACAAAGCAGAATTGTTTAGAAAGTTAAGAAGACACGGCAACAATGAAGTGTTAGGTCGTAACTCAAAAATGTTAATGCTTAATGCTTGTTTTATTAACTTTAGATTAAAGAAGATGAACGAATGGATATCTAAAAGACAAGAGATAGCAAAACAATATGATGAACAATTAAAAGATTATGTGACCATACAACCTACAACAAATGGTCTTAATCATAACTATCACAAATATGTTATTAGATTGCAGAATAAAAAAGTAAGAGATATGGTTAAAGATAAACTAGGTGCGAAAGTACATTATGATAAACCTTTGTCTGAAAATACTATGTATAAAAAAATTGCTCATAGAAAAGATAAAACTTTTATTAGTAAGATTATTTGTGATACTATATTAACGTTACCTATACACCCTTATATGAAACAAGAAGAGATTGATGAAGTTATTAATACAATTTTAATTTTATTAGGACACGAAGAAAATAAGTTTGTAAAGAATATGAAAAGAGTATTGGGTGATGATTTATTTGACAAGAGTTTAGTCAACGAAACAACTGAACCTATTTACGATTATATTGTAGAGAAGACATATCAAACACCAGGGTATATTGAAGAAGTTGAATTTAAAAATAAAAGAAAGTTGAAGATATCATTTAATAAATTTTATGAAAACATTACAAGAGATACAAGATAATTACTTAGCAATAGATTTTTTCTTATCTATGTCCTGTAATAAGGATTGCCACTATTGTACAAGTTATACTTTAGAAATGAGAAACTTGACAGTAGATATGGACTTCTTAAAACAGACTTTAGAATATTTAAAAAAATATAAGATAAGAATATGTCTACTTGGTGGTGAACCAGGTCTTATTAAAAATTTAAGAGATGTTATTAATGAAATTAAAAAATATCCTAATTTTGTTTGTTCAGTATTATCAAACTCGTTTGTTAGAAAGAGATATCCTGAAATATTAGAAGATAAAGAAATATTGTATGTTGAACATAATATATTAGATTTTTATGAAAATGAGGTAAAGATGTTAGGCAATTTTGATTTTATACCTGAAAATGATATGAACAATTATAATGTTGTTTTAAAATCACCTAACTATTTTAAATACAAAGACAATCATAAAGAAGTAATAGAAAAATTAAATCATAAGAATACTATGTGGAAAGCATTTAATGGTAGGTCACCAGAGTTTACAGATGTTATACAAGCAGATGAAATAGATAGAAAGATGTGTGCTTCTTTTCCAATGGTGCCTGTTATAGATTTTGAAAAGAAACATATTGTACATTGTAGTAAAAAGTTTGCAAACAATAAAGAATTATCTAAAACTTTTGCATTGACGCAAGAGAACGTTGATAAGATGATGAATTTTAGATTATTTAAATATGAAAACTATTGTAAGACTTGTACTGAATGGGTACAACCAAAAGGACATTTTCCTATGAGAAAATATGCGAAGGTATTAAATGACTAAAATATTTGCAGTTGCATTAAATCTACACGACCACAATACATATGACGGTGTTTGGCATAATCAAAGAGAAAGACATACTAGATTTAAACATAATCTTCCTTATAAGGTAGACTCTTATGCTCATCAGGAGCAATTAGAAACAGGTGATTATAAATTAAATAACGAATTTGTTAAAGAGTATTTTCATAAACCAAGAGAGGGAGTATTAGGTTTTTCAATGACGGTTGGTGGTATTAGAATGTGTAAAGATATATTACCAAAAGAAGTATTAGATTATAAACCTAAAAAATTATGGGACTATTGTATGGCAGATGGTATGTATTTTATAGACCATCATCAATCTCACGCTACTTATGCGTTTATCAATTCTGGTTATGAACAATCAGATATAGTTGCTATTGATGGTATAGGTTATAAACATAGATGTATATTTGTTGATAAAGATTATAATATTAAAGACTTGTCAAAAGAATTGCCTATAGGTTGGTTGTGGAATCAAATGTCAAAACGAACTGGATTTGGTTCGTTAGGTGCAAGTAAATTAATGGGGTTAGTTGGTTATGGAAGATTTAGTCCATATTATTATAATGTATTTGAAACAATACTTGATGATGTTATAAAAGAAAAAAATTATAAAACTCACGAATTAATTAATGTAGAAGAATATGGTGTACCAGATTTGGCATTTACATTACAAAAATTTACAAATGATAAAATTAAAGAACATATCTATCCATTAAAGACTTGCGACAATCTTTGTTTAGCTGGAGGAGTTATATACAATGGTTATTTAAATGAAGAGTTTACAAAACATTATAAAAATGTTTATATACCACCTGCTGTAGGTGATGAAGGACAGTCATTAGGAGTTTATCAACACGCTGATTATATATTGAATAAGAATAAACATAAGACAGAAACTTTTGCTGGAAGAGAACACGAATATACTGGCAATTCACTTGTTAATCTTCAAGATGTTGCTCAAGAAATTGCTAATGGAAAAATAGTAGGTTGGTTTCAAGGTAAATCAGAAAGTGGTAATCGTGCATTAGGTAATAGATGTATATTAGCAGACCCTAGAAGAAAAGATATTAAAGATGTAATTAATGATACAATTAAAGATAGAGAAGACTTTAGACCTTTTGCGCCTGCTGTATTAGAAGAACATTATCAAGAATACTTTGATACAAAAAGTCCTAGTCCTTATATGTCAAGAATATGTAAAGTTAAATCTGATAAAGTGCCAGGTATAACTCATATAGATAATACAGCAAGAATACAAACAGTTAATAAGAAATTTAATGAAAAGTTTTATAATCTTATTAATGAGTTTTATAAGATAACAGGTATACCAATGCTATTAAATACTAGTTTTAATTGCCACGAACCTATTGTTGAGTCACCAGAAGACGCAATTAGAACTTTTAAAAGAACAAAACTAGACATATTGGTAATAAACAACTATATAGTAAGAAAATGAAACATTTTGATTTATTAGAAGGAAGACATCACGTAGGTAAATATAGTGATAAGGTTCCACCAAAAAAATTAATAGAAACGGCATTGTGGAAGGCTTGGAAAACAACACCATCTAAAAACAATGCTATGCCTTATAAAGTATTTGTATTTGGTCCTGAACACAAAGCAGAAAAAGTTAAAGTTTGGAAAATGGTATTCGGTAATCATATTAACGCTGAAAAAAGAGCAGTAGAAAGAGGTGACGCTGATAAAACTGAAGGTGGTAAACCAAATCCCTTTTATGAACATATAAAATATAATCCTTATTTGTTTTGTATTCACGCTCAACCAAGAGAACCTAATGAGTTTTATAAAAAACAAGTTGAGTTAGGTATGTTTTTTGACCAAGCGTGGCCAGAAAGAATTGAAAAATTTATGGATACTACTGCTTTGGAAGTGGGTATGTTTGCTCAAAATTTATCAAGTTATTTGTTAGAAGAAAAAATAGATGTTTCATATACTTCTTGTTTTTTTAGAAATGCTGAGAAATGGAGATTAATTGGATTAGACCACGCTGAATATAGACCAATAATGTTAATAACTGCTGGTTATGGTGAAGTGTATAGAAAAGATGTATTAAAAAATTGGGGTTTTGAATGGCAAGTTGAAACTATGGATAGGTCGGGTGAGGATATAAAACCTGAATACAAGGATATGATAAAATGGAAATAGATTTACAATTATTTAAAAATATAATGCAGGAGGCAAGGACTAATACTGACCTATTAGATTCATATAGTCCTAATCAATTTAAATCTAAAGAGAGATTAATAGATTTAATTAAAAATTTAAATACAGAATTTCAAGATGTTGTTATATTAGGTTGTTGGTATGGTAGTATTTTAATTCCTGCTCTCAAAGAATCAAAAAGAATTACAGGTATTGATATTGATGATAAAGTAATTAGTATTGCTAAGAATAGACTTTTTAAAAATTGGAAAAATGTTGACTTAATAACAAGTGATGTTTTTTCTAAAGATAGATTTGGTAGAATTAAGAATACAAATTTAATTATTAATACTGCTTGCGAACATATGAAACCAATGAAAGAGTTAGAAGCATTAAGTGAATCTAAATCATACTTTGCTTTTCAATCAAATGATATGACTGATATAGAAGGACATATTAATTGTGTTAATACTATTGAAGATTTTAAAAAACAATTACCTGATAATGCAAAAGTATTAATTGAAGATGAAATAAAAGACGATAGAGGTGTTAGATTTACATTGATAGGTAAGTTATGAAAAGAGTAATCTATAGTCTTTATGTTGATGTACCTGCTAAAGAACATTATGGTCAATCTAAACAAAGAAATGATACAGTAGCCAAAGCAAAAATAACTGTAAATGCTTTTAAAAAGCATTATAAAAAATTAGTTGAATCTAAACGTAAGTATGCTAACAGCATAGGTGCGAGTTTTGTTATGTTTGAAAATGATAAACGTTATGAAACATATGAAAGAAATTTACGTAAAGACTTTCCTCAATTAACAGGTTATGAAATAGTTAATTTCTATAAGATACATTTACTATATGAATTAGCAAAAAAGTATGATGAGATTTTGTATTTAGATTTTGACGCTGTACCATTAACTACTGATTCATTTTTTGATGTATGGGATGTACAAAATCATATTGCTGTTTATAATCAAAACCATATGATTAATAAAGATAGAGATGTTAGACATAGTATTAGAAGTCCATCGGCAAAGTATTTCAATTGTCAGGCAATGCTTATAGATAAAGGTTTTGATCCTAGAAATGATGTTATCAATACTGCTATTATAGGTGCGTCAAAAAAACAAATTTTAAAACTAGATTTTTTTGGTGGGTTTAAAGATACGATAGATTTAATGACAAAATTAAGAAATGATAAGAGTGGTTTGTATCCACAAAATATTCTTGATATGTTTAGATATGATAATGAAACAATCTTTTCATATAAAGTAAATGTAAATAAAATTGGTATACAATGGTTAGATAGAAGATGGCATTACTTCTTTGATACTCAACATTTTATACCAGATGAAGCAAAGATAGTACACGCTGTCTGTAAAGATTTTGATGTTGTATGGAGAAAGTATGCTTAAAATTTGTACAGTATATTTTGATGGTTATTATACACCAGATTATGTATCAAAGTTATATAGAAGTTTAAAAAGAAATTCATCTATACCTTTTGAGTTTATCTGTTTAAGTGATAATAAAGACATTGAAGCAGATGTTATATTACCATATAATCATCACGATAAGATTAAGAAACATTGGCACAAATTAAAATTCTTTAGTCCACATTTTGCATATCAAAACCCTGGTGATGATATTATAGTTATGGATATAGACCAAGTTATTACAGGCAATGTAGATGAATTAATAGGGCATCCTGTACAAGATAATGAATTAGTTACCTATGGTATATGGTGGGAATCAAAGTTAAAAACAAATGGTGGTTTTTATAAATTTAAGTCTGGTAGTTTAAAGCATATATGGGATGATTTTGCTAAAAATCCTGACTATTGGCAATTACATTATTATAATAATGGTGATGTTCATACAAAATATTATGGTGAACAAAACTATGTTAACTGGAAGATACAAGAATATAAAACTAAATTAACTAGAACACCTGAAAAATGGATATGTAAATACTCATCCGATTTCAAAGAAAATTTGGTTTTGAATAGTGTTTATTGTAGTAAGTTTGATACAGATTATATGATACTTGGTGACGTGCATAAATATATTAAAGTGGTTCATTTCACAGGTCCAGGTAAGACCATACACGAACATAATGAATCATTTATAAAGGAACATTGGAATGGATATTGAAGATAAAATAAAAAATATGTTTTATGATTGGGATGCTGAAAAGACGACACTTCTTCAAATGCAGAAATGTCAAAGAAATTGGGACTATGAAAAATTTGATTCAGGAAATCAACCTCTTTTGAAAGAAATGATAAAAGAATTATTATGGATTGCTACTAACACACCTTCAAAACAACACGAAGGATATTATGATGTTTATTGGACAGCAGATAGAGAATTAATACAAGAATTATCCAGATATACTTGGGGTTATACTCATAGAAGAAATCCACCAGCAACTTGGAGAAACTCACAATCAAACGCAAGTATTTATTTTGTATGGGTTGGAAAAGAACCTAACTCACAATTAAACGCCAACGCAGACGGTACTTTAAAATCTAATACAGATAAGAATAGATGGCAAAATGCTTATTGTAGTATAGGTATATCAATAGGTTTAACTATGAGAGCGGCAGTCAAAATGGGATTTCATACAGGTGCAAATAAAAGTCATAATGATATAAACGGTGATGACTTCTGGCCAAGAAAATTAGGTATTATGGAAGAAGTAAAAAATGGTACAAAAGAAATATGTTATGGTATGGGTATAGGTTATCCACAAAAAGGAAGACCTCGTTGGGAATCAGATGAAGACGAAATAATGATTGGCGCTGCTAATGGTAGTAAGATTACAACTACTGGACAAGAAACACATCCTAGAACAGGTAAAGAAATGAGAAAAGCGAAAATTGTTAAATTATCTGAACACGGTGGTAAGATAATGAGAGACCCATATGGTAATATTCACGAAATTCCAAAAAAAGCAGAATTTAAAATTAATTCATTTAGACAGCGTGGTATTGAAATTAAAGAAATAAAATGAGAATAATTTGTTGTAGATTTGGTGATAAGTTTACTAATTGGCATATTAAAAATTTGAAACATATGATAGACACTTATTCAGGTCTAAAGTATGATGAGTTTGTTGTTGTATCTTCTGACTTATATGGCAACTGGTATAACAAACTTCAAATGTATGATATCTATAGAGATGGAGAAAACTTATACTTTGATTTAGATGTGATTATCTATGATAAACTACCTAACTTACAAAGAAAATACTTTACATTGTTAGATGATACTTGGTGGAGAGAACCTGCTCATACACCATTAAACTCTTCTGTTGTATCTTGGACAGGTGATGTATCATACATATGGAATACATTTAAAACAAATGAAGAATTTTATTTAAAAGAATATAATAAAGGTAGTGATGAGTTTTATTACCACGAGGTAACATATGATACATACGATAAAGTTTGTCCAAAGTTTAATGCAGATGGACCAGATAAAAATTATAGTATGTGTACACTTGGTCAATTACATCACATAATGGAGGAAGGCTGGACTGGTTGGTGGACGCCTTATTTTTTACCATATGAAAAAATTTGATAGTTTAAAAGATGTTGAAGCAATAGGTAAAGCAATTTTATCTGATTTAGTTGTTGTCATAAAAAAACAAACATTATCTGAACAAGATGAATTAGATTTTGTTTCTAAAATAGGCAACTTTCAAAAAACTATTAGTGACCGTACAAAACATATTCATTTATCAGACGGTATATTAAGAGTAACAGGTCAAAAAAATAAACACGGTGAAGAAGGTTTATTTGGTCATACAAGCGCTTTAGATTGGCACGCTAACCAAGCAAGTAATAAAAATAGAAAGCCTTTAATTTGGATATATGCCAAAGAATTTTCAAAAGGTAGTAAGACAAGTTGGATAGACAATGTAGCAAGTTATAATAGTTTGCCTACATCTTTAAAAGAAAAAATCAAAGATGTTAAAATAACATTAGGTTATACAGCAGGTGGTTATTCTACATCTACTTTCTTTAAAGAGCACCATCATAAAGATGAAACTTTTGATTTAGTATATACAAATGCTGCTGGAAAAACTGGTTTATATTTTCCATTTAATCAGATATTTGGTGGTATAGAAAAAGATGTGTTTGAAGAATTAAAAGAACACGTATTACAAGATAGATTTAGATATGACCATTATTGGGAAGATGGTGATGTTGTTATAAGTGAACAATGGTTATCTATTCATAAGCGTTGGGAGTTTAAAGATATGAACAAAAGAGTATTGCATAGAATAGCATTTGACTATTCAAAGTTAGGAGTATAATGAAAGAATATCATCAATTATTAACATTTGGAGATTGCATAGAATTAAAATTTAAGTGTGATACAAAAAAGCTATTAAAAGAGATAAAAGATTTTGAATGGTTGCAATACAATCCTAGAAAGAAAATTAATAGATATGGATTAAGTATAACAAGTTTAGATGGTAAACGAAATGGTATTGATTTAGATTCTATATGGGAATACAATAAAGAAAATAATACAAAGTATGGTGAAGAGAGTTTTAAAACTAAAACAGATGTTTATTATGCAAGTGAAGAAACAAGAAAATTATGTGAACCCTTTGACCCTTGGTTATGTAGAACGCATTTTTTAAATGTTAGAAGAGGTGGATTCTTTCCTTTACATAGAGACCAAAGAACAACTAAATTTTTTAAAACTTTTAGAGTATTAGTACCTATATCTAATTGTAATCCAGGTCAGTTATACTTTATACACGATAATAAAATATTAAACTTTAATCACGGACACGCATATTTTTTAAATACTAATAAAGAACACGCTATATTTTCTTATGATGATAAAGCTATAATGTTAGTTATAAATATAGAATGTACACCTGAATCTGTAGAGAAAGTTATAACGAATAGTAGATATGCTTAATATTTATGAGACCAGAAGATAGTAAATTTAAAGCAGTCTATTGTGATATAGTACATAGATGTAATATGGAGTGTGCTAATTGTTATTTACCTTTCAGACATTATCCAGATTTAAATACAGATAAAGTTATTGACTTTATAAGAAGATTTAAAGTTAAAACTGAATTTAGATTTATTGGTGGTGAACCCACATTACATAAAGATTTAGCAAAGATTATAAAAGAGGCAACATCACTTGGTCATAGAACAACTATTGCAACTAATGGATTAAGAATTGCCCATTATCATTATTTAAAAGAATTAAAAGACGCTGGATTGAAAACTGTATATTTAAGTATGACTGGTTTTGATGATGATAAAGTATATGAAATAACTGATAGATTAAAATGTGCTAAGAAGAAAATGGAAGCATTAGCAAATTGTTTATCTTTAAAATTACGGTTGTCTATTGGTTGTATTGTTATTAAAAATTTGAACGAACATATTATAGATAGAATGGTTGCGTATAAAGATAATAATAAAATGCGAATAGGTACATCTTTTGAGTTTAGAAATGTTGGACAAGTAGGACGATATATGATTGAAAAGGATCAGAATTATAAGTTTGATGAATTAAAACAGTTGATATCAGACAAGTTTGGTATAAATCCGAATCCAAAAATATTTGAAGATAATCAGTATGCTTGGACGGTAATACACGGAAAATATAGAATAAATATAACTAATTGGGAAGGAGCTGATGGAGGATTTAATGATGAAACAAATACCATACGTGGTAGATTAACTCAAAATTTTGAAGTTGCTCCTTTTTTAGAACATATCAAAGAAAACGCTGGAGGATATTAATGAGTAAAAGTAAAATCAATTTGTGGTTTATATTTTGGCCTATTCAAATATTAGCTTTATTAGGTATTATTTTTACATCACCTAATTGGTTATATTTGTTATTAGGTTGGATACTTTTTTGTGGATTAGGTTCTGCTGTTATTTTACATAAAGTTGTAAGTCATAAATCTATTAAACTAAAGAAGTGGTTGAAAAAACCATTATTATTTTTATCTTGTTTATGTGTGCAAGGTAGTCCTTTGTGGTGGGCGGCAACGCATAGAGGTAAACATCACCCACACGCTGACAAAGATGGAGACCCACATAGTCCTAAAGATGGTTTCTTTCACTCTTATATTGGGTGGCTACATAATAGAAAATTAGGTAAGATTAATACTAGATTTATTCCTGATATAAGAAAAGATAAATTTCATCTATGGTTAAATCGTAGATACACTTATATTGTTTTGGCAACTTTTATAGTATTAGGTTTAATTAATATAGAATTTATGTTATGGTTTTGGTTGATACCAGCGGTATTATCATTTCATCAAGAAGCAATTGTTAATTCAGTTTGTCATTTAGGTAAATTTGGTTATAGAACATTTGACACAAAAGATAAGTCAATGAATATACCTTTACTTGCATTATTGACTTGGGGTCAAGCATTACATAATAATCACCATTATGATTATGATTCATATAATTTTGCTAAAAAGAAAAATGAGTTTGATCCTTGTACGTTATTTTTACCTTTTATAGAGGAAAAGGTTCGTTAGTATCTGATATTTTTTTATATGTAATATGTTGCAAACAATTTCTTTCTGTTCCTTTACATACCCATTTTTTATCATCACATAAAGACCACCCTGGACTGTATTCATTTGCTTGTTCAGTCCATCTCTTTAAGTAATTTCTTTTCTGACCTTCAATAGATAGAAAGACATAATCTTTACCTATACTTTTACAATATTCTATTTGGTGGTCGTGTATTAATTTTGATATGATACCAAATGTGGGATTGACCCAATCAAATTTTTTATTTCTTAATAAACGATTAAATATTCTACTAACATTTTTAGGCCAAATAGGTCTACTTAATACTGAAGCGAAAGCTACAATATTGCCTTTATAGACAATTAAAGTAATATCATCTAAACTGTTAAATTTTATATTTTCAGGTGTATAATTACTACTTAACTTATCAGTAGAATTGCTAAACTCATCTAATAATAAATTTAGCTTTTCTTTATAATGCAAGTAATTATGTTTATTAAAAACCTGATATTGGTTTATATCATTTGGAAGCATAATAAAAATTATATATTAGGAAACGTCTAATGTTTCTATTATACCATTTTTATCATTATAAGACATCCTACTATTCTCATAATCCGTACATAAATCATTATCTCTAAAAGGTATATAATCTTCATCATTTGGAAATGTAAAAGACCGAGTTCTTATTAAACCAGTTTCATCAGTACTACCACCATTATCTATTATTTTTCCACTATCTTCTGCTTCTTTTATTAATGCCAACATTTCAGCTGAACCTTCGTGAAAGGCAACACCTGTGTTAGGTCTTGTTTGGGTTAAAACTACTGTTATAGCCATATTTTTATCTCCTATATGTATTTATATCTTATAAATAGTATTATGAATAAATTAAATGGAGATATTGTATGATAACAATTGACGGAAAAGAATATGATGAAGCAAAGTTTAGTCCTGAATTACAAAATACTATAGCAGTAAGACAAGAAATTCAAGTAAGCAAGACTAGACATATGATTGAGATTGAAAAAATAGATGTTTTAACTAAGCATTATAACGAAAAAATAGTCAAATTGATTAAAAAAGAAGTACCAGAATCCGAGAAAAAATAAATGGCAGCAATAGCTAACTTAACCATAGACCAAGGAACAACCTTTAGTTCAGACGTAACTGTAAAGGATGCCAATGGACAACCGTTTGACCTAACAGGTTATACAGCGGCGGCGAAAATGGCAAAGGGTTATGCTTCCACTAGAACAAGATCCAATCTATCTACTTCCATAGCAACAGACGCTGCTACTGGTGTAGTTACTCTTTCATTGACAGCAACAGAAACATCTGCTTTGGATGCTGAGAGATACGTATATGACCTTGAAATTACATCAAGCGTTGGTGCTGTAACTCGGGTTATAGAAGGATTAATTACAGTTAGACCTCAAGTTACTACTTAATCAAACTACTTTTTGTTATAAATATAAGATAAAAGGGAGAGAGAATGTCTGACATTACAGCAAAAATAAATGTAAATACTCAATCTGGTCCACAAAAAGTTTCTGTGACCTTGCCGTCTAGTAAGGCACTTCAAAATTCTGCCCTTAAATTAGCTCTTCTTGGTGATGTTGATACTACCAATTTAGATGATGGTTCTATGATACAATATAGAGCAAGTGATGGCAAATTTGTAACTAGAACAGAAATAGTGACCACAACAGGTACACTATTATTTAATTGTGGGAGTTTCTAATAAATGGCAACAGTAATACAGATAAAACGAAGTTCGGCAACATCAGCACCTAGTACATTAAAATTAGGTGAATTAGCTTATACTTACGGAACAGGTTCTCAAGCAAACCTAGGAGATAGAATCTTTATAGGGGAAGGCGGAGTTGACGGTAACGGTGACGCAAATAATATTTCAGTAATTGGAGGTCAGTATTTTACAGATATGTTAGACCACGTTGCTGGTACATTAACAGCAAGTGGTGCTGTTTTAGTAGATTCAAATAAAGCAGTCAACGAATTAATTGTAGGTAATAATGCAAGTGCAGGTGGAGAATTAAAATTTAATGAAGGAACAAATAACGGTTCATCATTTATAGGTCTTAAAGCACCTAACAACGTAACTACAACAACAACATTTACATTACCAGACGGAGATGGTTCTGCTGGTCAGTTTATGAAAACTGACGGTGGTGGAAATTTATCTTTCTCAACAGTTAATCAATTTATAGATTTAGCTGGTGATACAGGAACAGATACTTATAATACTGCTGAAACATTAACTTTTGCAGGTGGTTCAGGAATGAATACAGTTGTAACTGATAACAATGTAGAAATTCAAGCAACAGCATTAACAAATGCTAACTTATCTGGTACTGCTGGAATTACAAATGCTAATTTAGCAAATCCAGCAACAACATTAGGATCATCTACATTAACTTTAGGTGCAACAGAAACAGATTTAGCTGGATTAACATCTATAGTAATTGATGACATTACAATTAATGGTCAATCAGTTTCAACAACAGCAAGTAATAAAGATATTCATTTAACACCTCACGGAACTGGTACAGTTATTTTACCTAGTGGCTATGAAGATAGAAGTGGATTCCAAGACCAATCAGTTGCAAACAAAGCATACGTTGACCAAGTTGCTCAAGGTTTAGATACTAAACCTTCTTGTAAATTAGGTACAACTGCTAATTTATCAGCAACTTATTCAAACGGAACTGCTGGTGTTGGTGCAACATTAACAGCAAGTTCTAACGGTGCATTATCACTTGATGGATCAACAGCAAGTGCTAATGATAGAATTTTAGTTAAAAATCAAACAGACGCTTCAGAAAACGGTATTTACGTAGTTACAACTGTTGGTAATGGATCAACTGCTTTTGTATTAACAAGAGCAACTCCAGAAGACCAACCATCTGAATTAAGTGGTGGTGCTTTCGTATTCGTTGAAGAAGGAACTTTAAATGCGAATAACGGTTATGTATTTACACACACAGGTGCTCCAACATTTGGAACAACTGATTTAGATGTAGCACAATTTTCTGGTGCAGGTCAAATTACTGCAGGTGCAGGATTAGTTAAAGATGGTAATACAATTGATACAAATCCTGATGATAGTTCACTTGAAGTTAGTGGCGACCAATTAAGAGTTAAAGCAAGTGGTGTTACAAATTCTATGTTAGGTGGTTCAATTACAACTGACAAATTAAATAATCCAGTAATATATTTTAAAGATGAAACTTCAACACAAGGTCAAGTATCTTTAGAAGGTACTTTAGAATTTATGGCAGGTGAGGGAATTAATACTATTGCAAATGGAAATAAATTAGAGATTGTTGGTGAGTTAGCAAGTAATTTAAATATAGGAGTTGCTTCTTTTTCTGCTGACAATTTTACAGTTACATCAGGTGATGTAGAAGTTTCAACAGTTGATGGAGGTACTTTCTAATGTTTAAATGGCTTAAAAAATTAATTAATAAAACAGTAAGTTCTTACGACCCAATTAAACCAAAAAAAGAAGTTATAGCATTAAAAGAATTATCAAAAAGAACTAAAAAACAATTAGAGTCTATTGGTAGAAAAATGGGAATTGAATTAGATAGAAGATTATCAAAATCAAAATTAATAAACAAAATTAAATTTAGAGCTAGATTAAGAAGAAAATAATGGCAACAAAAATTAAACCATATCGTTCGGAAGTAGCAACTCGTATTCCATCAGCAAGTAATATGGATATCGGTGAGTTGGCGATGAACGTCCAAGACGGTAAGTTTTATACAAAAACAAGTGTAGGACAAATTAAAGAATTAGGTGGTGCAGGATCAATTACTTTGCAAGACGTAACTGCTAACGGTTCAATTACAGATAGAACAATCACTATGAACGGTGCAAATTTTATTTTTGAAGGTAATTTAGAAGACGCTTTTGAAACTACTTTAACAATAGATGAACCAACAGCAGACAATCAATTAAAATTACCTAACGCTTCAGGTACTCTTGGTACGCAAGATGACGCATTAGCATATTCTGTAGTATTTGGTTCGTAGGATAAATTATGGCAAGTATATTTAAGAATTCAGGAATAACAGTTCCAGTAATAGATGATTCATCTGGTGATATGTACCAAGCGTCTAATACTGAAAAAGCGGTAATTCACGCATTGTTTATTTCAAATAGAAGTGAGTACAGTATAGCAAGAGTTAATGTAAAAGTAACCGTTGATGGTGCGAAAAATACAAATACTAATCCAACTACATTTAGATTTGTATGTAAAAATTTAGAAATACCTGTAGGTAATACATTGACAATTGATAAACCAATAAATTTAGAAAACAATGATATATTGAGAGTAACTGCTGAACCTTCTCCTGATTCAAGTTCTGTAGATGTGGAAGCGTTTGCAAGTATTTTGGCAATGACAGAATAGAAAAAATGAGAAAAATAAATATAACAAATAGAGAAAATCAATGTCATATACAGTACCAGGCGTAACTGGAATAAAATATTTAAAGAAATTTAACGCATTAAGACGTACAAAAGAAGGTATGTTATACCTAACTTCTGTAAATCCTAATCAAAGCAATGAATCAATTGAAGTATCAAAATATTTTGAAGATGGAAAATCAGATAGTGTTGGAAGAGACCAAACAGATTACGTTGAAGAAAGATTAGAAATGTATGATGTTCAATATTTCACAGGTGACGCTTCAACTAAAGCATTTACTATCTCAAATCCAGTCTTAAATGAAACAAGATTAGCACTATTTTTAGATGGTGTTATGCAAGTACCTTATTCAGATTGGAGTTTAACAGGTGGTAATCAGATAAATTTCGTACTAATACCTAAAGCTAGTGCTAGTATTGTGGTAGGGGTAATTAAGAGAAGATACTTAAATAATGATAGCGATAAGTTTCAACAAATTAATTATTCAGACGATACTACAACTAGTTTTCTTATAAATAGTACTAGTGGAGATTTAGTTAAAAGAAGTAAAAAGGGAGTTACAAGGTCAGCAGAAGCAACAGATGACTTTGATACTTTTGAAAGCACAACGGCAAGTGTAGCTACAACAACATACCAAAGTGCTGTTTAAAATGTATAAATATTAGGAAAAAAGAGAGAAAATGGCAGATTTCAAACTAGGACGAATAAAATTTAAATGGAGAGGTGATTGGACATCAAGCTCTTCTTACTTAATTGATGATATAGCAAAATACGGTGGTAATACTTATGTGTGTATTAAAAATCACACTTCACCAGCTAATGAAAACTTATTTTATACAAGTCCTGGAACATATACAGAATACTGGCAAGTACACGGCGAATCAGTTTATTTCAAAGGTGCTTATGCCAATACAACTTGGTACAAATTAAACGACCTAGTTAGTTATGGTGGTAAACAATACCGTTGTACAACAGCTCACACATCAGCAAGTTTAGTTTTAGACTCTGCTAAATTTGAACAGTTTGTAGATAGTATTAACTTTACAGGTGATTACGCTTCTTCAACTCAATACAAATTAAATGATATAGTTAAATACGGTGGAAGACAATATAGATGTACAACTGAATACACATCAGCAGCTGGTGGTGATCCAAATATAGACTTAACAAAATTTACTTTATTTAGTGAAGGTTTAGCATTTAAAGGCGACTTCACAGTTTCAACATTTTACAAATTAGATGACGTTGTAAAATTTGGTTCATACCAATATAGATGTACAACTGCTCATACTTCAGGTGCTAATTTATCAGATTTTGCTCAAGCAAATTTCGTAGTTTATTCAGAAGGTTTACAATTTGAAGATTCCTATAATGCTACAACTCTTTATTCAAAAGGAGATGTAGTAACTTATGGTGGTTATTCTTATGCATATATTAATGCTCAAGAATCTACAGGACAAACTCCTGCCGACAATTCTTATTGGGATGTAATAACAACAGGTTTCAATGCAACTGGACTTTATGTCCACGGAACATTATACAAAACTGGTGATACAGTTCAGTATGGTGGTAATTCTTATGTCTGTATATTAGACGCACAAAATCAAAGACCATCACAAGCAAGTGGTGCTGTTAATTCAACTTATTGGAAAGGTGTTGTAGAAGGATTTAAATGGCAAGGTAACTATAGTGCTGTTACAACATACACTATTGGCGATACAGTAAGATTTGCTTCAAACTCATATGTTAATTTAAAAGACCAAGTTCTAAATATAGAACCAGGTTCAGACGCAAATACTTGGCAAGCAATTGCTCAAGGAGATACTGCTGCTGTAATGACATCAATCGGAGATATGATTGTTCAAGATGGTGGTGGTGTTGCAAGATTACCATTAGGTCTTCCAGGTGGAGTATTAACTAATGATGGAGATGATATTTTATGGAGTGGTTCTTCAGGTAAAAACGTTTTATGGGTTTCTCCTTCAGGAACAGACGGTGGACCAGGAACAGAAGCATTGCCTTATAAAACATTGGCATATGCTTGTAAACACGCAAAATCAAATTCAATTAGAGAATATGAAAATGTAACTGGTGGTACAGGTGGAACATCAAATTTATATGATGAAGTTCAAGGTATTGCTTCAAAAGAATTAACAGTTTCAGCAGTTCCAAGTACAACAACTTTTGAAGTTTCAATGGGAACTTCAATATATGCTCACACTTATGTAAGTGGTGGTACAGTTAGAAAAGCAGACGACAATACATTAGCAGTATCAAATGGTGTTTATAATCATAGTACAGGAATTATAACAATCACAACTCCAACACACGGATTATCAGTAGGTAATAAAGTTAGAGTATGGGGATTAAATTATACTTGCGCTAAAGGTGCAAAAACTTATCCTGAAACAGGAAGTCCTTCTCTTTATAGAGTTGATACATCTGGCGGTGGATTAAAAATAGAAATTGTTAATGGCGGTGCTAACCACAACGTAGGTGATAAAATTAGAATTGATGGAACAGATATCGGTGGTGCAGTTGCCTTAAATTTTGATGTTAAGAGTGTTGCAGGAGATATAATCAGAATTAAAAACGGTACTTTCAAAGAACAATTACCAATGACAGTAGCAGAAAACGTTTCTGTAGTTGGTGAATCTTTAAGAAATACAATAGTAATGCCAGCAAGTGGAACTGGTTCTCAAATTAAAACAGTAGAATTAACTAAAAACGTAGTTAGTGCTACTAACGGACAATACAAATATTTACACCCGAAGAAAGTAGAAAAACCTTATACAGTTGTAACAGCTGCTAACGCAACTACATTTACAATTGATGTTGGTACAGACGCTAGACCTCACACATACGTTGATGGTGGAGTAGTTACGAAGTCTGACTATGCTGAATTAACTATATCTAATGCTGTTTATAATAATAGCACAGGAATTATTACAATAACAACTTCATCAGCACATAGTTTATCAGCAAGTGATGTTGTTAAAATATCAGGTATAAAATATCATTGTAAAGATGGTGAAAAAGTTTATCCAAAAGTTGGACACGGTTCAGTATGGAGTGTAGTTGTAAAAGGCGGAGTTGCAGAAGAAATTATAACATATCACGGTGGGGCAGATTTCCACGTTGGTGATGTAATTACATTAGCGGCTGCTGATGTTGGTAACGGTGGCGACTTAACAATTACAGTTAAATCTTTAGAAGATAACAACGCTTCAAATATGTTCTTATTAAATGATAAGAACAATATGAGAAATATGACTTTCGTAGGTCTTTCTGGACAAAAACGTTCTGGAGGATTATACAAAGTAACACAGGTTGGTTCAACAACTCAATTTGTAGTTTCTTTAGGAACTTCACAACACGCTCACACTTATATTAGTGGCGGTGGAGTAATAAAAGTTGGCGCAGAAGGAACTAGATTCACTCTTGCTAACGCTAGTTATGCACACTCAAATGGTGATTTAACATTATCTACAAACGAAGTTCACGGTTTAACTGTTGGCGATTATGTAACTGTTGGAAAAATGAAATTTACTTGCGAATTAGGTGAGAAAATATATCCAAGTGGTCCAATGCAACAAGCGATTATGTCTTTAGACCCTAGTGGTAATATTAAAAACAAATCACCTTATATGCAAAACTGTACATCTGTTAATCCAGGTGCTTGCGGAATTCAAGTTGACGGTAATCTTCACAAAAATACTCACACCGAATCATTTAAATCAATGTTAGGTAATGACTTTACACAAATCAATGATGATGGTATTGGTATTCACATCCTAGGAAAAGGAAGAGTTGAAGCAGTATCAGTATTCATATACTATTGTGAAAAAGCTGTTTATGCTGAATCAGGTGGATTTATAAGAGCTCTAAACTGTTCTCACTCTTACGGTGAACAAGCAGTTGTTGCTTCTGGTACAGACGAAGATGAAACACCAGTCAATGTTCAAACTAGAGGTTTGATGTTAGAGTTTGACCATACAACTTTTGGTTCTGGTTTTACTGTTAATGATGTAGAAGATTCAATTGCAGTTCAAGGTCAAGGTACTGCTACAATATTAGGTAATACTTCAGCAGCGACTGCTACACTTTTTAGATACAACGTATCACTAAATTACTTACACATAGAAAGTATTACAGGTAATTTCGTACAAGGTGAACAAATTACAATTACAAAAGAAGATACAACATCATTTACAGTAAATTTATCTGCTACATTTGGAGATTCTTCAGCTGCTCAAGCAGGTCAAAGAGGACCTATACTAGCAGTTAAATCAGGTACAACAGCATTAACATCTTCAAGTATAATTAAATTAGCTGCTAATATTAAATTCTCTGGTCTTTCAAAATACTATAGAGTTGGATTAGTTTCAGAAGAAGATTTAACTAACGGAACTGCTGTAATCAGATTAACAGAAGATATTGGTTTGAGTAAAGCACAACTTGCTAATGTATCAACTAATATATCAGAAAAATTTTCAAACATAAGATTAACAGGTCACGACTTCTTAAATATTGGTACAGGAAATTCAACTAAAACAAATTATCCAGGAACGCCTACACAAGCAGCTGACCAAGCTGATGAAGTTACAGAAGAAAACGGCGGAAGAGTTTATTGGGTATCAACTGACCAAACTGGTGACTTTAGAGTTGGTGATTTATTCAAAATTGAACAAGCTACTGGTACTGCTACTCTTAACGCAGACGCCTTTAACCTTTCAGGATTAAGTGAATTAAAACTTGGTTCTATCGGTGCAGAATTAGGTGCTGCTGTAAATGAATTTAGTACAGACCAAACATTAGGTGGAAATTCTAATACTGCTGTACCAACAGAAAGTGCTATATTAGGATATATGACAAGAGATAAAGCTGGAACAGGAATGTGGGTTCCTCCAACAGGAACATCAGCACAAAGACCTGGTACACCTTATTCAGGTGCAATAAGATACAATACAACTTTAGTTGCTTGGGAAGGTTATAACGGATCATCTTGGACAGGTCTTGGTGGCGGAACACCTTGGAATACAATTATAGGTGACGGTTCAACAACAACAACTGCTTCAAGTGGCGGAAGATATTTAGTAAATACAAGTGTATTTGCTACTACAGTTAATTTACCTGCTTCTCCATTAACTGGAGATACAGTTACGTTTTTAGATTTAAATGGAACGTTCCAATCAAATCCTTTAACAGTTGGTAGAAACGGTAATGAAATTATGAATTTAACAGAAGATATGACTGCCGAAGTTAATCACGCAGGATTCACTTTAATATGGACTGGCGGAACAAACGGTTGGAAATTAGTTGAGGTAGCGTAATAAATAAATATAGGTAACTTATGTCAAAACTTTCACAATTTAGTATAACATCAAAACAAAAAGATGAATTCTATGGATTTCATAGAACTAATCCTGGGCAAACTATTAATAGAGATATTAAAGTAATTGCTGGTAACTATTCTGTATATGAATATAATTTAGGTACAGCATTTGATACTTCTACAGCAACTTATTCAAAAAGTAAATCTATTCAAACAGAAGATACAAATCCAAGAGAAATAAGATTTGGTAATAGTGGAGCTAAAATGTATACTGTTGGACATACTGATAAACATATTGATGAATATGATTTAACAACAGCGTATGATGTTTCTACAGCAACTTGGAGAACACACTTCAATGTTGGTAATCAAGATTCAAGTCCACAAGGATTAAATTTTAATGATGATGGAACTAAAATGTATGTTGTAGGTACAGCAGGAAGACCTGATTTAGGAATTGCTGCTGATAATGTTTATGAATATGCATTAGGAACTGCTTGGCAAATTGAAACAGCAACTTATACAGATTTATTTTCACTTGCTAATGAAGATACAAGTCCACGTTCAATGAGATTTAATGCAGACGGAACATTAATGTTTATTATGGGTGATGACGGAGATGATGTTGGAGAATATTCATTAGGTACAGCATATGATGTTTCTACAGCAACTTTTGTGGATGCATTTTCTTTTAATGCTGAAGATACTTCACCAATAGGATTTGGTTTCAATACTCTTGGAACTAAAATTTATATTCTTGGTAGTGTTGGTTCAGATGTTATGGAATATCCATTAGTAACAGGTTTTGATATTTCAACTACACAAGCAATTACTGATACATTAACTTTTGCTGCTGCTACTACACCAAGCGCACCATCAAGAAATGTAAGAGGAATGGAATTCAATATTACTGGATCTAAAATGTATATTATTATGGATGCTGGTAAGTATATTGTAGATGGTGGAGATGATGAATTACCTATCACTCACGAAACAAGATTTAGAAATACTATGAAATTTTATGAAGGTAATACTTACAAATTTGATGTTTCAGATTCAAGTAATACTGGACACGAATTTAAATTTTCAACTACTTCTGATGGAACGTGGGGTGGTGGAACTGAATACGTAACAAATGTAACTCCTATTGGAACTGCTGGAAGCGCAGGTGCATATGTACAAATAGTTGTTCCAAGAAAAACACCTGATCCAAATCCTGGTAGTGCTGTTGATAAATTATACTATTATAATGGAAAACATCAATTAACAGGTGGAGATATATACACTCCTGAATGGAAAGGAAATTTACAAATTACATACACTAATGCTGTAGATAACATAGATACTAGATATGCAACTAAACATCAAGAAGATATTTTTGAGGATAGTATAATGTGGAAGTCTGGATTAGAGTGGACTATAGTCAACGGTAACTTAACGGTAGGTCTATAGAAATAAATATTTTAACATTTTATAAAAGTGAGAAAAGAACTATTATAAATATAAATAAGGAACAAGAGAATTATGGCAACAATAAATTTAGGCAGAATTAAACCAGTATTCCAAGGTGCTTACAATGGCGCAACCGCTTATGTAGTGGATGACATTGTAACTTTTGGTGGAGAGAGTTTTATATGTATTTTGGCGTCAACTGGTAACGCTACTTCAAATGCAACTTATTGGTCCAAAATCGCTAAAAAAGGTGATGATGTAACCCAATTAACAACACACGGAGATATCCTTTTTAGAGATGCTTCTGGTGTTCAAAGATTACCTGCTGGTACAAGCGGAAACGTTTTACAAACAAAAGGTAATGCTACTGACCCAACTTGGGCAAATGCAACTGGAATTAACTGGGAAACTAAAACTGCTAACTTTACTGCTGTTTCTGGAGGTGCATATATTTGCAATACAGACGGCGGTGCTTTCACAATGACTTTACCTGCAACTCCATCAGATAACGATTACGTTATGGTATCGGACGCAATGGGTAAATTTGGATCTAAAAATCTTACTGTTGATAGAAACGGTAATAATATAGCGGGTAGTGCTACTAATTTAACAGTAGATTCTAACTACGCAAATTTCAGACTAACATTTAAAACAACTCCAGACGTGACTTCTTCATTTATTGGATGGTTGTTAACATAATTTTAAAATGAAAGATATAAACAATATAAATAGTTTAATAAAAGATTTAGGGAGAAGCAATTAATGAGTAATTATTCAACACTTTTAGGCGGCGGTTCAGCTGGGGCAATTGACCACAGAAAAGAAGCTATGCCATTATTTGGATTTTGGGGAGATAACTCCGACCAAAATCACCATATGACTTATAGAGTTTTTGATTCTGGTTTCAAAGAAACTGGATCACCTTGGGGTGCAATATCTAACTCTACTACTAACTACAGATTTGGTATTACTGGTGACGCTTCGTTTTCATATTCACACAATGACCACGGAACTCACGTTTCTCACCACGACTTAACAACACAAAGTTATTCATCTTGGACATATTGGAACAAAAGTATGTACCAATGTGACCAATACCCACACGCACAATGGTACACATCTTCAAGAGATGGAATGGTATCTTGGCATTCATTACACGAATATACTTCAAGTTTTGAATATCAAAACGGATGGTGTAAATTAAATATGGTTTTACCTGAAGGTATTAGACCAAGACGTATGTTCTTAAACAGAAGATTTACAATGAGAGAAATGTATCCTGGTAATCACGCTTGTCCTAATATAGATTACTATAACTATTCTTCTCATATGTTGAATACAGACCAATCATATGCGACTGGTACTGGATACAATGAGAAAACAAAAACTTTAGTTATGATTCACTCTGGTGACGAAGGTGGAAATACTTCAAAAACTATTCACATTTTCAAAGGTACGAAATGTTTAAATAAAATAGACAGACTTAAAGAATTCTTTGATAATTTATCTTCAACTGAATACTTTACTGACACTTGGACTACACACAATAATAAAGATTGGTGCGTAGTTGTTGGTAATAACGATTTCGTTGGATTCGGTCAAAAGAATTCAAACAGTAAGAGATACGGTGTATTTGATTGTGGAGTAAAAGGAACAGGTGTCGCTATAACTGGTGCAAGTAGACAATGGGATTCTTGGCAAACATTCCAAGGATCAACAACAACGTCTTACGGCGCTTGGGAAGGTCACCAATATTACACAAAATTTAATACTACTTGGGACGGAACTTGGGGAATGATTTATTCACCATATTACTACTACGGAGTTGGTATCAATGCCTTCTGTATGAGTTTAGAAAATCCTAAAAAATACATAAGTGTTAACCAAACTAAATCAAGTAGAGGAAATCCTTGGTTTGCTTGGGGTCGTACAGGTTTCCACGGAGGTTGGTCAGACAACACCGACGGTACTTCTCATAGAACGTATGCGTGGTCTTTTGATCCAACGGATTCAGATGAAACTACGACAACTAGAGTTTATGACGGTAGCTCTTCAGGTGATGGAGTTATACCTAACAACAATGACCTTGTTGGTGCAGACATAACTAATAAATCTGGTAACCACGGATTAACGGCTGCTAGAACTTGGCTACACGGAGGTTTCTATTCAACTGCTTATCCATTGTTAATGCAAATTGACTGGTGGGGTAGTTATGGAAACAACGATTCTACTTACGGTGGTAAGTACGGTTCATAATAAAATATATAATTAAGGAGAATTAAAACAAATGGCAACATATTACTTTTTAAACACAGGCGAACCTTTTACAGATAAAGCAGGTGCTGGAGATGAAGCAGTTTCATCAGGAAGAGCTGTAAAAAGAACAGACGTACCTGATGGAGTGGAATCTTGGAGATTATCTTGGAACGGTTCAGCAGTAGTAGTCTACGCTGAAGGAAAAGACGAAGCGGGTGCGATTGCACAAAAAGCAACAGAAGATGAAGATTTAGCGGTTGCTAATAAAGCTAAACAAGATGAAATGGTTAAAGCTGAAGTTGTTAAAACTAAAAAACTAAAAGAAGACGGTTTAGAAGTTTAATTAATTTACTTGAAGATAGTAATATCTTCTTACATCTCCTGGTTTTATTATGTACGATATCAAAGAGCTAACAGCAGAAATACATCAAAACGCAGAAAGACAAGAGTTTGTCAAGACTCTTATGTCTGGTTCTATTGACCCTAATCTTTACGCAACTTATCTTTACAATCAATTACAATGTTATTCTGTACTAGAAAAGTATGGTATGGAGAATTCTTTATTTAGAACTACTCCAAACTTACCTAGAGGAGAACATATACATTATGATTATAAAGCATTATGGACAGGTGAAGGCAAACCAACTATAACTCAAAGTACAAAAGATTATGTTGCTCATATTGAAACAATCAAAGAAGACGCAGAAAAATTATACGCTCATATCTATACTAGATATTTAGGAGATATATCTGGTGGTCAAATGATAATGAAAAAAACACCAGGACCTAATCGTTATTACAAATTTAAACATAAAGAAATAAAAGATTATAAACGAATAGTGAGAGAAATGATAAACAGTTATTTAAATGTTTATCAACTTAATATTTTAAATGAGTGCAAATTTTGTTTTGCAAGTGCTACAGCATTGTTTAAAGAAATGAACGATATGGATACTTCTAAACCTTTAATTTTAAACAATGAAGTATTTGATGAAAAAAATAGAGATACAGAAAATGATCCTTTCAAAGGAACTAGTATTGAAGGAAGAGATTAATGATTTGGGAAAGATTAATAAAACTTGAAAAAGATATAATCGCTATACTTGATAGACGTTGTAAAGAATACAATGAAGACGGTATGGATAGATTTAATAATGATACTTGGGTTAACCGTACTTGGTCTAATATGAGTGTAAGACGTGCTCACGTAGATGTAGTGGATGCCAGAGAAACAAAAGGTCTTTGGATGGCACACATATGTTTATTTCCAAATTTAACAAATGGTGGTCCAATTTATGGATTTGATGTTATCGCAGGCAAGAAAAAAGTAACAGGTTGCTTTCACGATTTTAGTCCTCTATTATTAAAAGAACATCCCTTAACAAAATATTTCATAGAAGAAACAAAGTGGTATAAACCATCTAAAGAAAGAGAATTGCCAGATTGGGCAAAGGAAATCTTTAGTTCAGGTATGATTGCCGCTGGTAATATAACAGAAGAAAGAGAATTAGAACAAATTTGTACTCTTGCTACTTCTAATTTAGAAAATTATCTTGACAAAATTGGTCATTATAATAGTGATTCAAAGGAAGAAGATGTTATAAGAGCACAAAACTTCTATTGTGAACACCAACAACAAAATCCACACACCCCTAGAGTAATGCGATCCCTTGGATTGCCTGAAGATGATATAACTGTATTCTGTACTGATAATTTGTTTCCGAAGATATAATTGTTATTATAAATATACAATAAAGGAACCAGTATGGCAAAACCAGCAACCAGAGAACAGTTAAAACAGTACGCTTTAAGAACACTAGGCAAACCTGTCATTGAAATCAACGTAGATGACGACCAATTAGAAGATAGAATAGACGAAGCATTACAATATTTCGCTCAATATCACTATGATGGTGTTAAGAGAACGTATCTAAAATACAAATATACTCAAGCAGATAAAGATAGAATTTTAGGAAATTCAACTGAAACCGCTAGTAAAACTTATGGTGATTCAACTACTGTAACATCTACTTGGTTGGAAGATAATGCTTATATTGTAGTTCCTGAAACAGTTATATCAGTAGTTAATATTTTTCCATTTTCAAACAAAGGTAATTTAAATTTATTTGATGTTAGATATCAATTAAGATTAAATGACCTATATGACTTTTCTTCAACGTCTGTTATTAATTATGATGTTGTATTAAGACATTTAGATTTTTTAGACCATATATTAGTTGGTGAAAAACCAATGAGATTTAATCAACACGACAATAGATTGTATATAGATATGGATTGGAAAAATGATTTACAAGTAGATGAATTTCTTGTAATAGAGTGTTTTAGAAAATTAGACCCAGCACAATTTACAGATGTTTATGATGATTTATTTTTAAAGAGATATGTAACTGCTTTATTTAAAAAACAATGGGGTGCTAACTTATCTAAATTTGGCGGTGTTCAAATGGTTGGTGGGGTTACTTTAAACGGTCAAGAAATTTATTCACAAGCACTTTCAGATATAGAAAATTTAGAAAACAGAATTAGGTCACAATACGAATTGAACCCAACCTTTATGATAGGATAATGCTATGCCAGTTAATCATTACTTTCAAGGTGGACGAGGCATAGGCAATGCTGCCGAAAAAAGACTACACGAAGATATAATTGTTGAAGGTCTTAAAATTTACGGTCAGGATGTCTTTTACTTACCACGAACATTAGTCAATAAAGATATAATACTAGGAGAAGATGTAACTAGTAAGTTTGACGATTCATTTTCAATAGAAATGTATTTTGAAAACAATACAGGTTTTGCAGGTGAACAAGAAATCATAAGTAAATTCGGATTAGAAATTAGAGATGACACAACACTTGTTGTTGCAAAAAGAAGTTTTGATAATTTAGTTGCAAATAAAGCAAACTTAATTGCTGTAGGAAGACCAAATGAAGGAGATGTAATTTACGTTCCTTTAATGAGTTCTTTCTTTGAAATTTTATTTGTAGAAGACCAGGAACCTTTTTATCAATTAGGAAACTTACCAGTTTATAAATTAAAAGTAACTCGTTGGGAATATTCAAGTGAGAAACTTGATACAGGTCAAGAAGATATTGACCAACACGAAGATACACATACATTAGACCAATTAGCATATAGAGTTTCATTGGAATATGGACAAGAAGTATTAACAGGTGCTGGTTCATTAACGTTAGAAGATTATTTTGACCACGGAACAGGTCAACCATCTTTCTTAATGAAAGAAGATTATTCAGAATCTAATATACAGACACAATCTCCTTATGCAGATAATTTAGACTTGAATACAGAAGCAGGATATGATACAGTATCAACAGCGGATGATATATTAGACTTTACTGAAAGAAATCCGTTTGGGGAGATAGATGAGTAATGTTTGGTAAACACTTTTATAATCAAAGTTTAAGAAGACTAACTATTGCCTTCGGTCAAATTTTTAATAACGTTATAGTACAGACGAAATCTAGCACAGGCGCTGTTACTAAAAGAATGCGTGTGCCTTTAGCATATGCACCTAAAGAAAAGTTTATACAAAGATTAGAACAACAAGCAAATTTAGATAAAGGTAGAACTTTTGCAATTACTTTACCTAGAATGGGATTTGAATTAACAGGTTTAAAGTATGACGCTAATAGAAAATTAAATAAAATGCAGAAAACAGTTAGAGTTAGGTCTTCTGATTCTACTGTACATAATTTTAATTATTCACCAGTACCATATGATGTAAGTTTTAGTCTTTATTCTTTTACTGCTACAGCAGAAAATGGACTACAAATAGTTGAACAAATATTACCTTATTTTCAACCAGACCTTACAGTTACTATCAATGCAATACCAGAATTAAATATTAAACGTGATGTGCCTATTGTTTTAGATGAAGTAAATTATGAAGATACATATGATGGTGATTTTAATAAGCGAAGAGCAGTTATATATACTTTAAACTTTACTGCTAAAACTTACTTATATGGACCTATGGCACAAAGTAAAGTTATTAGACAATCACAAGCAGATTTAGGAACATCTACGGATACTCCTTTATCAAGAGAAGAAAGAATTATAGTAATACCAAATCCTGAAAGTGCAGACGCAGATGATGATTTTGGATTTACAACAAAGATTAGTTTCTATGACGATACAAAGAAATATAATCCAGTAACAGGAGAAGATGAATAATGAGTAAATTGGAAGAAAGTGTTAATGAAATATTAGGTTTGGAAGGTAAAGATAAAGTTACTGATACTCCTTTAGAACCACCTAAAGAATTTAAAGCTCCAGTACAAAGAAAAAATGGTGAAGTTGCAATAAAAATAGATAAAGATATTAATACAGATTATGATTATAGTAGAGAAAATTATTATAATCTTATAGAAAAAGGTCAAGAGGCAATACAAGGTATTTTAGATATTGCAAAAGAAGGTCAACACCCTAGAGCATATGAAGTTGTTGGTCAACTAATAGGACAAGTTGCTACGTCTGTTGATAAATTACAAGACCTACAAAAGAAATTAAAAGATTTAAAAGAACTACCTGGTAAAACAAATGCTAATATTAAAAATGCTTTATTTGTAGGTTCAACAGCAGAATTACAAAAGATGTTGAATAAACAAAGTATGGAAACTAAAAAAGAAAAGAGAATTGAAAATGAAACTATTGACGGCAAATCAGAAAGTAAAGAATAAAAGACCTATCGCAATAAAAGACTTAAAATATATTAAGTCAATGACACCACTAAAAGAATTATTAGATGGTGAATCATTAAATTATCCAATAGAAGTAAAAGAACACATTGTATCAGAAGTACCTAGATATGGTGCAATGGGCGTACCATATATAGAAAAAGAATTTAGTGTATGGAGAGGCAGTCAACGAGTGCAGGCAGCTATTAAATTAGGGTATACACATATAGAAGGAGTAATAATAAATGAAAGAACATAAATTACCTTTAGAAAGTTTTATCGGTGGTTGGTATATTGATCCAAAAATTTGTGATGGTTTAATAAATTTATTCAAAGAAAATCCACAAGAACAAAGACCAGGAGTTATAGGTGGACCTTATAGTGTTAATAAGAAACATAAAGATTCAATAGATATTGGAATTGATCCACATTGGAAAGAACCAAGATATTGGGCGTGGAAACAAGCATTAAAAGAGTGTTGTACTTTATACGAAGAGAAATATCCTGAACTTGCTCATTTTAAACCTTGGGGTTTAGTTGAAGGAGTTAATATACAATATTATCCACCAGGAGGTGGTTATTTTGTTGAGCATTTTGAACGAGGAAGTATCCACGAAAATCGTAATTTAGTTTTTCTGACTTATTTAAATGATGTACCTAATGGTGGTACACATTTTAAATATCAAAAATTAACATCACCAGCTAAAAAAGGATTAACATTGATTTGGCCGACTGACTTTACACACGTACATAATGGTCAAATATCAAAAGAACACGAAAAATATATCATAACTGGTTGGTTTGGTTTTTTAAAGTAGAATCAGATAAATAGTATTATGAGTATAACAAATGACGCATATTTAGGAAATCCTAATCTTAAAAAAGTAAATACACCAGTTGAATTTACTAAAGAGGAGATTGTAGAATTTCAAAAATGTAAAGAAAATCCAATCTATTTTATGGAGAAATTTATGAAAATAGTTTCCCTAGATGAAGGTTTAGTGCATTTTAAAATGTATGATTTTCAAAAAAAGATTGTAACTACAATAGATAAAGAAAGATTTACTATTTGCAAACTACCTAGACAATCAGGTAAATCAACAACAACAATTGCATACTTATTACACTATGCAATATTTAATCCAAATTCAAACATAGCTATTCTTGCCAATAAATCTTCTACTGCTAGAGATATATTAGGAAGATTACAATTAGCATATGAAAACTTACCAAAATATATACAACAAGGTGTTATCAATTGGAACAAAGGTAATATAGAGTTAGAAAATAAATCAACTATTATAGCGGCTGCTACATCTTCAAGTGCAATAAGAGGTGGTTCATTTAATATAATATTTCTTGATGAGTTTGCTTTCGTACCTGCTAATATTGCTGAACAATTTTTTAGTTCAGTTTATCCTACTATTACATCTGGTAAAACTACAAAGGTTATTATTGTATCAACACCTCACGGTATGAATCAGTTTTATAAATTATGGACAGACGCTGAAAATAAAAGAAATGATTATGTACCAATTGAAGTACATTGGTCAGAAGTTCCAGGTAGAGATGAAAAATGGAAAGAAACAACTATACGTAATACATCACAGGAACAATTCCAACAAGAGTTTGAGTGTGAATTTTTAGGTTCAGTAGATACGTTAATCTCACCAGTAAAAATTAAAGCAACACCTTATATGACACCATTAACTTCAAGTGGTGGTTTAGATGTATTTGAAAAAGTTGTAAATGGTAGAAATTATGTGGCTACTGTTGATGTAGCAAGAGGTGTAGATAGAGATTATTCAGCATTTTTAATATTTGATGTAACTCAAATGCCTTATAGAGTTGTTGCCAAATATAGAAGTAATGAAGTTAAACCAATTTTGTTTCCACACTTAATACAAAAAGCGTGTAAGGGTTATAATAAGGCAGATATTCTTTGTGAAACAAATGATATAGGTCAACAAATAGGTGAATCATTAAACTATGAATTAGAATATCCTAATCTATTAATGACTACTCAAAGAGGAAGAGCAGGTCAGATATTAGGTGCTGGTTATAGTGGAAGAGGTTCTGGTTTCGGTGTTCGTATGACAAAACAGATTAAAAAAATTGGTTGTTCTAATATTAAGACATTAATTGAAGGCGATAAAATGGTTATAAATGATTTTAATATCATAGAAGAAATGTCAACTTATGCTCGTAAAGCAAATTCTTGGCAGGCAGAAGAAGGTTGTAATGATGATTTAATGACTTGCCTTGTATTATTTGGATGGTTATCCAATCAACCTTATTTCAAAGAAATGACTAATACTAACGCCAGACAACAATTATATGAAGAACAAGAAAAATTAATAGAGCAAGATATGGCACCTTTTGGTTTTGTAGATGATGGAACACCTGAATGGGAAAAACCAGAAGTAGATGAATATGGTACAGTCTGGCACCCAGTTGTTAGAAAAGGGTTATAAATTACGCTTATTATAAATATCCATAGTAATGAAATTTGACTATGGTCGTATGAAAACATACGGAATATGTGAATATAAAGAAGTTAATTAGCTAATTATAAGGAGAAAACCTAATGGCATTTCAAGTATCACCAGGTGTTCTCGTACAGGAAAAAGACTTAACAAGAATTATTCCTGCCGTTTCATCTTCTTCTGGAGCTTTTGCTGGAACTTTCAGTAAAGGACCTCTTGATGAAGTTATAAGTATCGGTAGCGAATCTGATTTGGTATCAACGTTTGGGAAACCAGATAACTCTAATTTTGAGAGTTATTTTAGTGCCTCAAACTTCTTGCAATACTCAAATAACTTGAAAGTAGTTCGTGTACAGAATTCATCTGTTTCAAACGCAACTGAAAGTGGTAGTTCGTTTGTAATAAAAAATACTACTGATTACCAAAACAACTATGCTGACGGTTCTGCTTCTGTAGGAATGTGGGCTAGTAGAACAGCTGGAGATTGGGGAAATAATTTAAGTATTTCTCAATGTCCTTCTGCTACTGCTTACGAAGAAATTAACAAAACAACTGTTGCTGACGCTTCAACAAGTGTCGGAGATACAGTAGTTTCAGTTACTTCTGCTACAGGAATAAGTGCTGGAGATATAGTTAACTTTGGTGATGAATATGAATATAGAGTTATTAGTATATCAACTAATGACTTGAACATTGTACGAAAAGAAGAACCTTCTTATTATGGTACTTCTGACTCATCTGGATTACAAGCGACAATTACAAATGGCGCTCAAGTAAGACGTAGATGGAGATATTATGATTTATTTAACAAGGCACCAGGAACATCTACTTACGCTCAAACAAGAGGTGGTAGTAATGACGAAATGCATATTGCAATCGTTGATGAAGACGGTGGAATTAATGGCGTTAAAGGCGATATACTAGAAAAATTTGAAGCAGTTTCAAAAGCTTCAGATGGTAAATCACCTCAAGGCGACAGTAATTACTATTCAGACGTAATTTACAAATCAAGTAATTATGTTTATTGGATGGATCACAATTCTTCTGGTTCAAATTGGGGCACGGCGGCAGCTGGAACAACTTATACAGACGTAACTGCTATAAGTGATGTATCATTAATAAATGGTGCAAACGGTTCAGCAGCAACTACTGCTCAAACTAAAACTGCTTATGAAAAATACCAAGACGCTGAAACAACAGACGTTGGTCTTTTAATTGCAGGTTCAGGTGACGCAACACATATAGATAACTTAATTACAATCGCTGAGAAAAGAAAAGACGTAGTAGTTTTTGCTTCTCCAGAGAGAAGTGATGTAGTTAATGTATCAAATTCAAATACGCAAAAAGATAATGTTATAAATTTCTTTAATGGAATTTCTTCATCTTCTTATGTGTTCTTTGATAGTGGATACAAATATATGTACGATAGATATAATGATGTCTATAGATATGTTCCTTTAAACGGAGATATGGCTGGACTAGCGGCAAGAACCGATATGGTTGCTGACGCTTGGTATTCACCTGCCGGTTTAAATAGAGGTATCGTTAGAGGTGCAGTTAAACTAGCATTTAATCCAACACAAACACAAAGAGATGAATTATACAGAGCAAGAGTAAATCCTGTGACTACGTTCCCAGGACAAGGAACTGTATTATTCGGTGATAAAACTGGATTATCAAATCCTAGTGCATTTGATAGAGTTAATGTCAGAAGATTGTTCATAATTTTAGAAAAGGCAATTTCAACTGCTTCTAAAGTCCAACTATTTGAATTCAATGATGAATTCACTAGAGCTGGTTTTAGAAATATGGTAGAACCTTTTTTAAGAGAAGTACAAGGACGAAGAGGGATTACAGACTACCTAGTAGTTTGTGATGAAACTAACAACACAGGCGAAGTAATAGATAGAAATGAATTTGTAGCAGAAATTTTTGTAAAACCTGCTAGAAGTATCAACTTTATCTCATTGCAATTCGTTGCAACAAGAACAGGCGTTTCTTTTGAAGAAGTCGCAGGATAATTTAGGGGAGAAATAAAACAATGGCAAACATAAATGATTTCAAAGCTAAACTTTCAGGTGGCGGAGCAAGAAGTAACCAATACAAAGTGGTTATGCCTTTTCCTGGCTACGCTCAAGTTGGCGGAGAAATAGAAGACCTAGCATTTTTATGTCAAGGCGCTGAACTACCTGGTATGGCAATCACAACGATTGAAGTACCTTTTAGAGGCAGAGCAATAAAAATCGCTGGAGATAGAACAATAGCGGATTGGACTATCAAAGTAATAAATGATACCAATTTCAAATTGCGTAATGCATTTGAAAGATGGATGAACGGTATAAACAATATGACTGATAACGAGGGATTAACTAATCCAGTTGATTACCAAGTTGACGCATTTGTAGACCAATTAGATAGAAACGGAAATACTATTAAGTCATACACTTTAAGAGGTGTATTTCCTTCAAGTATTAACGCAATTTCTTTGGATTACACTGCTAAAAACGACTTATCAGAAACAAGTGTAACTTTAGCGTTCCAATACTTTGAAAGTAACACAACTACTTAAAAACTACTATAAATAGTAGTGATATTTTAAGGAGATAAATTATGGCTGAATTATTTGGATTTTCTATAACTCGGGTTAAAAAACCTACAGATCCAAAACAAGCATTTACACAACCACAAGCGGATGATGGAACACAAACCATCGCCGCTGGTGGGTACTATGGTCAATACTTGGATATGGAAGGTCAGACAAAGACTGAACAAGACCTTATCAGACGTTATAGAGAAATCGCTTTACACCCAGAATGTGATATGGCGATTGAAGATATTATAAACGAATCTATTGTTGCAAACGAAATGAAGGATGCAATTAGATTAAACCTAGATAACTTACCATTCGGTAAGGACGTTAGACGAAAAATAGAAGACGAGTTTAGAGAAGTTTTAAGATTAATGAACTTCCATACTAGAGGTCACGATATCTTTAGAAGATGGTACGTGGACGGTAGATTATATTATCATAAAGTAATTGATAGAGAATCTACAAGAAAAGGTATTACAGAATTAAGATACATAGACCCTAGAAAAATTAAAAAGATTAGAGAAGTAAGAAAGAAAAGACCAGACGGACCTACTCCATATGGTTTAAATGTTATTGATGATGTTAAAGAATACTTTTTATTTAATGAAAAGGGTGTAACTAATACAACATCAGGTGGAATTAAAATTGCTGTTGACGCAATAGCATTTTGTCCAAGTGGACTAATAGACCAAAACAAAAATATGGTCTTATCATATTTACATAAAGCAATTAAACCTGTTAATCAATTACGTATGATTGAGGACGCAAGTGTTATTTACAGAATAGCAAGAGCACCTGAAAGACGTATATTTAAAATTGATGTTGGTAATTTACCTAAAGTAAAAGCAGAACAATACTTACGTGATGTTATGGCAAGATATAGAAATAAACTTGTCTATGACGCAAGTACAGGTGAGATACGTGATGACAGAAACTATATGTCAATGCTTGAAGACTTTTGGTTACCAAGTAGAGAAGGTGGAAGAGGTACAGATATTACCACTTTACCAGGCGGTGCAAATTTAGGAGAGATGGCAGATTTAGAATACTTTAGAGCAAAACTTTATCGTTCTTTAAATGTTCCAGCTAGTAGATTAGAAGCGTCAAGTGGATTTAATTTAGGTCGTTCAACAGAAATAACAAGAGATGAACTTAAATTTACAAAATTTGTACAAAGATTAAGAAAGAAATTTACTGAAATATTTAACGATATATTAAGAACTCAATTAGTTTTAAAAGCCGTTATTACGGATGAAGATTGGTTAGTCATAAGGGATGTTCTCCAGTATGACTTTTTGCAAGATGGACACTTTGCTGAACTAAAAGATTCTGAAATGTTATTAGAAAGAATAAGACTTGCTAATGAAGTTAGAGATTATGTTGGAAAGTATTTTTCAGTAGAGTACGTAAGAAAAAAAATCTTACGTCAAAACAATAGGGAGATTGAAGATATTAATAATCAAATTAAAAAAGAAGTTAAAGATGGTGTTATTGCTGACCCTATGCAACAATATCAATCTAGTAAAGATACTATAGAAGGAGATATGTAATGGCAGACGCAAGTATTCCAAGTAAGACAGCGGAATTTATTGACAAATTGCAACAAGGTAAAAATGCAGACGCAGGAGAAGCGTTTAAGGATGCTTTAAGAGATAAAGTAGCAAGTGCTCTTGATAAACAAAGAGTAGATGTAGCAGCTAAAGTTTTTAAAGGTGTAGAACCTGAAAAATTTAGTGCTGATAAACCAGCGGTAACTGAACCTAGTGCAAGAACAGATAAAATTATGGACACAAGTGGAAACGAAATTGCTTTTGAACCGACTAAAGAGCCGGCTCCAACAGCACCAGAACCTGAAGCGCCAACTATGGCACCAGGTCACGAAACACCACCAGACGCAGGTGTATAGAAATGGATAACGAATATTTTTTTACAAGTAAAATATTTGAAGATACAAAGTATCTTGACTCTAAAACATATGGAGATTTATCTCCTAAAATGAAATTAGCAGTACAAGATACTTTTAAACTTATTGAAAGAACGTCTGGAGATATTGTAAGTAAATTTGAAAATTCAGTAGATAAAGTTGCTGAAGCAAGAAAAATAAATAAAGAAGAATTATATCAATACTTTGATGACGAAGTAAACGAACAATTAGGAGCATAAATGGCGTGGGTAGATGTACCAGGATCAAATAGTGTTTGGCAATATGAAAATACTGCCACAGGTTCTAATACCTATTCAAGTGCTCCTGGAACATATTCAGGTGGTATAAGAACTTATACTCAACCTGGAACTAGCGTAGCAACAAAAGTTTATGCTAGATGTAGAAAAAAAGGAACAACAGTAGAACGTGGCGAATTATCAAAAGATTTTTTTGACGCTACACACGTAGGATTCTAATATGGCAGATACAGTAGCAACACAAACAATAGCAGATACATCTGGAGTTAAATATGTTATAAAAATGACTAACTTTTCAGACGGTTCTGGAGAAACTAACGTACAAAAAATAGACGCTTCAGCGACTACTTTTATGAGTGAAGATGGTGAAAGACGTATAGCAAGAGTATATTATTCAGTTAATGTATCAGACGCAAAATCTGGTGTGGAATTAATATGGGACGGTGCTACAAATGCTACTGCTTTATTCCTTTCAGGACAAGGAACAATAGATTTAAGAACTGATGGAAACTCATTTAAAAATGACGCAACTACACCAACAGGTGATGTATTGTTAAGTACAAAGAACTTTGCTAAAGGCGATAACTACTCATTAATCGTTGAATTTAGATAAGAAATCTTATAAATAGTAAGAGAGAGAACTATGAAACTAATTACCGAAGAAGCATTTGACTCAAAATTTCTTATAGAAGAAATTGACGGCAAAAAACAATTTAAAATTAAAGGTGTCTTTTTACAAGCAGATATCAAAAATAGGAACGGCAGAGTCTATCCTAAAGAGATATTGCAGAAAGAAGTATCAAGATACAATAGAGAATTTATCAATAAAAGACGTGCATTTGGCGAGTTAGGACATCCTGATGGACCAGTTGTAAATCTTGAAAGAGTAAGTCATATGATAACGGACTTACATCCAGATGGATCAAATTTTGTTGGTGAAGCAAAAGTGATGGACACACCCTATGGTAAGATTGTTAAAAATCTTATCAACGAAGGTGCTCAATTAGGAGTATCTTCAAGAGGTATGGGATCACTAGTGCGTGGAAGAGGTGGCATTAATGAAGTAGGAAGAGATTTTTACTTAGCAACTGCCGCTGACATTGTAGCAGACCCAAGCGCTCCAGACGCTTTCGTAGAAGGCATTATGGAGAATAAAGAGTGGGTATGGGACAATGGAGTTATCAAAGAGAGAGATATTGAAGAGTGGAAACAGTATATAAATGAAGCAAAAAGACTACGTTTAGCGGAAGTGAAGGCGGATGTGTTTAAAAAATTCATTGAAAAACTATAATCTTATAAATATCTATTAACAAAGAGAGAACTAATTTAAACGTTTAAATTAATTAAGGAGAGTTTTCAAATGGCTGAAACAGGAAAAATAGAAGCGTTAGAAGCAAAAGCAGTGCAAGAGGCGAATTCACCAAATGCACAAGCGGATGCTCCTAAAAAGAATGCTGTAGCGGCTGAACCTTCTCATATTGCTAAAATGAGTGAATATGAAGATTTAGGTAAGGCAGTAGTTAAACCTACAGACAGCAATCCAGACGCAACTAAAAAAGTTACAAAAGTTTCTGGACAAGCTCCTCAAAAACATCAAGGCGCTGCTGACGCAATGCCTAAATTGACTGGTAGCAATACCAAGTTGGAGAATAAAGAAACTAAAAAAGACGAAGACGGTAAAGAAATAAAAGAAGGCGACTTACCACCAGCACTTCAAAAAGCTATTGACGCTAAAAAAGATAAAAAAGATGTCAAAGAATCTGACGAAAAGAAAGATGAAAAAGCTAAAAAAGATGATGACGCTGAAGTAAGAACAGAAGACGAAGACAAAGAAAAGAAAAAAGAGATTGACGTAAAAGAACACGTTGACGCTCTTATCGCTGGCGAAAAAGACTTAACCGAAGAGTTTAAGACTAAAGCTGCTACCATTTTTGAAGCAGCAATCAAATCTAAAGTAAAAGAGATTGCAGAAGAAATGGAAACAGATTATAATAATAAATTAGAGCAAGAAAGTTCTAAAGCAAAATCTGAATTAACTGAAAAAGTTGATTCTTACCTTGCATACGTTGTTGAAGAGTGGATGAAAGAAAACGAAATCGCTCTTGAAAGAGGTATCAAAGGGGAAATTGCTGAAGACTTTATTAATGGTTTGAAAAAATTATTTGAAGACCATTATATTGATGTTCCAGATGAAAAATATAACGTGCTTGAAGACCAAGCAGGTAAAATTGAAAAACTGGAAAAAGACCTCAATGAGCAAATAGAAAAAAATGTTGAGTTAAACAAGGAAGTTGGAACTAAAGTTAAAGATGAAATCAAAGCTAAAGTTTCTGAAGACCTTGCTGACACAGCAAAAGAAAAATTTGCTAAACTTGCTGAAGAAATTGAATACTCTAACGCAAAAGACTATCAGAAGAAATTAGAAACTGTTAAAGAATCTTATTTTGGTAAGAAAGTTGAAACGAAAGAGAATCTAGATGATGTGGCGGCAGATGGATCAGTTAATCCTGATTTATCAAATTCTATGGCTGCTTACAGCGCCGCTATAAGCAAAACTAAAGACATTAAGTTGTCTATTAAGTAAATATATAGGGAGATAAACACATATGTACTTATCTGAAACACACGAAAAAAAATGGCAGCCAGTACTAGAGCATCCTGATTTACCAAAAATTACTGATGCTTATAGACGTGCCGTTACTTCTGTGATATTAGAAAACCAAGAACGTGCTTCTAAAGAAGACAGCGCTTACTTGGCTGAAGCAGCTCCGACTAACGCAACAGGTAGTGCTGTTGCTAATTGGGATCCAATCCTAATTAGTTTAGTTAGAAGAGCTATGCCTAATCTAATAGCATACGACATTGCAGGAGTTCAACCAATGACAGGTCCTACAGGACTTATTTTCGCTATGAGAAGTAGATATACTTCACAAGCTGGTGGAGAATCATTCTTTGACGAAGCTGATACAGATTTTAGTGGTAGAAATGCTGCTGGATCATCTGTTGATGGTTTCTCGGAAAATGCTCACTCTGGTAGCAACCCAGGAGTCCTAAACGATGGATCACCTGGAACTTATACAACTGGTGGCGCAATGACTACAGCGAAAGCTGAAGCATTAGGTGACGCTAGTGGTAATGCATTTGCTGAAATGGCTTTCTCAATTGAGAAATCTACGGTAACTGCTAAATCAAGAGCTCTTAAAGCTGAATACACTATGGAACTTGCTCAAGACTTAAAAGCAATCCACGGTTTAGACGCAGAAACAGAACTTGCAAACATCTTATCAGCAGAAATACTTGCTGAAATTAATAGAGAAGTTGTAAGAACTATCTACATCAATTCAGAAAAAGGTGCTCAAACTGGTAACGTAACTACAGCGGGAATTTTTGACCTAGATACTGACTCAAACGGACGTTGGTCTGTTGAGAGATTCAAAGGTCTTATGTTCCAACTTGAAAGAGATGCTAATAGAATAGCACAAAGAACAAGACGTGGAAAAGGTAATATAATTATCTGCTCTTCTGACGTTGCTTCTGCTCTTCAAATGGCTGGAGTATTAGATTACACACCAGCTCTTAACAACAATCTAAATGTTGATGACACAGGTAATACTTTTGCAGGTGTTCTTAACGGTAGATTTAAAGTATACATAGACCCATACTCAGCAAACAGTAATGCTAAACAGTATTACGTTGTTGGATATAAAGGAACATCACCATACGACGCTGGTTTGTTCTATTGTCCTTATGTACCTTTACAAATGGTTAGAGCTGTTGGACAAGACACTTTCCAACCGAAAATCGGTTTTAAAACGAGATATGGCCTAGTTGCTAATCCGTTTGCTGAAACTGGTGCTCAGTCAGGTGCTGCTACAGCAGTAAATGACGCTGGAAGTGCTAACTCTAATAGATACTACCAAAAAGTTCAAGTTGCTAACTTGATGTAATATCATTGGTTAGAAACATTTTCTAACAGAATTAAGGGAGGGCGTTCTTACGTCCTCCTTTTTTTTGGCCTAAAGTTCACATATAAATAGTACTATGACAATAAAACAATCATACAAAAGGCAACCAACAAAGTTTGATTATGCCGCTCCAACGCAGTTTAGATTTACTATTACAAAACTTCCTAAAGTAGAATTCTTTTGTACAGCAGTAAATTTACCAGGCATAACATTAGAAGGTAATATGGAACAGGAAACGCCATTGAAAAATATACCTTTACCTGGAGATAAATTAGCATACAGTCCATTAAGTATGGATTTTATGGTTGATGAAAATTTAGAAAACTATAGAGAGATACACGGTTGGTTAACTGGTTTAGGTTTTCCTAAAGATAGAGCACAATTTAGAAATTTACTTGGTGGTGGTGCAGATAGATTCCCAACATCTACTGGTGCAAAGCAAGAAACAGACGCAGGTATTGTAAGAAACGAAGCAGGTGCCACAGGTGCTGTTTATTCAGACGCAACATTAAGTATATTAACAAGCAAAAATACAACAAATATTCAAGTCAGATTTGCAGACGTATTTCCTACAGCATTATCTGGATTGAATTATAATCAACAACAAACGGATGTAAACTATTTAATAGCAACAGTAACTTTCCAATACAAAATATATGAATTTGCAGAAGGAAGTGGTAAGGTAACCGAAACAATTACGTAAGAAACTTTACTTTTCTATTATAATATGTTATAGTGATAATTATGGATTTAGAACAATTACAAGAACAAGCAGACAAAGATTTAAAAATTAACGATAGTGAACTTGATTTAGAATCAATCAAAACACCTCAATTACACAACCAATATATGAAACACTTAACAAAGTTTAAGTTAATGTTAAGTAGAGCGGAAAGTGAATTATATATTAAGAAAAGAGAAAAGTGGGAATACTATACAGGTAAAGCAGACTCTACTGTATATGTTGAAAAACCTTTTAACTTAAAAATATTAAGACAAGATGTAGATAAGTATATTGATTCAGACGAAGAAGTTATTAGAGCAAAACAAAAAGTTGATTATCTCAATACAGTTGTTGATTTTTTAGATAGAAGTATTAAACAAATTTCAAATAGAACATTTACTATTAAGAACGCAATTGATTGGAAGAAGTTTACATCAGGAGCTATTTAATGGAACAAGAAAAATCAGAAGGAGCTATTTATGGAACAAGAAAAATCAGAAGTTAAAATAACAGCATTTAAAAGTGACCCTAAAAAATCTTTTTTTGCACCCGAATATGATTATAGAATATTTGAAACTACAGTAAAAAAAGTTAATTTTAAAGATTTAGCAAAACTTCTTTTAAGCAAAGAAAAAGAAATAATAAAATTACCTAAATCAACTGTAGCAGCTGGAGCTGTAAATGCTTACACAGGACTAAAAGGGGAGAGTACAACACAAAGATTTGATAAGTATAATGTTTTAAAATGGGAAGATGAAAATATAAAGCATTTAAAAGGAAATATAATACACTTTCATAATGGAGTTATGCAATACTTTAAACAACCAATTCCAAAAGAATTGTATATACAATGTTGGTATAATGTTATGCGTAAAGGAGAACAAATAAAAACTCATTTACACGATATAGGATCACATTGTTATTTGGGAGGTCATATTTGTGTACAAGCAGATAATACATCTACTCATTATATCAATCCAATAAATCAACTTAATGACCCTATGATATATAGTAGTGAAAATATTGTAGGTAAAATGACTTTATTTCCAAATAATGTACCACACTATACGGATGTGTATGAAGGAAATACAGAAAGAATAACAATTGCATTTGATATATTTCCAGAAAATCCAGAATTAATAAAAGGTGGAAACTTACATTCAGGAAATTATTTAAAGATAGTATGAAAAATGTAAGATATCTTGTAATAGACAAAAAGGATGATGTCTATTTAAAGATAGAAGCAGAAGATTCCATTAGAAGAGAATTAGGTCAACACTTTACTTTTGAAGTACCTGGTTTTCGTTTTATGCCACAATTTCGTAATAGGGTATGGGACGGAAAGATAAGACTATTTTCATATGCAACTGGTCAAATATATGTTGGATTATATCCATATGTACTTAATTGGTGTAAAGAAAATGATGTAGAAGTTGTTGATGGAACGAAGATAGAAGACACTAAAGTAGATGATGATAAGGTAGAAAAATTTATTAATGCTCTTAAAATTCCTATGGAAGTAAGAGATTATCAAAAAGAAGCATTTTCATATTCAGTTAAAAAGAATAGATGTTTATTACTATCACCAACTGCTAGTGGTAAATCACTTATTCTATATCTATTAGTACGTTTTAATCTATTAAGACTTCCCAAAAACAAAAAAATATTAATCATAGTACCTACTACATCATTAGTAGAACAATTGTATAAAGATTTTAAAGACTATGGCTATGATAGTAATAGAAATGTACATAGAATCTATGAAGGACATAGTAAGATAACACCTAAAAGAGTAGTTATATCTACTTGGCAATCAATTTATAATCTATCAAAGAACTATTTTAGCGACTATGGTATGATAATTGGTGACGAAGCACATCTATTTAAAGCAGTATCATTAACAAAGATAATGACGAAGTTAGTTAATTGTAAATATAAGATAGGTTGTACAGGTACCCTAGATGATAGTAAAACACATAAGCTAGTATTAGAAGGACTGTTTGGTGCAGTCAATAAGGTTACTACTACAACTGAATTACAAGATAAAGAACACCTAGCAAAACTTAAAATTTTCTGTTTAGTATTACAATATGGTAAAGCACAAATAGATTTCTTGAAAAATAAAACTTATCAAGAAGAAATGGACTTTTTAGTTAGAAATGAGAAAAGAAATAAATACATTAAAAATCTGGTCACTGGTTTACACGGCAACACTTTATGCTTATTTCAGTATGTAGAAAAGCACGGTAAGTTATTATATGAATTAATTAAAGAAAAGGCAGGTGACCGACCTATTTTCTATATCCACGGAGGAGTGGAAGCTGATGAACGAGAACAAGTCCGAGCCATTACCGAAAAGTCTGACGGAGCGATTATTGTCGCTTCTTATGGGACGTTCAGTACTGGTATTAATATCCGTAACTTACACAATATTGTTTTTAGTAGCCCTAGTAAATCTCGTATAAGAAATTTACAATCAATAGGACGAGGATTAAGATTAAAAGATAACGATTCACACGCAACGTTATATGACATTGCTGATGACCTTTCCTATGGCGAAAAGGAAAATTATACTTTACAACACTTTAGAGAACGTATAAATATTTACAATAGTGAAGATTTTGACTATGAAATTCACAATATAGAATTGGAGAGAAATGGACAAAGTAAAAGCTAACATAAAAATAATCAAACTAATAAATGGTGATGATGTTGTTGCACATATGCCAATAGGTGAGAAACAACTACCAGATAAATCTCCTTTGCTTAGAATAGCAAAACCATTACAGATTAAATATATCCCACAAATGACCCCTACAGGCATAAGAGATTATATTGCTCTTATTAAATGGGTTAACTATACACCAGATAAATTAATAACTATACCGAAAGATAAGATAATGACTATAACTATGGCGTCGGAAGATATGACTAAAAACTATGCCAATTTAGCAAATGATTATGACAGATTGGATCAACCGAAAAAGGCCAAAAAGGGTGACTTTATACAAGAACAAATCTCGCAAGAAGATAATGAATTGTTGAACGAAATATTTAAGGATAAATTAACGAAGAGAACTCTCCACTAGTTACTAAAGCGTTCTCCACCAGACTACATAGTCTATTATATACAAAAAACGTGAAAAGTCAAGTGCCATTCAAATCTAAAAAACTCGCTCATATTGCTAAGCAATGGCAGATAGGAGAAATTATTCCTGTCAAAAAATTATCTAAAGCAATCAAAAGATTATTACGTCCTAGCATTGACAAAGGGAGTAAATTGTAGTAATATGTAATCATTATGCCAGGAATTAGAATTAAAAAAAAACCAGAACATTATGTAAATAATAAAGAATTTTTTGCTGCTATGGTGGACTATAAAAAGTCTGTTAATAAAGCGAAAAGATTAAAGCAAAATAAACCAGTTGTACCAGACTACGTTGGTGAGTGTTTTTTAAAGATAGCGAATCATTTATCCTTTAGACCAAATTTTATAAACTATACTTATCGGGACGATATGATAAGTGATGGTATTGAAAACTGTTTACAGTATCTTGATAACTTCAATCCTAAAAAAACTAATAATCCTTTTGCTTATTTCACACAAATTATCTATTATGCTTTTGTACGGAGAATACAGAAAGAGAAAAAACAAACAACTATTAAACACCGTATGATTCAAAACGCAAACTATGATGATATGACTTTGCAACCAGGAGAAGATGGAGAATTCAAAAATCAATTTACAGAATTTCTACGTAAGAATATACCAGCGGAAGAACCAGTTAAGAAAACAACACCTAAAAAGAAAAAGAAAATAGTTAAGAAGAAAAAATAATTATTATGAAGAGTGATAAGATTTTAATAGTCGGCGGAGGTTCTGCTGGCTGGATGACTGCTGCTACTTTAATTAAAGCATTTCCAAATAAAGATATAACAGTAATAGAATCACCAAATATACCAACTGTTGGTGTTGGTGAAAGTACAATATCAAAAGTTAAACAATGGACAAAATTTTTGGGCATTGATGATAAAGAATTTTTAAAACATACAGATGGCACTATTAAGTTTAGTATTAAGTTTACAGACTTTAATGGAAAAGACGAGGCGGCATTTCATTATCCTTTTGGTCCAATTAGAACAGACGGAACTCAATTAAAGTATAATGATTGGTGGATGAAAAAAGAATTTTATCCAGAAACACCTGTTTCAGATTATGCTGATAGTTTTGCTCCTAATATGGCATTAGTTAATCAAGGTAAAGGTGCTTTCAACTTTCACGGTTTTGAACTTGACCGAGATTCTGCTTATCAGTTTGACGCAACTAAATTTAGTATATGGTTAAGAGACCATTATTGTTTACCAAGAGGTGTTAAACATATACAAGAAGATATTATTGATGTGCCTACAGATGAGAATGGTATCAAGTGTGTAGTTACAAAAACATATAGTTACTATGCAGATTTATTTGTTGATTGTACAGGTTTTAAATCAATGCTTTTAGGTGGTGCATTAAAAGAACCTTTTGAAACTATACAAAATCTACCAAACAATAAAGCGTGGGCAACTAAAATTCCTTATGTTGATAAAGAAAAAGAAGTAGAGTGTTTTACCAATTGCACAGCAATAGAGAACGGTTGGGTGTGGAACATACCATTATGGAGTAGAGTTGGTACAGGTTATGTTTATTCAGATAAATTTGTAGATGATGAAACTGCTTTAAAAGAATTTAAAAATCATTTAGCAGGTGTACGACCTGGTTTTGGTAATGAAGAACACGAATTTAGAAACATTACAATGAGAACTGGTATACACAAAAGATTATTTGTTAAAAATGTTGTTGCTATAGGACTATCTGCTGGATTTATTGAACCATTAGAGAGTAATGGTTTGTTTTCAGTACACGAATTTTTAATGATGTTAGTAAGAAATTTAAGAAGAGGTGAAATTACACGTTGGGATAAAGATAACTTTACGTTTGCTTGTAAATCTATCTTTAAAGGATTTGAGGAATTTGTTGGTTTGCATTATGCATTATCAACAAGAAATGATACACCATATTGGAAAGCAAATAATGAAAAAGTATGGGAAGAAAGTTTATATACTTTTAAACCTAAAATTATGTTAGGATATTTACAAGCTGCTTTACAAAGAAATATGGCGTCGGAGTTTCCTGTTGATCCTACAGATAGACCAGGTAAATATGGATTGCATTATATAGCAGCTGGTTTTAATTGGTGCCCAATGGATTTACCTAACTTAATAAATCTAACACATAAGAGTGAACAAGAAATAAGAGAACGTATGGAACCATTTATAAAGAAATTAGATGAACGCAAACAACAATGGAATAAAGAAGTTGAAAAGTTTCCAAGTTATCACGATTTTATACAGGAGAATTATTACAAGTGAAAATAGCATTATTAAATGATACACACTTTGGATGTAGAAATGATAGTCCTCATTTTGTACAGTATCAAGAACGATTTTATGATGAAGTCTTTTTTCCATATTTAAAAGAACATAATATTAAGACATTAATACATTTAGGTGACGTAGTTGATAGACGTAAATTTATAAACTATAAGACTGCTAATTTTTTTCGCCAAAAGTTTATGAAAAGACTTTGGAAAGAAAAGGTTGATACACATATTATATTAGGTAACCACGATACTTATTATAAGAATACAAATAAAGTAAATGCAATTACTGAATTATGTACAACGTATGATGGTCAAAATGAACCTTGGATATATGCAAGTCCAAAAGAAGTTACCTTTGATGGATTGCCTATATTGTTTATGCCTTGGATATGTGATGATACGTATGAAGAGTCTTTATATGCTATTGAAAATTCAAATGCGGAAATATGTATGGGGCATTTAGAAATTAAAGGGTTTGAAATGAATAGAGGATTTATGAACGAACAAGGTTTAGATAGGACAACGTTTCATAGATTTGAAAAAGTTATATCAGGACATTTTCATAAAAAATCAGATGATGGTCAGATATATTATTTAGGAACACAATATGAAATTACGTGGAACGATTATAAAGACCCTAAAGGTTTCCATATTTTTGATACGGAAACTAGAGAGTTAACTAGGGTTCCTAATCCAATAAGAATCTTCAAAAAGATAGTGTATGATGATACACAACACGATTATAATACATTAGACATATCAAGATTTGATAATAGTTATATCAAACTGTTTATATCTCAAAAAACAGATGAAGATATGTATGATAAGTTTATCAATAGGTTGTATAGTACATTAAACATATACGAACTAAATATATTTGAGGATACTAGTGATGTAACTGCTAGTGTAAAAGAAGACTTAATAGAACAAGGTGAAGATACACTTACATTTTTGGGCAAGTATATAGACCAACTTGATACAGACCTTGACAAAAATAAATTAAAAGAGTATACTAAAGAATTATATAGCGAGGTAAATCAATGAGTATAGACGAAAAGAAAATGAAAGATATGGTAGATTCCATTAATAAAGAACAATTCCAAGGTAATAGTGACCAATATTCATATAACTTTGACAACAATAAAAATTATGATCCAAATGATCCAATACCTACAAGAATTGAAACACAAGGACATTTAAATTTTGGTCCATATGTTGCTTATTTTAAAGTACATCAAGCATTATTAGATGGACTTTTACAAAGAGGTAACAATCTAACACAAGGTACAAGTAATAGTAGATTAGTAGGATTATTAAGTGACCAAAGAGCTTATAGTGATGAAGATAAAGATTGGTTCATAAGACACTTTCAACCATACATAGATGAATATGTTGAAGGACATTGTAGATTTGTTGGTGCCCGATATGATGAAGCACAATTTTCAAAATCATATACGTTAATGGATTTATGGATTAATATGATGAAAGAACGTGAATATAATCCTCAACACTCTCACGGTGGACAATTTTCTTGGGTTATATATTTAAAAACACCAGACATAAGAGAAGAAAGAAAAGCATTTAGAGGAACTGGTTTAGGTCCTGGAGTTATAGGTTTTCATTATGGTGAAAATACAGCACCAAAATGGGCAGAACACACATACAAATACGAACCAATAGTAGGATATATGTGGATATTTCCTGCTCAATTAAGACACGAAGTATTACCTTATACAACTAAAGGAGAAAGAATAAGTGTGTCTGGAAATTGTTATATGAATCCACCTAATCAACAAACAAAGTTTTTAAAAACTGGTAATGAACCGTATGTTGGATTAGGACGCAAAGGTAAAATAACTGGAGATTATGTCGGATTAGGCAAAGATAGAAAATAATTTTTAGTTTTATATTATGATACAGTTTAAGAGAATATCTTATAAGAATTTTTTATCTACAGGTAATGTACCAATAGAAGTAGATTTAAGAAAATCACAATTAACATTAGTCATAGGAGCAAACGGAAGTGGTAAGTCTACTTTGTTAGACGCATTATGTTTTGCTTTATTCAATAGACCATTTCGTATTATTAAAAAAGACCAAATGGTTAATACTATTAACAATGGTGGTTGTGAGGTTGAATTAGAATTTAATGTAGGACCAAAAGAGTATAAAGTTATAAGAGGTGTTAAACCAAACATCTTTGAAATACATTGTGATGGACAATTAATGAGTCAAGACGCAAGCGCAATTGATTATCAAAAGTATCTTGAAAGTAATATTATGAGGTGCAATTATAGGTCGTTTTGTCAAGTAGTATTATTAGGGTCTTCTTCTTATATGCCATTTATGAAAATGAGAGCAAGTTTCAGAAGAGAGGTCGTTGAAGAGATTTTAGACATAAGAGCATTTAGTAGAATGGATACTATATTGAGTGGTCAACAAAGAGATTTACAGAATAAAATAACAGAAACAAGACATCAATGTGAGTTAATTGAAACCAAGTATCAGACTGAAGCAAAGTACCTGGATACTCTTCTCCACAAGGATATAGACGTCCAAACGCATAAAAATAGGGTGCTTGAGAAGAATACCAAGGATAGACTAGAATATGAGAACAAGGTATCACTACTCAATAAAGAGATAGATTCAGCTAAAGAGTGTGTAAAAGATAGAGATATAGTTGATGATAAATCAAAAAAATTAACCAAGATAGAAGCGAAGATTGAACAGAATTTAGAAAGACATAAGACCTCTTTAAAATTTTTTGAAGAAAATGATGTGTGTCCAACTTGTACTCAACCATTATCTACAGAATTTAAACATCAAAAATGTGATGAAGAAAAGAATAAGATTAATACATTACAAGATGGTATGGAAAAGTTATTAAAAGAACTTGTAAGTATGGGTGAGAAAACAAAAGAATATGACGCAGTAGCAGATAAGATTTATAATTTAAATGTTGATTTATCAAAAGTAAATACATCACTAGAAGGTCTTAAAAATCAAAGTGATAATATAGAAGAAGATTTAAAAGTCTTTCAGAATAAAGATGAAGATATAGCAAATATTAGAAAACAATTAGATGAAATGAAAGACCAATTAAGACATTGTAAAATAGAATTAGATAAAATTGTTGAAGAGAAAATGTATCAAGATGTATTAAGACAAGTATTAAATGACAAAGGTGCTAAGGCACAAATTATTAAGAAGTATATACCTATAATGAATCAATTGATTAATAAGTATCTACAAGCAATGGAGTTTTATGTATCATTTCATTTAGATGAAGAGTTTAATGAAACAGTTAAGAGTAGATATAGAGATACATTTAATTATAATAACTTCAGCGAAGGTGAGAAAATGAGAATAGATTTAGCATTGTTATTTACTTGGAGAGATATAGCTAAACTTAAAAACTCTACTAATACAAATCTATTAATACTAGATGAGATATTTGATTCAAGTTTAGACCTTGCAGGTACAGATGATTTCTTTAAAATAATACAGAAATTATCAAACGAAAATGTCTTTATTATTTCACATAAAGGTGATATATTATTTGATAAATTTACAAATATAATTAAGTACAAAAAAGACCAGAACTTTACAGTACTAGATAGGATATAATGACAGAAGAAAAAAAGATAGATAAAATTTTAAAACTTGTACCTCCTACTGATCCTAGAGTTAGGTCAGCAGTAGCACCTTTTACAGATGATATGTTAAAGGAACACAATTTTAAAGATAGAAAAGAACTATCAGAAGAAATGTTTAAATCAATGGCAAGATATGGTGGTATAGGTTTATCTGCTAATCAAGTAGGGTTACCATTTAATATGTTTGTAGTAGGTAATCATATGTCATTAGAAAATGGTTTAAAAATGGCTTGTTTTAATCCTATGATAGTTAGTACAAGTGAAGAAACTATAATGATGAAAGAAGGTTGCTTAACATATCCTTTCTTATTTTTAAGTATTAAAAGACCTAGAAAATGTGTAGTAAAATATACAGATGAAAATGGTGATTTAAAAGAAGGTAATTTAGATGGTATGATAAGTAGAATATTCCAACACGAATATGAACATATGTTAGGTAGAAATTTTACTGAACACGCAAGTAAAATGAAACTAGATATGGCAGAAAAAAAGGCAAAGAAACAGTTTAAAATCTGGCAGAAAACTATGGAAGCTAGACACGGAAAAATGAAAAATGATTAAAGTAGTAAAAGATTTTTTACCACAACCTCTTTTTAAATTTATAAAAGATTATGTTGAAGACGAAAAAGTATCTTGGAAATGGCAAGATAATTCAACATATCATAAAGATACAGCAGCGGTTAAAGCGGATAAAATGTTTAAGTTTGGTAAAACAATATATACACACCCTGCTTTAAATCCAGAGAATAAAGAATTTATAAATGAAAAATATATGTCTATATTTGGAGTGTTTGTAGACTTTCAAAACGAACATCAAAGTCATAAAACAGAACATTTAATTAAAATGAAATTAAATTTATATCCAAATGAAGGTAAACAAGTACAACACGGAACACATAAGGATATATATTCTGCTCATATTCCTTTGAGTCCAAAACATATGACTCGTATGGGTGAAGATGTTTTAGATAAAACTACCTTAACTTCTGTATTTAATTTTCATACTTGTAATGGTTATACTTGTATTGGAAAAGAAAAGATACCATCTGTTGCTAATCAGATAGTAATATTTAATCAAACTGAACATTATGGAGTTACTCAATCAGATATTCCAAGAAGAATAGTATTTAATATGAACGTAAGTATAAATGAAAAAACTAACAAATAAAACTGATACAATGAATGCTTTAGAAGCATTTGGTGTAGAAACAACAGGTGATGAACTTATTACAAGTAAGGGCAATCTAAAAGGTGTTGTTCAAGATGAAGAGGAATTAAACTCTAATATTGATATGATATATGAGTATTGGAAGAAGAGAGGATTTCCTTATTATGCTACAGATAAACAGTATAGAGAAGCACAGTTTAAAACATTACAATCTACAGATTTCAAAGGATTATTAACGCAAGATAAAGTTATAAAACCGAATCAGACAGGTCTATCTTTAGCTTGGTCGTATATGCCACATAGTTTTGGTATACGTTGTGGTAAAATGAGAACTCCTATGGAGATATATGAAAATGAAGAACACTTTAAAAAAGGTATTAAAAAATTATTAACAGGCAGTTTCTTTGGTAAACAATCAGTAGATACTTTAATGCCTATTGCAAGTAATTTAGATGGAGAAATAACTGAAATATCTCCTGAATCAAAACACAAATCAGAAAGTGTTATGAGGTCTTTATTAAGAAGATATACAGGAACTCAATGTGTATCTAATTTTAGACCTACAGCAGCGGCGTGTTTATATTCACACTTTGCCCACCCAGGTGCTATGGTATGGGATATGTCAATGGGATATGGTGGTCGTATATTAGGTGCAATTATATCAGATATTAACTATGTAGGTACTGATCCAGCTGAATTAACATTTAAAGGTTTAACTGAAATTAAGAAAGATTTTGGTAGAGAGAATAGACATTACTTTTTAAACAAGTGTGGTAGTGAAGTATTTGAACCTAAAGAAAATACATTAGATTTTGCATTTACAAGTCCACCTTATTTCAATTGGGAACAATATGGTGAAGAAGAAGGACAATCATTTAATCAATATAGTGGTAATGAAGAGTGGAACAATGGCTTTTTAAGAAAGACTATACAAAATGCATATAAAGGATTAAAGAAAGATAAGTATATGGGTTTAAATGTAGCAAACATTAAATCACATAAGACTTTTGAAGATGATACAGTACGAATCGCTGTAGAAGAAGGATTTACACACACGGATACTTACAAATTACAGTTATCCTCGCAAGAATCTGGTGCAAAATATGAGCCAGTTTTCATATTTCAGAAATAGGATCGTCTGGAAGCCGCATAAAATAAGGGAAAATTAACTATTGACTTTCCCGATTTTTTCCTGTATGATATACACATACTATGAAAAAAAGCACTACAATAAATTTAGATACTAAAAGTCAGTTAGCTAAATTAATTGCAACAGAAAATATAATCATACAACACAACAACGTTTCAACAGCAAGTTTTAATACAAAGACTCGTGTATTAACTCTTCCTATATTTAAAGAATCACACGGTGATGTTTATGATATGTTGATTGCTCACGAATGTGCTCACGCATTATTTACTCCACAAGACGGATGGAAAAAAATTCAAGATGATGATGAGTTAAGAACTTACGTTAATGTATTAGAAGATACTAGAATAGACAAAAAAATTCAAAAGAAATACCCAGGAGTTGTTAGAAACTATATCAACGGTTTTGATATATTAGAAAAACAAAACTTCTTCGGTATGAATAACAAAGATTTAAATAAAGAACTTATGTTAATTGATAAGATTAATTTAAGAAGTAAATCAAGTAACAGAATACCATTTATATTTACTCCCGATAACGACAATTGGTTAGCAAAAGTTGACGCCATCAAAACTTTTGCTGACGTTGTTAGAGTTGCTAAAGATATGTTAAATTGGCAGAAAAAACAAGTTGAACAAATGAAGAAATTGCCAGACTTTGATAACCACCCATTAATACAGAATTACGATTTATCAGATGAAGACGGAACTGATCCAGAAGATACAAAAGAATTAGACCAAAAAACTAATAGTGCTGATAATCCAGATGAACAAGATGAAAAAAATGATAAAAGAGATTCAGAAGATAAAGGAACAGACAAAGATTTAAAAGATAAAGAAGAAGAAGATAAAAAAGAAAAAGATAAAACAGCAACACAACACGCCAAAGGTGCTGACGGAGAACCTGCTCAGAAAAAACTTAAAGCAATTACAAATGATTTCTTTGAAGAAAAAAAAGAACAGTTGTTAGATAAAAAAACTTCTTATGTATATGGAACATTACCTACTCCAAATTATAATCAAGTTTTAGTATCATATAAAGAATTTATAAACGATTTCAGAAAACATATTAATGTTGAAATGGGAAAATATCCAGATGAAACATTAAAATATAAAAGATGGTTGTTAGATAAGTTTAAAAAATTTAGAACTGAAAACAAGAAAACAGTTATGTATCTTGTTAAAGAATTTGAAATGAAAAAAGCTGCTAGTGCTTACAAAAGAGCTAGTACTGATAAAACAGGAATTATTGATCCTTTAAAATTAAAAAATTACAAATTTAGTGAAGATATATTTAAAAGAATATCTATTGTACCTGACGGTAAGAACCACGGTATGATTATGTTATTAGATTGGTCAGGTAGTATGAGTGATTGTATTGCTGATACTGTTAATCAATTAATTAACCTAGTTGAATTTACTAGAAAAGTTAATATACCATTTGAAGTATATTTTTTCACTAGTGAAAGAGATTATAATGAAAGAGATAAAGAATATTGGAAATACAAATACGGTGACTTTGCTTTTGATGAATTTAAATTAGTAAATTGTGTTAGTCATAGAATGAAAAAAAATGAATTTGAAGAATCATTATTATATCTATATCATATGGCAAAAGATTATGACCAACGTTGGGGAAGAAGAGACTCAATGGATTATCCAGAAGGACATAATTATAATATACCAGAAAAATACTATTTAGGAAATACTCCTTTAAATGAAGCATTAGTAGTATGTCATAAGTTAATACCAGAATTTCAAAAGAAATATAGTATTGAAAAACTTACTTTTATTACTTTAACTGACGGAGGTGCCAATAGTTTCAGACACAATCAGATACAACCTTTACCAGATAAACCTACTAGAGCTATTGATGAGTATGATATTAAAGACGCAAAAGCAAAAGGAAGAAATTATACTAAAAAGAATATTCCTTTTGAATCTAAAGTAGTTATTAATCATAAGAATAAAAAGATAGTTTTAACAGACGGTTGGTACGGTACTGCTATGACCGATACATTATTAGATATGATTAAACAAGATTACGATCCTACAATAATCGGTTTCTACATTGTTAAAAGAATTAGACGTTGGGATTTAGATAGATTTATCGGTTCATATATTGATTATGAAGACAAAGAAAAAAAGAGATTAAAAATACAAAAAGAATTTAGAACTGAAAACGCTGCTGTAGTAAAACAACAAAGTTATGACAAGTATTTCTTATTGAACGGTAAGAAAATGCGTATTGAGAACTTTAATCTACAAGACGCAACAGTTAAAAAAGGAACTGCTGCTGAATTAAAAAGCATCTTCGGTAAGAGTATGAAGAATCGACTAGTTTCCAGAGTAGTTTTAAACAAATTTATAGCCGAGGTGGCATAAACAATGAAAAAAACATTGAAAAATAAGGGTATTATTTACTTGACTTTTCTAAAAAATTCCTGTATAATATATCTATAAACACAATATGAAAGGACGAAAAAACACTATGTTAAATCAGAAACAAATAGACTTTGTTAAACACGCTAAGAAGTTGTTTCCAAACAAAGTTGAGTTAACACTTGCTGATTTAGTACTTGCCAATAAAGAATTTGGACATAAGTACGAACCGCAATGGTTAACAAAAGATAAGACTCTAAAAGTTGATAGGGGATTATTTAAATTACCAAACATAGATGATACCGTTTCAGAAGAAACAAAAGTTTCTAAAACTGAAACTGTTAAAGATGAAAAAGTAAGTGAAGCAGCTTATATTGTTTCTTCTTTGACTGGCGACATTGTTCCTAAAAAAGACAAAGTTTTCGTATCATTTGGTAATTATCCAGACGTAAAATCAATCGTCAAATCCAGAATGTTTTATCCTGTTTTTATTACAGGACTTTCGGGAAACGGTAAGACTATGGGAGTTACCCAAGCTTGTGCCGAAAACAGACGAGAAATGATTAGAGTCAATATAACAATTGAAACAGACGAAGATGACTTGCTCGGCGGTTACAGACTTAAAGACGGTCAAACTGTTTGGCAAAACGGACCTGTTATAGAAGCAATGGAGAGAGGTGCTATTCTATTACTTGATGAGATTGACCTTGCAAGTAATAAGATTATGTGTCTTCAACCTATTCTTGAAGGTTCAGGAATCTTTGTTAAAAAGATTAATAAATTTGTGAAACCTGCCGACGGATTCAACGTTGTTGCTACTGCCAATACTAAAGGACAAGGTAGTGAAGACGGAAAATTTATCGGAACTAATGTGCTTAACGAAGCATTTTTAGAAAGATTTCCAATTACATTTGAACAGAAATATCCAAGTGTTAAGATTGAAGAAAAAATCTTGATTAAGACTCTTGAAAAAAGTGGCAAAAAAGACGCCGCCTTTTGTAAGAAGTTAGTCACTTGGGCAGACGTTATAAGAAAAACTTTCTTTGACGGAGGCGTAGATGAGATTATCTCCACAAGAAGATTAGTCCACATTGTTCAAGCATTTACTATCTTTAAAGATAAGATAAAAGCTATTGAAGTATGTACTAATAGATTTGATGAAGATACAAAAAATTCTTTTGTTGAGTTATATACTAAAGTTGACGGAGGTGCTACAGCAGATTCAATTGCTGAAGACCAAAGAAAAGCTGAAGTAGCTGCTCAAGTAAAAGAAGACAAAGAGAGTGAGTCAGAAGACGCTGATGAATCAGATAATGATACTTCAGCTCATATCTAAAACCTCTCAATCATAGTGTAAGTCCTGAAGCGGAGGTAGTGCTCCGCTTCACTAAAACACTAGAAAGAATTATGAATATGAATAGAAGTTTAGAAGCAATTAAAAATTCAAATATGTCAAAAGAACAAAAGGCAAAAGCCATTATGGGACATTTTGGTGAAGAAGTTGGTAAAAAAGTATTAGAAAGAATATATAATGATAGAACATATAATATATTAAAAAATTGGTTTGCTTCAATTGATATGACATATAAATTAGATGATAAAATAATTACAGTTGATATGAAATACCAAACGCTTTGGCAAAAAGCCAATGCTATTTCATTAAAATGGTCACAATATTGGGCAAAATTTTATAAGAAAAAACTTCCTAGTGAGTATATCTTTATAACTGCTCCATTTTATAATGATAATGGAGAACCTGAATATCACAAACATATGTATAAATTATGGATTATGATGTCAGATGATATGACAATGTATCGTAATAAATTAAAAACAAAAGAGGAACCAAACAATCCAAAATCTAAAAGATTTACTATTCCATTACCAAGTGATACTATTGATAATTTTAAACCTTATTTTGATAGTACTTATATTAGAAATTCGGAAGGTTATCTTAATCCTAGATTATTAATAAATGAAATTGCAACATTAAATGAAGAAGAAATTAAAAAGTTAAAAGAAATCCAATTTGTATTACACGATTTAGGAATAAGAAATTGTGTTACTGCTTATGGAAAAAATAAAAACGGATTTTATAAAAAGGAGGCAAGTTAAATGAGTGATTTTTATGGAGAATATATGAAGAAACAAAGTAAGAGAAATAAATTAGAAAGATTTTTAGATAGATATAACCATACAATGGAGTTAATTAGAACTATACTTCCAATTATATTGTTAGTTATGCAATTAATAATTTTATGGAAGATTTTTTAGAACACGCAAAAAAGGAACAAGAAGAATTAGATGAATCTATGAAAGAATCATTTAGACAGCGTGATGAACGTAAGAAAAAAGAATTAGAAGAAAAGAAAGGAAAGGAGGATAAAATTGAGTAGAGGTATTACAGTTGAAGTAAGACACGGTAATGTAGAGAAAGCTATGAGAGTGCTTAAGAAAAAATTACTTAAAGCAGGTACGTTAAGAGAGTATAGAGAAAAGCAATACTACAGAAAACCATCTGAAATTAAAAGAGAAAAGAAAAAAGAAGGTATAAAGAATTACAAAAAGCAACAGAAATTAAGAGAATCAAGATTATAGAATTTCCAACGCCTGTGCTTTGATAACATAAATATATTATACCAGGCAATTCATAAGTCCTGGGGCGTGGAAAGGTGCCAGTCCTACATATTTTAAATATGAAAACTGGTAGTAGTTTGAGGTCTACTATAACAAAACCTCAATGAATTTAGTTATTCAGGAGCGGTAGCCTTAACCTGATGTGTTTGTTTAGCAGTTGCGCTTCGTTCAACACCCCAAAAAGAACTAAAGTAGCAGACTATTTTTGGTAGTTTTGAAGTCTATAACTCAAAAAACTACCTTAACTACTTGTAATTTGGAAAATAGTACATATATAAGTAGTAGTGAGTTGCCATTAAGGGACTCATATAATTAAAATAACTTTGCTTAATAAAGGAGGTTTATATGACCAATAAAGCATTATCTATTTTTAATCAATTAAGACCAGTATCAATAGGATTTGATAATATCTTTGACCATTTTGAAAGAATGTTTGAAGATGATTTTTCATTACCTACGATACCAAATTATCCGCCATACAATATCGTTAAAACAGGCAAGAACAAGTACGATATTGAAGTAGCTCTTGCTGGATATTCTAAAAAGGATATTCAAGTGAACTATGAGGACGGTCTTTTGACTATCAAATCTGCTAAAACAGAAAAAGACGAAAGTAAAGATGACAATGGTAATATCTTACATAAAGGTATCGCTAAAAGATTCTTTTCTAAAGCTTTCACGGTTGCTGATGATTGCGAAATCAAAGGTGCTGAATTGAAAGATGGTCTTTTGAAAGTATCTATGGAGAAGATTATTCCAGAGAGCAGAAAAGCAAAAACAATAGACGTTAAGTAATAACGTATAGATAGTGGCGAGGATAGCATAAACTATTGACTCGCCACTTATAAATAAGTATATGAATAAAATATTAATAATCTTAATGAGTTTGATTCTTGTTAGTTGCTCAGTAGCAAATCCTAAACTATCATTTGGTAAGAAATGCGTGGATAAAGGTGACCAGGTTCACTATTCCTACGTATGGATATATGATAAAAACGCAGGGTTAGTAGCTGATGAAATTACTTGCGAGTTGATAGACAACCAGGATTGACATTAGCTAGGGTTGGTGATATATTAACTCTATGAATAAAGATATAACTAAAAGTATACCATACGTGGTATTCAAAGAGCGAGTAGCAGGCAAGTGGACTACATTTACAAGTAATGATGTATTTCAAGCAGGCAAACAAGTAGTCTTTTCTTTACCAGGTGCATTTACACCAACGTGTTCTAGCAAACAATTACCAAATTTTGAAAGACTCTATGAAGAGTTTAAATCAAAAGGTATAGATGAAGTTTATTGTATATCAGTAAATGATTCTTTTGTAATGAACGCTTGGTTTGATAGTCTTAAAGTAAATAACGTTAAGGCAATACCTGATGGAAATGGACACTTTACTAGACGAATGGGTATGTTAATAAACAAAACTCATTTAGGATTTGGTATGAGGTCTTGGAGATATGCTATGGTAGTTGAAGATGGACAAATTATTAAATGGTTTGAAGAAGAAGGTATCAATGACCGAGGAAAAGGTGAAGACCCTTATGTTGCTACTGATCCAGAGAACATTTTAAAAAGTTTATAGCATTGACATTTAGTTAATAAAAGTATATAATTATAAATTATGAAGGAGTTGATATGAATCTATCAAACAGTACAGTTGCAATCTTAAAGAATTTTGCTGATATTAATAAAAATATATTAGTAAAACCTGGAAAGCAATTACAAACTATTTCTACTTTAAAGAATATTCTTGCCGAAGCAGATATAGACCAAAAATTTGAGCAAGAATTTGCGATATATGATTTGCCAGAATTTTTAAGGGCAGTTGAATTATTTTCTAAATCAGATATCAAATTTAATGGTACTAACAAATTGGTTATTTCAGACACCAATTCAAAACAATCAGTTAAGTATTTCTTTGCAGATAAATCAGTAATTGTTGCACCAACTAAATCAATTAATATGCCTGATAAGTATGTAACTTTTACATTAAAGAGTAAATGTTTTGCTGATTTACAAAAAGGTATAGTTACGTTGAACTTACCAGACATTGCAGTAAAAGGTGATGGTAAAAACATTACAATGATTGCAACTGATAAGAAAAATAAATCTTCAAATGATTATTCTGCTGTAGTAGGCACAACTGATAAAGAGTTTGTAGCATATTTCAAAGCAGAAAACTTGAAAATAATACCAGATGATTATGATATTGCGATTTCTAAACAAAGAATAAGTCATTTTGTTAATAGAAATAAACCAGTACAATATTGGATAGCATTAGAACCTGATTCTGAATTTTAAATGATGAGTATATTATGGCAGAAAATTTATGGGTTGAGAAATACCGACCTAGAACAATTGACGATTGTATTTTAACAAGTGAATTAAAAGAAACTTTTAAAGAATTTGTAAAACAAAAAGAACTTCCAAACTTATTACTATCAGGTACAGCAGGTACAGGTAAGACTACTGTAGCACGTGCTTTATGTGAAGAATTAGGTTGTGATTACATTATCATTAATGGATCAGATGAAGGTAGACAAATTGATACACTCCGAAATAAGATTAAAAATTTTGCGTCAACTGTATCTTTAACTGAAACAGCAGGTCATAAAGTTGTTATAGTTGATGAAGCAGATTATATGAACGCTGATAGTGTTCAACCTGCATTAAGAAATTTTATAGAAACATTTTATAAGAATTGTAGATTTATCTTTACTTGTAATTATAAGAATAAGATATTACCAGCATTACATAGTAGATGTACCGTTATTGATTTTTCAATTACTAATGGTCAGAAAGTTAAAACAGCAACACAACTTATGAATAGGTTGTGTAATATCTTAACAGATGAAAAGATAGAGTTTGATAAAAAAGTACTTGCAGAATTAATACAAAAACATTTTCCAGATTTCAGAAGAACTATTAATGAACTTCAAAGATATTCAGTAAGAGGTAAAATTGATAGTGGTATATTATTCAGTATAACTGAAGCAGATACTAAACAACTTGTAGCAATTTTAAAAGAAAAAAGATTTAATGATATGAGAAAATGGGTTATTCAAAACCTAGATAAAGAACCATCATCATTGTTTTCAACTGTATATGAAATACTATACAAGAACTTACAACCACAATCTATACCACAAGCAGTTTTAGTTATAGCTGGATATCAATATAAATCCGCTTTTGTAGCAGACCAAGAGATTAATATGGTCGCTTGTTTAACAGAAGTAATGGCAAACTGTAAGTTTAAATAAATGAAAAGTTTAGTTGAGGATTGGGATAAATTTTTTAAAGAACATCCAACTGGTGGACCTTGGGATTATAAAAATCCTAGCAATGAACGAAAGTTACAAGATGGACACGTTGTTGATTTTATAAAGTATTATAATTTTGAAAAAAATTTAAAGGTTTTGGATTGTGGATGTGCAGATGGTAGAAATTCTGAATATCTTATCAATCAAGGGTTTGAGGTAACAGGTGTAGATTTTTCACAAACGGTTATAGAAAGAACTCAAAAGCGTTTACCAAAAGGAAAATTTCTTGTTGGAGATATAAGAAAATTAGATAAGATTGAAGAAAATAGTTTTGATTTTCTTATTGACGCTGGTGCTTTCCACGTGAATTATCCACAAGATACTCTATCCATTATAAAAGAGTATCATAGAATATTAAAACCTTCTGGAAAAATGTTTATTAGAGTTTTCAATAAAGAAGACAATCAACCTCACCTTATTTTTTTTGTAAATAAAGATACTATGCCTGTATTTGGATATAGTGAGTCTGTATTTACTAATCATATTAAAAATTATTTTAATGTTAAACATAAAAAATATGATTCTGTTTATGGTATGCACGGTGAAGGATGTAATTATTATTATTTGGAAAGTAAATGAAATTAAATGTATGAATTAAAAGATTATCTTAAAGCAATTAATGAATCAAAAGAGAACTTATTAGACACACCCGACCCGACTTGGGAAAAGAAGTACCCACCATTTGTAATTAACCGTTGTCTATCTATGTTCTATGATACCATAATGCATAGCAATGAAATGAACGGATTACATTTCCTACCAAAGCGTATGCAGTTTCACTATTTCATAAATAGTATACGAAAGAAAAGGCGATTTGGAGGTAAGTGGCTATCAAAAACCAAGTTGAAGAACCTAGATGTTATTAAGAAGTATTATGGATATAGTAATTCAAAGGCAAAGGAAACTCTCAACATTCTTACAGACGACCAAATTGAAATTATTAAAAATAAACTTATACAAGGTGGGAGAAAGTTTAAATGAGCGAAGATATTATTAGTTGGTCGGCTAGCGATATGCTAGAAGTGACCATAAAGCAACCTGATGACTTTCTAAAAGTCAGGGAAACATTAACAAGAATCGGTGTAGCAAGTAGAAAAGATAAGACACTTTATCAATCGTGTCATATACTACACAAACAAGGTAAATATTACATAGTCCATTTCAAGGAACTATTTGCATTAGACGGTAAAAAATCAACATTAACTCAAAACGATATTCAAAGAAGAAATACCATATCTTTATTATTACAAGATTGGAACTTAATTGATGTAGTTAAAAAGGACGCAACGGAAGATAAAGCACCGTTAAGTCAGATAAAAGTATTACCATTTAAAGAGAAAAAAGAATGGACATTATCTGCTAAATATAACATAGGGAAAAAAGTGGAAGACAATAAGGAAAAGAAACCTGAAGCAACCAGTCCAACGAGTAATGAATAAATGCAGATATCAAATTTCAAAGACTACATAACAGAAGCAAAAACTTCTGGATCATATAGATTAATCATTATATCAGATGAACCTGAAAATGATTTAAACTTTCATACAGCAAAGAACTTAATGAAACAAGCAGATAAGCTTGGTCATAAGTCATATATCTATAGAAACACAGGTGGTTATGTAACTGTTGAAGATGATGGAGAACTGTATTTCCATAACAAAGATGACAAAAAAGGATTTAGAGTATCTGCTAAAGATACAATTGCTATTATAAGAGGTTCAGTAGTACGTAGAGATAGTTGGATGGACTTGGTAACACGATTAGAAAAACACCAAGTTTTTACTATTAACAGTAGAGAATGTGTTAGTATGTGTGCCGACAAATATAGAACTTCATTAAGATTAGCAGACTATGGTATTAGACAACCTAAATCTGTATTGGTAACTGATCCAGAAAATTCAATAGAATCTTTTGAAAGTTTAGAAGAAAAGTTTCCTGTTATCTTAAAGACATTAAGAGGATCAAAAGGTGTTGGTGTCTTGTTTATTGAATCAGAAAAATCTTTAGATTCAATTGTACAATTACTTAATAAACAAGATGAGGATTCTGATATATTATTACAGCAATATATAAAAACTAAATGGGATGCTAGAGTTTTAGTATTACAAGGTAAAGTATTTGCTGCTATGAAAAGACACGTAGTGCCAGGAGATTTTAGAAGTAATGTATCAAGAGGTGCAGAAGTAGAAGAATTAAAATTAACAAAAGTAGAAATAGAAGAAAGTTTAAAAGCTGCTAAGGCAGTAGATGGTCAATGGGTTGCAGTAGATTTTATACCATCAGCAGATAGAACAAAAGAACCACCATTTGTTATTGAAGTTAACTCTTCACCAGGTACAGAAGGTATAGAAGAAGCAACAAATAGAAATTTAAGTAAAGAAATCATACAATATTTTGAAGATAGAGAAAATTGGAACAAAGTTCCTAGTATGTGTGGTTTTAAAGAAGTTGTACATATACATCCATTTGGACGTATAGTTGGTAAATTTGACACAGGTAATTCAGGTACGTCTGTTATACACGCAGATAAATTTAAAGTTAGTGGTAAAAAAATAACTTGGACACTAGATGGTAAGACACTTACAAACGATATTATACGTAAGCAAACAATAGATGTAGGTGGATTAAGAGATTATAAAGAAGATAGATACGCAATTAAACTTGATGTAGAATTTGCAGGTGGTTATTATAAAGATGTAGAATTTACATTAGATGATAGGGATGAAAAGTCAAAAATATTGTTTGATAGAGAAACAATGAATAGGTTTAATGTAATGGTTAACCCTAATAGAAAATATATAATAACAACCAAGTATAGTTTAGACGATAAACCTATAGATAAAAACAACTAGCATTGACAATTGAGCGGATTTAGTATATATTATAATCAAGGAGAAATATAATGGCAAGTGAAATACAATTATTACGCCTAACAACAGGCGAAGATGTGATTGGCAAAATCACAAAAAACGAAAACACAATTACAATAGAAAAAGGATGTGTACTTATACCTAGACAACAAGGTCCAGGTAAACCTGTACAGTTAATGTTAACACCTTATGCACCTTATAGTGAAACTAATACTATAGATATTAATAAGGATGTCGTTGTGTCATTTTCAAAACCAAAAAAAGATATACAAGATACTTATATTCAAAGTACTTCAACGATAGTAGCACCTAATAAACAGTTAATAACTGAAACAGGACTGCCAACGTTGGGTAAAAAGTGATAGACGTTTATTTTGTAAGAAACGGATCCAAAATTCGTGTTCAAACTAGAGAAGGTTTGAGTGCAATGGAGGCAGCGAAATTTGAATCACACGTACCTATACCAGAAATTCCTGCCGATTGTGGTGGTAATTGTATGTGTTGTACGTGCCACGTATATGTTGATGAGAAGTGGAAAGATAAAGTGCCATCACCTACTTCTATTTCAATAGAAGAACAACAATTAGAATATGAAAAAGGATATAAACCAGGTGTTAGTAGATTAAGTTGTCAGATAAAACTTACTAAAGACCTTGACGGTTTAATACTCCATTTGAGAAATGACCTGGTCTAATAGTGAAGAAAATATAGTCAATACCTTAAATAATACATTTAAAGGTTTTAGTAAAGACAATTTAATAGTTGAAAAAAAAGGCTATTCTAGTTTTGACGCATACAATAATCGTTATACTTGTGAAATAAAAAAAAGAAACTTTGAAAGTTATCACAAATTTGCCAAAGAAGGATTAATTTTAGAGAAATATAAGTATGATAAACTAATTCAAAAATCAAAACAAAATAATACAAAAGCACTATATATAAATTTATTTAAAGATAAAAAAATATTTATTTGGAATTTATCAAAATTGACAAATGAAGGATATGATTTTAAATGGCACAATATGAAAATGAATAAAGCTACATTTAATTCAACAGAAAATAAAATAGATAAAAAAGTGGCACTTTTAAAAGAAGATATAACAATATGAGACCAGATGAACTTTTATAAAAATGTAATAGAACATAAAGGCAAACTACTTGTTAGAGGTGTAAGAGATAGCAAAGAGTTTAAAGAGAGGATTAATTTTTCTCCAACATTATATTCAGTATCACAACATCAAGAAGAATTTAAATCATTACAAGGACATAATTTAAGACCTATTACTTTTTCATCTATTGACGCTGCTCGTAGATTTAAACGTGATGTTGCTACTCAAAATGCACCTGTTTATGGACTTGATAGATTTCATTATCAATACATCAATGAAGAGTATCCAAAACAAGTTAAGTGGTCAAAAGAATTAATTAAAATATTTACATTAGATATAGAATGTACCTGTGAAAATGGATTTCCAGAAGTAAATAATCCAATTGAAGAACTATTATGTATTACAGTTAAGAATCAATCAAACAAACAAATTATAACGTGGGGTATCGGTGAGTTTAAAACCTTACGTACAGATGTAACTTATATTCAATGTACAGATGAACGACATTTAATAATGGAGTTTATGAAATTCTGGTTGAAGAATTATCCAGATGTTATTACAGGTTGGAATACTAAATTCTTTGACTTACCTTATTTAATGAATAGAATTCAATTAGTTGCAGGTGCTAAAGTTTCAAATAGAATGTCGCCTTGGAACATAATTCATAAAGAAGAAATAATTGTAAGAGGTAGACCTAATACATATTATTCATTGTATGGAATTGCAATGTTAGATTATCTTGATTTATATAAATGGTTTATACCAGTAAGACAAGAGAGTTATAGACTATCTCATATAGGTGAAGTAGAACTAGGCGAAACTAAAATAGAAAATCCATATGATACTTTTAAAGATTTCTATACAAAAGATTATCAAAAATTTGTAGAGTATAATATTCAAGACGTTGAAATAGTTGATGGTTTAGAAGACAAGTTAGGTCTAATTGATTTATCTTTAACCTTTGCATATGAAACTAAAGTAAATTATAACGATATTTTTTCACAGGTAAGAGTTTGGGATACATTAATTGCAAACCACTTGATGACAAAAAAGATTTGTGTACCACCTAGGGAAGACCACATAAAGGACACCAAGTATGAAGGTGCGTATGTGAAAGAACCTAGATTGGGTATGCAAAAATGGGTGGTGTCTTTTGATATCAACTCTCTTTATCCACATATTATTGTACAATATAATATTTCTCCCGAAAAGATATTAGGTGTTAAACCATCTGGTGTTTCTGTGAATAAAATGCTTGATAAGAAGACACCCCTAGATTATTTAAAAACAGAAGGTGCGTGTATAACACCTAACGGTGCAATGTTTAAAAATGATAATCAAGGTTTCTTACCTGAAATGATTGAAAAGATTTATAAAGACCGTGTGATATATAAGAAACGTGAATTAAAAGCAAAGAAAGAATATCAAAATAATCCAACAACAGAATTAAAAAAAGAAATTGCTAGGTGTCATAACGTACAATGGGCAAGAAAGATTGCGTTGAATAGTTGTTATGGTGCAATAGGTAATCAATACTTTAGATACTATGATATAGCACAAGCAAGTGCTGTAACTACAGCAGGTCAATATATTATAAGAAATATAGAACAAAAAGTAAATGAATATCTAAATCAAATATTACAAACACACAATGAAGTAGATTATATATTAGCGTCTGATACAGATTCAATTTATGTATCGTTTGATAAACTTGTAGAGAAGACTTGTAAAAATAAAACAGACCAACAAGTATGTGATTTTCTTGCTAAGGTATGTGATAATAAATTAGAACCTTTTATTGCAAAACAATTTGAAGATGTTGCAGATTATACTAACGCATTTAAGAACGCAATGGTTATGGCACGTGAAGTTATTGCGAACAAAGGTATATGGGTTGCGAAAAAAAGATATATGTTAAATGTATTAGACGAGGAAGATGTGAGATTATCTGAACCTAAATTAAAGATTATGGGTATAGAGGCAATTAAATCTTCAACTCCACAAGTATGCCGAGGTAAGATTAAAGAAGCAATTAAAATAATTATGTCAAAAGAAGAATCTGATTTACATACTTTCATTGCAGATTTTAAAAAAGAATTTATGCAATTACCTCCAGAGAAGATATCATTTCCAAGGTCTTGTAATAATATGAGAAAATATGGTAGTAGTAAAGATGTGTTTATTAAAGGCACACCTATACACGTTAAGGGTGCATTGATTTATAATCATCAAATAAAACAATTTAAATTACAGAATAAGTATCCTTATATTCAAGAAGGAGATAAGATTAAATTTATTAAATTGTTAGAAGCAAATCCATTTAAGTTTGATGTGATTAGTTATGTAACTCAATTACCAAAAGAGTTTAACTTAAAAGAATATGTTGATTATGAATTACAATTTGAAAAGACTTTCCTAGACCCTATGAGATTTATATTAAATTCAATAGGTTGGGAACACGAAAAGAAAGCAAGTCTGGAGGCGTTCTTTGGCTAATATGTTTGACGCATTTGCAGTTGCTATGGCAATAGTATTTGCTTATAGAACAGGAGAAGTTTTAGCAATGACTAAAATGAAATTTGCAACACTAGTATTATGGTTGTTTGTAATAAAATTTATATCGGTAATGTATGTTAATTAATGAAGAAAGTTTAAAACATTTAAAAACACTTGAAGACAATACGTTTGATTCGTGTGTAACTGATCCACCGTATCACTTGGCGTCTATACTTAAACGATTTGGACCAGGTCAAAAAGGTATTAATAATAAAGATGAGAAAGAAGGTCGTAATGGACCTTATCATAGAGCGGCAAAAGGATTTATGGGACAGACTTGGGATGGTGGTGATATAGCATTTAATAAAGATTTTTGGAAAGAAGTATATAGAGTTATGAAACCAGGTGCAGTACTACTATCTTTTGCTGCCACTAGAAACTATCATAGAATGGCAGTTGCAGTAGAAGACGCTGGGTTTGAAATATTTGATATGATACAATGGTTATATGGTAGTGGTTTTCCTAAAAGAAAAAACTATTTAAAACCTGCGTGTGAACCTATTGTAATGGCACGTAAGGGTGTTAATAAAAATTTAAACATAGATGAGTGTAGAGTGCCTGGATATCAATGGGACACAACTAAAAACAGAAGAGAACCTAAAAAACATAAAGAAGCAATTTACAAATTAGGTTTAAAGAAAGCAGGTACAGGAGAAAAAATAGATGGTAGATATCCTGCCAATGTTATACACGATGGATCAGATGAAGTGATTGAAAGTTTTCCTAAACAAAAAACAGCAGGACATTGGCCGAGTGTTAAAGTTACAGGATATGGTAATATGGGTAGAGAAGTAGGTGGACAAAAGACAGCGAAAGAAGAATACTTTGGTGCAGGTCCACAAGTAAGAGAAGATGGTTCAGTTGCAAGATTTTTCTATTGTGCTAAGGCAAGTAAAAAAGAAAAATCAGATACAAAACACCCTACAGTTAAACCATTAGAGTTAATGAGATATCTTGTTAAGTTAGTTACACCTAAAGATGGAACAGTATTGGATCCATTTGCAGGTACAGGTACTACTGGTGAAGCGGCGTTATTAGAAGGTCGTAAGTATTACTTGATAGAAAGAGAAAAGAGTTATTTTAAAGACATAGAGAAGAGATTAAAGAAAGTGAATCCGTTTTTTGTATGACAATTTTACTTGCATTGACTTTATCTGCTTTGTGTGTTATAATACCATTACTATTATTATTAATGTGGAACAATGAAAAACCTAGACCTTAAACAATTCGCAGACGAAAATAGATTGCCTATTATGGACTCTATTCAATTTAAAAATTGGACAGATGAAATAGGTAAAGAAAAATTTAGAGAACTATTATCAGAATATATTGCTGAACATAGACCAGAATTTCCTTTAAATCATATTTCATATGATGATATGAAAAACAATATAATACAATTAAGTAAATTTAATACTAGTAAAATTTGTATACCTAAAGAACAAAGTCATAAAGATGTCTTTGAAAAATATGATGACTATAAGTATCCATATTCAAAATATGGTTTAGGAGTAATTGACGCTTCTTCAATATATAATAAGTGCAGTAATTATTTTCATCAAGAGTTAAGATTAAATTGTTCAAGTTATAGTTTTAGAGCACCAATTGAAGTTTTTAAAAATGGTAATGCAAAAGATATATGGAAGTGTTTAGGTGCATTATGGAGAGGTGTGAATAGTAGTAAAGATTTATCGCCAGGTAGTTATAGAGAAGCAATAAGATTGGGTACATATATTGCAACACAATTTAAACCAGTTGTTGCAAAAACAATATACGATATGACCGAGGCAGAAACAGTATTAGATACGAGTTGTGGTTGGGGAGATAGACTTGCTGGTTTCTTTGCCAGTAATGCAACACATTATTATGGTTGTGATCCTAATCCAAATACATATAAAATATATCAGAAACAGATAGAAGAATATAGTAAATTCTTTAAAAACAAAACTGTTAAGATATGGAATTGTGGTGCAGAAGATTTACCTTATAACGAACTACCAGAAATAGATTGTGCATTTACAAGTCCACCTTACTTTAGTACTGAACAATATAATAAAGGTGGTGAGAAAGAAGAGAATCAATCTTGGTTTAAGTTTAATGAGTATGAGCAATGGAGAGATAGTTTTTATCTTCCAGTTGCAGAAAAGACAATGAGTAAATCAAAATATATGTTTGTTAATATTATGGATCCAAAGATTAAGGGTACTAGATATAGGTCAAGTGATGAACTAGTTGATAGATTTAAAGATAAGTTTTTAGGTCAGATTGGTATGAGGATTATGCAAAGACCACAAGGTACTAAAAAATTTAAAACAAAAGAAGAGTTAAATACGTTTATGGCAATGACATATATTGAAAATGTATGGTGTTTTGGAGAGAAAACAGACTTATTTAAACACGCAAGAGTAGGGACGTTAGACGCATTTATATAAATATTATTATGGATTACTTTTATTTATTTTTGGTTATATTCATACTCAATGATGGTTTTACTATGTCAAGGCATTACTGTTCCTATTTAAGAAACTTACGAGAAAAAATTATTGAAAAGATAACCTATGGTTGGTGGATTGCCATACATAGTGTTGTAGATATAGGAAGTATTATTGGTATGATGGTTTATTTTGAAAAAGCAAAACATTTTTGGGTTGCTATTTCCATACCGATAGTTATTATACTATGGTATATACCTTTAGGATGGAAAAAGTATCGTGAGAATAACAGTATATAAAAGATATAATGATTATATTTTTACAGATTTTCTACCAACGGAACTTGACTCGGTTAGAGAATTATGTTATATTAACAACATCAAATGGTACACAATAAGTTATACGGAAAGCGAATGGAACGAATATGAAAGATTTTCTAAAAGAAATAATTAAAGAAACAGGTAATGAATTTGCTAGTTTAGCAAGTGAAGGAATCACAGCAGGTGATGTATCTTCATTTATAGATACAGGTTCTTATTCTTTTAATGCTCTTCTATCAGGTTCAATTTACGGTGGGTTGCCAGGCAATAGAATTACAGCAATTGCAGGTGAGGCAGCAACTGGTAAAACATTTTTCGCATTAGGTATTTTAAAAAATTATTTAGAAAAAGACAAAGACGCAGGCGTAGTCTTGTTTGAATCAGAAAACGCAGTATCAAAAGATATGATAGAGGCGAGAGGTGTTGATAGTAAAAGAGTTGTAGTAGTACCAGTATCAACTGTACAAGAATTTAGAACACAGGCAATAAAAATTTTAGACAAGTATTTAGAACAAGACCCAAAAGACAGACAACCTTTAATGTTTGTATTAGATAGTTTAGGTATGTTATCTACTACAAAAGAAATGACAGACACAGGAGAGGGTAAAGAAACAAGAGATATGACAAGGTCACAAATTGTCAAATCTACATTTAGAGTTTTAACACTTAAACTAGGACAAGCAGGTGTTCCTATGTTAATGACCAATCACACATATGATGTTATTGGTTCTATGTTCCCACAAAAAGAAATGGGCGGCGGTTCAGGATTGAAATACGCTGCTTCAACAATCATCTATCTAGGTAAACGAAAAGAAAAAATCGGTACAGAAGTAGTTGGTAATATTATTCATTGCAAAACATATAAGTCAAGAATCACAAAAGAAAATTCTCAAATTGATGTTAAGTTAACCTATAAAAAAGGACTAGATAAGTATTATGGTCTTCTTCAACTTGGTGAAGAGGCAGGTATCTTTAAGAAAGTATCAACAAGATATGAAATGCCTGATGGTTCTAAAGTATTTGGTAAAACAATCAATGATGAACCAGAAAAGTATTTTACAAAAGAAGTATTAGATAAAATAGATGAACACGCAAACCAAAAATTTACATACGGATCAGACGAAGAATAAAAGATACACCTTTGCTCAAAAGGATGGTGAAGATTTTTCCTGTATAAAACTTACCGAAGGTAAGTATAGAGGAGTAATTTTTCACTATGGTAAAGTAGAATTTGGAAAGGATGAAAATCCTGATGGTACTAAATCTATGAAGTTTGATTTTACTGTTAGATTAAATCCTACAGAAGAGAAATTGGATCCAGATAATAAAGAATTTGTAAATTATATTGGCGACTTGTTGATAGAATTATTAGATGAGAAAGTGAAAAGTGGAAAATAAAAATTATATTAATGTTTATGATGATGTATTAGAACCAAATCAATGTCAACACTTGGTTGATAAGTTTGAAGATTCAAAACATCAATGGACTAAAACACAATTAAAAGGTCATAGGTCTTTTACAGAAATTAATATAAATTTACATTCAGATTGGCAAGAATATGTGGACATAGTATATAAAGTATTGAGACCATATGTTGATAAGTATTGTGAAGATAATAATATAGATAGATTAAAACAATGGCCGAATAAATTTGGTTTTGAACAAATACGTTTTAAGAAATATGAAGTTAATAAGGAAGATGAATTTCAAGAACACGTTGATGTTATGGATTATGCAAGTGCAAAAAGATTTCTTGTACTCTTTTTATATTTAAAAGATAATATAGAAGGTCATACTTCTTTTCCTGAATATGATATGAAAGTTAAACCAAAAGCAGGTAGATTATTAATGTTTCCACCTTTGTGGACTTATAAACATATAGGACATAAACCAATAAAAGAACCTAAATATATAATAGGAAGTTATTTGCATTACGTATGAGCGAAAGATTAGAAACAACTATATTAAATAATCTCTTCTATCAAGAAGACTATGCTAGAAAAGTATTACCTTTTTTAAAAGAAGATTACTTTGGTTTAAGAACTGAAAAGATTTTATTTACAGAAATATATAAATTTGTAGAGAAATATAATAATCTTCCAACAAAAGAATCAATCTTAATAGAATTAGGACAAAGAAAAGATATTAATGAAGAGGAACATATTCAATTAAATGATTATGTTAATTCTATAGGTAAAATAGATTCCGATCCACAATGGTTGTTAGATACAACTGAAAGATTTTGTAAAGATAAAGCAGTACATAATGCTGTATTAGATGGTATTAGAATTTTAGATAAGAAAGATAGTAAGAGAACTCCAGAAGCAATACCTAGTATATTAGCAGACGCATTAGCAGTATCTTTTGACCAACATATTGGTCACGATTATATAGAAGACGCTGATGATAGATTTAAATGGTATCATACTAAAGAAACAAAATATCAATTTGATTTAGATTATATGAATAGAATAACCAAAGGTGGTATTCCTAGTAAGACTTTGAATATTGCATTGGCAGGTACAGGTGTAGGTAAGTCTTTGTTTATGTGTCATTGTGCAAGTGCTTATTTGGCACAAGGTTTAAATGTTTTATATATAACTTTAGAAATGGCAGAAGAAAGAATTGCTGAAAGAATTGACGCAAACTTATTAGATGTAACTATGGACGATTTACATACAATGCCAAAAGATTTATATGATAATAAGATAGAGAAGATAAGACAAAAGACTGGTGGTAAATTAATTGTTAAAGAATATCCAACAGCGTCTGCTCATAGTGGACACTTTAGAGCATTGTTTAATGAACTTTCATTAAAGAAAAGTTTTAAACCAGATGTAGTGTTCATAGATTATTTAAATATATGTGCGTCAAGTAGATTTAAAGGTGGTAATATAGGTTCTTATTTCTATATCAAAGCAATTGCAGAAGAATTAAGAGGACTTGCAGTAGAATTTAATGTACCATTGTTTTCTGCTACACAAACAACAAGAACTGGATTTATGAGTACAGACATAGGACTAGAAGATACAGCAGAAAGTTTTGGATTACCAGCAACAGCAGACTTTATGTTTGCAATAATATCAAATGATGATTTAGAAGCATTAGGACAGTTAAAGATTAAACAATTGAAGAATAGATATAACGACCCAGGAATTAATAGGTCATTTATTATAGGTGTTGATAGAGCCAAAATGAGATTGTATGATGTAGGACAACAAGCACAAAACATAGTAGATTCAAACCAAAAGGAGGAGGTTCCGAAACAAAAAGATATCGCTTACGATAAGTTTTCGGATTTTAAAGTATGATAAACAAACCAATTTTTACAATAGATGTACACACGCAAGAAGATTTTTTAAATCAAGATGAAATAGATAGATTAATTACTAGTATAAACAAAGCAGATTTATTAGATTATGATTTCTTTAAAGGGAATGCTAAATCAACATATGTTGCTATGCAAGAACAAAAACCTAACATTTTAGATTTTCATAAAGATATAGCAGATAAAATTATGAAGGAAGTTTATGTACCTAATCAAAGATTGGCTCAATCTTGGGTTAATATACAAAATAAAGGTAGTACATTAGATTTTCATAATCATCCTAATTCAGTTGTTTCTGGTGTTGTATATTTAAAAGCAAATGGAAATGATAGCAAGTTAGTCTTTCAGAATCCACTTACTCCTATGTCACCAACAGCAATTTCTCCACACCGAGAAACTTATGAACTAACACCTAAAACAGGATTATTGGTAATGTGGCCGAGTTATTTAATGCACGGTTCAGGACCTAGTATTAATCAAAGTGATGAAAGAATAGTATTTGGTTTTAATACGTATTGGAAATAATGATAACTATTACAAAAGAATATATGGAACAACCAAAAGATATTAGACAATCTCATTTAAATTTAAAAGATAAGTGTATTGAAAGAATATTTGAAACACAATACAGACAATCAGGTTATAGTTATTACTTAAAAGGATTGTTAGCACACGTATTAGATACAAATATACCATTAAGAAATAAAGATGGTGTAAATGTATTACTAGCACACGCTTGCAACAATGCTAAATGTGCTAACCCTAAACATTTATATTGGGCAACTTCTAAAGAAAATATAGCAGATAGTGGTAGTTATTATGAAAGAAATTTAAAGAAGAATGGTAAGCAATTTATCATTGATACAGCGAGAAAAGTTGCAAAAGAAAAACCACCTGGATATTTCAGTAAGATTAACAATAGAAAAGGTAAAAAACATACTTTAGAACATAGAAAAAATATATCACTAGCAATAACAAAGTGGCATAAAAATGGGTAGACCTAGATTTTATAAAAGTAATAAAATGATTCCTACTAAAGAATATAAAGCTAATTGGGAAAGTATTTTTGGTAAAAAGGAAAAGAAAAAAGAAGAAGATGGCAAAACAAAAAGTAAGGTTCAGCAGAAACGACAAGAGACCAGCAAAGTATAACTATAAACTTTCTTACGAAACAAAGATGGTTAAGAAAGGTAGAAAAATACTTTGGCACGTCATAGAGAAACCAACTGGTTCGGTAGTATCAGAATTCTTTTTTGAAGAGGATGCTGAGAAGTTAGCGAAGTTCCAAAATAAGAATAAAGTCTGGCAAGAGAACGGTGGTATAGTCAAACACCTATGTTTTCAATCTAAATAAATCGTATATAAATAGTCATAGGAGAGATATGGCATACGAAGTTTCAGAAATAACTACAGCAACAGCATTACAAAAAACTGTACCAGAATTAGAAAAATTAACTAGAATTAATCAGTTAGTTAATTTTATAAAGGCAGGTAAGACTGGTAGGGGTATTGAGTTTGGTGATCCAAACACCAAAAACCAATTCTTAAAAAAAATGGATCCAACTGTTCCAAAAAATCTTTCAGATATGGCAGTAGGTATATCAGCTGCTATAGCAATAAGAAAATATATGAAAGCTCCAAGTGGTAGATTAACTGTATATATGACAGGTAATGTTTGGTCACCAGAAATTAGGGATTTTCAAGTTAGTGCTTTTGGATTTGCAGATTATAATTCAGCAGATTTGGTAGTCACCAAAGATAAGAAAAAATTTTATGGATTTTCTTTAAAGAAAAAAGCATTTGTTAAAGATTCCGATCCAACTCTTATTAATAAAGCATTTGCTTCCACACTTGAAGGTTCAAGATTTGAGAAATTAAGACAAAAATTAGAAAAAACTAGAAGAGATTATTTTGCTAGTGTAGTTAAAGAGGCAGTAGCGAAAAAAATAATATTGAAAAAAGATATTAAAAATTTTGATAAGTTAGATAATCAAGAATTATATGAAGCTAAAAATAGAGATAGAGACCAATTTGATAGAGCTTATATTAATACAAAAGGATATGCTACATCTCCTAAAGGATATCTAGACTCTAATACTAGAGACCCAAAAAGTATGAGATACTTTGTTAATAATAAACTGTATGATACTAAAAATAATCCATTGTGGAAAGTTTATAAAAAAATAATTAATGAAAATTCAGAAGAGTTAGCAGAAGTTTTACTTAATATAATATTAAAGGTAAAATTATTTGATAAACTCAATACAAAAAAATTAAAAGGTAAAGAGTTTGATTTTGCTTTAGTAACTGGTATAGGTACTGTTGTTAAAGAAAAGGTTATGATTTCACCTGGAAGAGTAGACTCATTAAAAACAACCTTATGTGGATTAACAAGAATTGATAAGAAATACAAAGGCGAGTTTGAAGTTGTGCAAAATCCTGATACACTTAATAAATCAGACGCTGCTAAAATATTCTTTTTATTAAGAAAGGGCAGTCTTAATATGATAGATTTACGAGTTAGATATAAAGGAGATTTTGTTATTAAACCACAATTTCAAGGTTATATGACACCTGAATTTAAAGCAGAAATTGCTAAAGAGTGTGCAGGTACTTAAATTATAAATAGTATTATATGATTTGTTAATGGATATTTGAAGATAGATTATACTAATGGAATAAATGAGGAATAATGTTTAGTTTTAAAGGTTTTACCACAAACGACAAGAATACACACCTAGAACACCTAGAAGATGATATAATCAATAGAGGTTCATCTGGTGGAGTTAATGCAATTAACTTTCTAAAATCAGTAAGAGATATGCTCGCAGGTCACTCGGGAGCAAAAATCAATACTACTGTTAAATGGGATGGGGCACCTGCTATTATATGTGGTGTCAATCCTGAAAACGGTAAATTCTTTGTTGGTACTAAATCAGTATTCAACGTTACCCCAAAAATCAATTACACAACAGCAGACATAAGACGGAACCATTCTGGTGCCGTTGCTCAAAAACTATCAGTATGTCTTAATCATTTATCCAGTTTAAATATTAAACAAATTTTACAAGGTGATTTATTATTCACTAACGATACAAAATCAGCTTCAATTGATGGTGAAAAAATGATAACCTTTACACCAAATACAATCACATATGCAGTACAGGCAAGTAGCAATATTGGTAAGAAGATTGCTCGTGCTAAAATGGGTATAGTATTTCATACAATGTATACTGGTAAAGATATGAAAAGTTTAAATGCAAGTTTTGGTAATGTTAGAGGGTCAGGTAATTCAAGAGTATGGGTAGCAAGTGCTTCTTATAAAGACGACTCTGGTTCTATTACATTTACTAAATCAGAATTGAATATATTTAATGCTCAATTAAGAATGGCAGAAGGTTCATTAGGTAGAGCGAGTAAGATATTAGATGAAATGACTAAACGTGCTAGTGACCCTTTATCTGTAGGGTTTAGATTAAAGTCATTTTTTAATCATTACATTAGAAATAACAAAGGTAGTATGGCAAAGGTTGCTGTATTGCAAGATATGTTTAGAGATTATTATGAGAACGTTTTGAAGACAGAAATTGACGCAAGAAAAACTGAAAAAGCAAAACAAAAATATAGAGATATATTAGCAAATGGATTAAAATTTATTAATCAAAATAAATCAGGTTTATATATGGCGATAGCAAGTCACGTAACTTTAGGCAATGCGAAGAACACATTGATACAAAAGATGAATCAAATTCAACAGATAGGACACTACATTAAAACTGGAACAGGTTATAGAGTAACAGCACCTGAAGGATATGTTGCAGTAGATAGAGTAGCGGGTGCAGTAAAAATAGTAGATAGATTAGAATTTAGTAGGGCAAACTTTACGTTGCCAAAAGGATGGAAATAAATGAAGTTTAAAGAATTTTTATTACAAGAAGGTATATATGACCCAGGTATATTTAAGGCCTTCTTTATGGCAGGAGGACCTGGTAGTGGTAAATCATTTATCGCTAATAATACTTTTGTAGGTTCTGGATTAAAATTTGTAAATTCAGACCAAGTATTTGAAAGAGGTTTAAAGAAGGCAAATCTTTCAGATAAAATGCCTGACCAAGAAAAATATTTTAGAGATATTATAAGAAATAATGCAAAGGGTACAACAAAAAGACAATTAGATACTTATGTAACTGGTAGATTAGGTTTAGTTATTGACGCAACTGGAAGAGATTATGGAAGAATAAGTGCAGAATATAATCAACTACACTCATTAGGTTATGATTGTTATATGATATTTGTTAACACAACATTACCTGTTGCGTTAGAAAGAAATCAAATTAGAAGTAGAACTATACCAGAATATATTGTTAAATCATCTTGGGAAAAAGTACAATCTAATATAGGTAAGTTTCAAAGATTATTTGGTCAATCAAATTTTATTGTAGTAGATAACAATAGGTCAGATAAAGAACTAGTGTCACAAACTTTACAAAACTGTGACAGATTAGTTAGACGATATATGAGGCAGCCAATTAAAAGTTATCTTGCAAAAACTTGGATGGCAAAAGAAAAAATGTACAAAAATAAATTAAATGAAAGTATTATAGACGCTCCTAGAAATACATATGCACCTGGAGTTTTTGATGACTATGAAACTAAAACACCTAGAATTAAACCTGGTGTAAGAGAAATAATTGACAATCAACTTAAAGAATTTGGTAAAGAATACCCGATTATAAAAGTTAGTTTAGTAGGTTCTATACTTACAAAGAGATATAGAAAGGACGCAGATTTAGATTTTAATGTACTGTTTGATGTACCTGTAGATAAACAAGAAGAAGAGAGATTAAGATTATCTCATAAGTATCTATCTGCTAAAAGTCCAGAAAAGATTAATGGTAAATTAATACCTGGTACACAACACCCTATTAACTATTACATCATTACTGATCCTATAACTCATCAAGACCAAGAGGATAAAGCAGACGCAGTATTTGATTATAGAGGTAATGTATTTACTAAAAGACCAGCAGACTATACGTTTGATATGAAATTATATATGTCAGCATATCAAAGAAAGGTACAAGAGATAGATGTAGTTAAAGGAGAATTAAAAAGAGATATTATAGACTATGATGAACTAAAAGATTTACAACCAGATGATATTTTAAATTTACAAGAAAAGATTAATGAGAAGTTAGAAGAGATTGAACAATCTATAAAAGATATTGTTGATATTGGAGATGATGTAATGACTGCTAGAAGAGCAGCGTTTGATTCTGATATGACACCAGAACAAATTAAAACGTTTAGTATTAAAAATAGATTACCTAAAAATGTAGTCTATAAGATGTTAGAGAAGTATCATTATTTAAAATTCTATAAGAAATGTAAAGAGATATTAGATGATAATAAAGTTACAGACGCTGAAATAGATAGTTTAAAATCTGAAGCAGTTGCTGATAAGTCTATTGCAATTACATTTGGAAGATTTAATCCTCCTACAATAGGTCACGAAAAACTTATTAATAAAGTTGTAAGAGCAGATAGAAATTATAAAATCTATATCAGTAGGTCAGAAGATAGTAAAAAGAATCCATTATCTCCTAGAGATAAATTATCCTTTATGAAAAAAATGTTTCCACAATATGCTAGAAACATTGAAATCAATACAACAAATATGATTTTAGATTTAGCTACTATGTTATACAATAAAGGTCATACTATTTTAAAATTTGTTGTAGGTAGTGATAGAGTAAGAGAATTTGAAACGATACTTAAAAAATATAACGACCAGAAAAATAGACACGGATACTATAACTTTAAAACAATAGATGTTATATCTGCTGGAGAGCGTGATCCAGACGCTGAGGGTGCTTCAGGTATGAGTGCGAGTAAGATGAGGGATGCTGCTACTAAAGATGATATAGCGTCATTTAAGAGAGGACTACCATCTCAATTTAGAGATGTTGATGGACTGTTTAAAGCGGTCAGAAAAGGTATGGGTATAAGAGAAGACTATAAACCAGATACTTCAAAACCTGTTATGACATTAGGACAGTTTGAACAGAAACAAGTTAGAGACCTATACGTTAGGGAGATGATATTCAATATCGGAGACCAAGTCAAGTATCTTAAAGAAGATAAACAAGGTAAGGTAGTACGAAGAGGTACGAACTATGTTGTACTAGAAGATACAAATAATAATTTACACAAATGTTGGATATGGGATTGTATTCCAGTTGCCGCTGATAAAGAACCATTGTTGAGAGAATATAACCTAGACATTGATTACGGATTTGAAGCAGTTGAAACGATACCAGTACCAAAAACATACTCACAAATTAAAGATAGTTTTGAAATAGGTGCTGATTATGCTAATCATTGTAAGCAAATGACACCAGGAGAGAAAGAGGACGCACCTCCTGTTGACTCAAAAGACCGTGGAAAACCTACTGATACATACATATCACGACCAGGTAAGGCAACGGATGCTAAAGTTGGTGAGGATAAATTGACCGAGAAGGAAGTAAAAGAATGGTCAACTTCAGTTTCAGTAATAGATAAATATAAGGAACGATATAAAGAAGAGTGGAAAGCGAAACTAAATGAAGTAGTCGCTAAGATGATAGAGAAACTTTAGAGAGAGAAATGGCAACTAAATTCAAAGAATACGTACATAACCTATACATTGCTGAAAGCTCGGCTATGGTACTAAAGGGAGTTGACGATTACCTTAAAATTGCTAGGGAAAAAATTAAAAGACACCCACAATTTGCTAATTTATATAGAGACCAAAAACGTGATGTAGCCACTAGCATAGGTGGTAAGTATATAAAGATTTGGGATACTGAACGAGGACAAAGAAGAGCTATACACGCTTTTGTAGATAAAATTACAGGAGATGTTTTAAAGGCGGCTGGTGTTAATGCTCCAGCAAAAGGTGCCAGAGGAAATGTTTTAGACAAAAAGTATATGGACTCATTAAACCGTGTATTTGATACTCACGGTGGACATTTATATAGCAGACACAGTTTATCATACAATTTCAAGAGAGATAATAAATTCAAATAAAATGGGCACGTTAAAAGAAGAACTAGAAAGATGGAAGTCAAGTAGGTATAGAAAACCTATGAGTGTTGCTCTTGCAGAAGTAAAAGAAAGACACGATTGCTCTAAAGTACACCCTGGTAAAAGACACCAAGAGTGGATGAATACTGAACCAGTTAAACACGTTAAAGAAGAAAGATTTGATGAAGGTAGAATGAAAGATATCTACACGATGGATCAAGAAGGTAAATCTGCTGAAGATATTGCCAATAGATTAAACATAAAAGTATCAACTGTTAAATCCATTTTAGGAGAACAAGTTGACACATTACAGGAATTTACAGACAGTCAAATATTACAACTTAAAAAAGATTATGCACCACTAAAAGGAAAAACAATTAGTGGAACAAATGCTAATAAGTTGATGAGAATATTTGATAAGTTTGATAAGAATAAACAGCTTTTAGTTAAATTATTAAAAGCAAACATTCCATTTGTGTCAATGTTAGCGCAAGCAAGACTCATTTCAAGACACGGAGCAAACGCTTCCCAGTTGGCACAAATGAGAAAAGAAGAATTAGAAGAAGCAAAATCACCATTTAGATTATCTTATGACGACAAGTATGGCAAACACGCAGGTTTTGAAGACGCAAAAACATTACAAGATTTACAAAACAAAGCACAGAAATTAAGAGCTAAAGGATTTAAGATTAATAAAATGGGTAGAAATACATCACCTGTTGAACAAAAACTACCAGAACCAGAAGGTAAAACAGAAGTACCAGAAGCGTTTGCTGTACAAGTTACTAAAATGGATGGTGGTAAATTTATACACGGCAGTTATAAAACTAAAGCAGAAGCAGAAAAATGGATTAAGTGGTATAAAACTGGTGACGTAAGACAAACTAAATCAATAGAAATTGTTAAAGAAGGTGTTTCAGATTTTTATACACCTAAAATGAGTGATAAACAAATTGCTAATATTAAGAACGTATGGAAGAATAAAAAAGCAACAGATGTAACCGACGCTGTTAGACAAATGATTAAGAGAATGGACGTACCTACACAACTAGCAATTAAATCAGCAGACATACCACACATATCAAAATTAATTGAAATTGCTACTCACGGTCACGGTCCTAGAGCAACCTTTGAGAGATTGTGGTTGAAACATAAACGAGGAGATAAAGCAGGTAAATAACCTTATAAATAGTACTATGACATATTTAAAACAAAAACCAGGTAGTATTGAAGAAGTAATTGCTAAACAGCAAGAACAATATCAAGACCCTAAATACAAAGCAAAATTTGACGAAGAATTAAAAAATACTATGGGTGGTATTGGTTCAATGACACCTAAAGAAAAGATAGCATTTTTTAATAAAGTGGAAGAAGAATGGAAACCTTCTACTGGAAAACACGCTGATGAACAGTTGATGAAAGACTTTATTGACAAAGGTGGAAAAGTAGAAAAGATACCTGAAAATAAAAGAGCATATAATGGCAATAGAATTAAACCTCATTTAGCAAACAAAAAGAATTTAGCAAGACAAGAAGCAATGACGGAAGAAACTGTTTCAGAAGCAATGCCAGGTGGAGCTAATTCATCTTCAAGACGAGGAAGTGCTTCAAGTGGTGTTAGAAAAAAATATAGATTTGGTTATAGAGTTGCTGAAAAACAACCTAAAGGCAAAGATATAGAAGAAGAATTTTCTCAACAACTAATTAAACAAGCATATGGTATATTAAATGACCCTAGATATAAACAAGGTAATTATACAGGTGCTGTTAATGCTATTGAAAAACTTGCAAAAGGATTATCAAAACATCCAGACGTTGCTAACGCATTAAAAAGAGCAAATGAATCAGTAGAACACGAAAGTGCTTTTGCTATTTCAGGTGTAGAAACACAAAGACCTACAGAAGATATGCAAGAAACAATAGACGCAGGCGAAGTATCTAAAATGAAAGACAAGAAAAAAGAAGTAGATTTTAAAACTGCTAACGTATCTACTACTGAAACGATTGACGCTGGAGAAGTTTCTAAAATGGCAGATAAGAAAAAAGAAGTTAAGTTTAGTACAGCAAATGTATCTACTACAGAAGATAAAAAAGATCCAAAAAAAGAAGTTATTGGTACTGATAAATCAGAACCATCAGCAAATTTAGAAAATATTATCAGAAATATTTGGAATAAAGCAGCTAATGAAACAGCAGAAAGAGGAGACTCTCAACTGTTGCCTACAAGAAATGAAAGCAAAATTCCACCTATTGCAAAAGATAATAAACCAGGTGTAAAGATTGCAAAGATAAGAGCGACAAGGGATGCTAAAGATGGTAAAGAACCAGGTGCTAAAGACCCTACAGCAATGGAGAAACAAATTTTAACATTGCAAGGTCAAGTTAATGTATTAAAAACAAAATTAGAAAATGAAAAAGGTAAAGTAGTTAAACCTGTTGCAGATAAAGAAACAGGTCAAGTACCTTTAACAGTTGGACTAGCACATAAACTTTTAAAAGATAAAGCTGAAAAAGAAGACGATAAAAAAGAAACTAAAACAGAAGCAGTCAGTCCTTATAAATTAAAATATGAAACTTTAAGAGCAAGAATTAAAGAAACAAAAGAAAAAGAAAAACTTGCTAAAAAGAAAGATGAACCTACCAAGGGTAGAACAATGACTGGAAATCCTGCTTCAAAAGTAAATACAGATCCAGAGATAAACTATAATACCTAGGAGGCAATTCAGATTATGCCTCTTCCTAAACTCTATTGTGATATGGATGGTGTCTTGGCAAACTTTAAAAAAGGTGCTGAGATAGCAACAGGAGTTCCTATCAGTCAATGGATGAACCTCACAAAAAAAGATAAGTGGAACCCAATCAGAAATGATAAAACTTTTTGGGAAACATTACCGTGGATGCCAGATGGTAAACAATTGTGGAACTATATCAAAAAGCATTCGCCAGATATTCTATCAGCATATGTAGATAAAAATGTAGACCCTAACTGTATACCAGGTAAAAGTAAATGGTGTAGAAGTCAATTAGGTTTAAGTGGTAGAAGAGTTAATCTTGTAAAGAGAAGTCAAAAACAAAATTATGCTCAGACTGGTTATAGAAGTCCTGCCGTATTAATTGACGATTACAAACCTAATACAGATAGTTTTACACAACGTGGTGGTATCGGAATATTTCATAGAAATTCAGCTAATACTATACGAGAGCTAAAAAAGCTAGGTTTCTAGCACACCTTCCCATTATAAATATACACATATATTAAGAATTGAGTACTTTAACAATTTAATTTAAAGGAGAGAATACTATGTCATCACATTCAAGTGCAGACTCGGCGGCTGGAGCACCATTATGGGCTTGTGCTGCTGCTAAATTAGCATTCACGTCAGCAAATAGAACAAACTTATTTGAAGACGCAACTGCTGATAATTTTATTACTGGAATAACTTTAGGGTTATTTAACTATGCGGATGCTCAAGTACCAGCAGGTGCTGGACACGCAGGTTGGAACTTAAAGACAACTGGTTCTGGTGGTAGAAGCGGAAGAGTACAGTACGAAACGATAGTAGCATTAACAAACGCTGCTTAATAATCAATATTATAGGGGCGATTCTTTATAGGGTTGCCCTTATAAATAATATTATGATGTAGGAATTACCTACAGTAGCATTCCCGAAAGGGTTAATAGGAGATAACAAATGGCAGACAAAAAAGTCACCCAGCTTACCGATTTAGGTAACGCATTAGCAAGTGTGGATTTATTCCACGTAATTGACGATCCATCAGGAACGCCAATCAATAAAAAAGTATCAGCAGCAAGTATATTTAATAACGTACCAACGTTTTTAGCTCTTGCTCAAGCATCCCAATCATTAACAGCGACAGGTTCTGGAACTTTAGTTGCAGACGTAGAAAGTGCTGTTACAGAAGTTGAGGGTACATCAGGAACAGGTGCAGTAACTTTAGCAGATGGTGTTGATGGTCAAATTAAAATGATTATAGACACAGCAACAGCAGGTACTAACGCAATAACTATAACACCAGCAAATTTAAGAGGCGGAACAACCGTAACTTTAAATGCGCCAGGTGAAACAGTTACTTTATTATTTAAAAATTCAAATTGGAATGTAATCGCAGGTAACGGATACGTACTTGCATAATATATTATAGAAGGAGATAATTATGGATATAAATTTGGAACAACTTACTTCGGAGAAACTTGGTCTACAAAAAGACTTTGAAACTTTAGGTAAGAATATAAAACAAGTTGAAACTGATTTGGGTCAGATGAAAGCAAATTTAAATGCAATCAATGGCGCTATTCAACAAGTTAATAAGTTAATAGGAATGGCTGGTGGAGAACCAGTTAAGAAAGCAGATGATAAAAAAGTTTAAGATTTTTTATGAAGATAAAGACTTGGACGATTTTGAGGAAGAAGTAATCGCTGACTGTCCTGAAGAGGACACAGCAAAAGAAAAGGAAAAAACAAAAAATGAAAACGTTTAAACAACACATAACAGAAGACGGCAAGATGGCTGGAACAGCAACATCTAATGCAGTTGAAGATGGTAATTTAGGCGCTCATAACATTTCTGATCCAGAAGTATTAAATAGAGTTAATGCTTTTGTAGGTTCTATTGCAGACGTAGAATTCATTAAACCACAACAAGCGGTAGATAGTTTGAGAGAAAAACTAAACCGTGTTGGTTTAACTGTTTCTCCAGTTACAATGGAAGGAACATCAGGAAAAGTTAGTGCGAAAGTTAGTCAATTTGGTGGAAGATTTGGGAAAGATACCGACGGTTCGGATTTAAATGATGATGGAATATCACACAAAAAATCTGGCGGTCTAAATTTAGAAGTTAGTTATGAAACTTTAAAGAACGGTGCATCCAAGGTCTACGCTAAGTTAGTGTAGGTCAAATGTTTGAGAAAATAACCAAAGATAATTGGTTGCTTTTTGCTCAGCAAAATTATAGCAACCCTACATTGGAAACAAATGTAGAGTTTTTGGAAGATATTAAAAGATTTAAATATCTTAAAAGGTTATTTCGCAAATATAAAACTACAGGTGAAGTTAAAATAAGATTAATTATTAATCACATTGTAGTATTACAAAATGTTTTTAGTGCAGATGTAGCGATAACTTTATTATTATTTAAGATAGATAGAGAATATTGGTCAGTATTAAAAACAGTATTGAACTATCTTAAATTACTTTATCAACACGAACTAGGTGACGTTGATGAAGATGAAGATATAAAAGAAATGTTAAAGGAACTTTAATGGCTAATAGAGCAGTAGATATGTTAATAACTTACCGAGTAGTTAAACTATTGGTAACACCTTGGGAGAAGCAAGAAGCATTTAAACAAGGTATTATTGATAAGACAGGTAAAGTATTAAGACCTAATAAAACATTAAAAACAAGTAAAGATAGGAAAGCATATACTTATTTACATAGATTTGTTTTTAATATGAAAAGACTATTTAAAAAAGTTGGATTGGGTAGTAGATTTGGTTCTTTTTTTGCTGCTATGGCAATGGTATTAAGGGAAGATAAACAGTTAATGATAAACAAAGACGCTATTGAAGCAGGTGTAGTTGAATATTTAAAAGAAACTAACCAATATGAAAATATGTTAAATGAAATAAGAGATATACCAGATATAGATGACGAACCAGTAATGACTTGTTTGGGTGTAGGTATCTATGAACAAAATAAAAAATTAGTATCGGAGTATGAATATGCCAAAACATTATAAAGATATGATGGATGAAATCATCAACAAGATTGATGAAGATGATAAAAAAGAAGTCAAAAAAGAAGACGCACCAGCAAATGCAGTAGCACACGGTGGTGTAGATATGAATCCAACTGGTAAGAAAAGAGTTATGGGTACTTTAAAAAGAAAAGTACAAGAGAGTGATGATAACAACAATGTTGTATTGAAAGGTGTTTTTAAGGTACTAAATAAACTTGAAGATAAGATTGATGAAATAAGTGGAGTTGTAAAAGAAGAATTAAAAATTGAAACACCTAAAAGAAAAAAGACTATTAAAGAAAAAGCTAGAGTATGAAAAGTTTTAAAGAATTTATAGGTACAACAGGAGTTAGAATAGGAAACTATTCAAATGTACAACCTATAGCAAGTTTAGGTGATGTACCACCTAAAAAAAGAGCAGGTGGTAAAAATGTTAGAGGTGTAGGATTACACGCAGGTTATACAACATCAACTAATCAAAGACCATTTTTATCTGCTGATCCAAGAGTAGAACCAAAGACTAAAAAGAAAGAAAATACTATGGGTGGTATGGTTCACGTAAGAGGTGCCCAACCAACTGCTAGTATGAGAACAAGGAAAAAATAAATGGAACTAATAATAAGTTTAGCAATAAAGTTTTGGATGTGGTCTATAGTAATTTTAGTTATTATAGTAGGACTAATTATCAATTTATTTGATAAGAAGAAACCTAAATGTCATAACTTTAGTTATAAAAAAATGCCAGTAATGAGAGCTCTACCTATACGAACAAAAGGTAAAGGTTTCTTTAAGGGTATCTTAATGTGGATTCTCACTACAAGAAATTGGGAAATCGCAGAAGATTTTGACTACGAAATTAATGACGTTAAATACGTTATACCAGCAGGTTTTAAATTTGATGGTGCAAGTATACCAAAATTCTTGCATACATTTTTATCACCAGTTGGAGTACTTTTAATGGGTGGATTGGTACACGATTATGCTTATAAGTATCAGACACTATTAAAAATCAATAAGGCAGATACCCTAGGTGTTATATCTCAAAAAAGAGCAGACGAAATCTTTAGAGATATTAATATCGGAGTAAATGGTTTCTATCTTATGAACTACTTAGCATACTGGTCGTTAAGACTAGGTGGTTTTCTTGCGTGGAACAAACACAGGAAAGTTAACGCTAAGATTAAGTAAAAAAGGAGAAAAAATAAATGGAGTTTATTACAGGAAGAATTAAAGAACTAACATCTTTACACGGTGGAGTATTAATCGGTTTAGGTGTTGTGGTTTTATTTTTTAGTCCACTAGCTAAAATTGCTGCTTGGGCAGCGATTGCTTACGGCGCTTGGGCTATATTAAAGAAGGACTAAAACAATGTTTGGCACAATGAAAATGGTTATGGTTGTAATAATGATAGGCGGACTTGCTGGAGCAGGTATGTATGTTATGAAATTACGATCCGATAATGCTATTTTAAAAGCCAATCAAATTAAACTTGAAGAAGCGGTGAGTTCCCAAAAGGAACTCATTGCTAAACAGCAAGCAGACTTCAAAGAAATTTTAGAAGCAAATAAAAAATTTAACGAATTAGTTACCGCTCTTAAAAAAGATATAGATGATTTAGATAATAGATTTAACAAAGGTGGAAGAGATTTTGGTAAACTTGCAATAGAAAAAACAGAAGCAATTGAAAGAATAATTAATGGCGCAAGTGATAAAGCATTAAGATGTGTTGAGATAGCAGGTGGGGCACCACTTACTGAACAAGAACTTAACGCAACTGTAAAATCAGAAATCAATAGAGAGTGTCCGAGTATCGCTAACCCGAATTATGTACCGTATAATAATTAGTATATTAGTAGTATTGTTTTTAACAAGTTGCTCAGGTGTTAAAAAGTTAAGTATCTTCAAAGAAGAAGTACCTAGACAGAAATTAGATTTAGTTAAACCTACTATGCCTGAACTAGAAAAGTTGAAATGGATTATTATTACTTCTGATAATGCAGAAGAAGTATTCCAAAAGATGGAAGCAGCAGGACTTGATCCAGTAATATTTGGTTTAAGTGATAAAGACTTCCAATTAATCGCAAAAAACTTTGCTCAAATAAGAGCACACTTGAAACACACTAATGATTTACTTGACCAATATAAAGAGTATTATGAACCAGACGATAAGAAAAATGAAAAGGAGAAAGAGTAATGTTTACATTTACAAGTCATAGATATGACACAAAACTAAAGAAAAAAGTTGACGAAAAGGTTAAAGCTCAAAAAATTTTAAGACCAGGACAGGAAAGTATTACAATTGTAAAACCTAAAGCGGCAGAATTATCTACTGAAGAAAAAATTGTAGAAAAGGTTAAGCCATTAATTACTACAGATAAAAAATAAAATGGAAAATTGTAAGAACTGTAGTCACGAAGCACATTGTCCAGAAACTTGTTTTAAATGTGATTGTAAAAAATGTGATTGTTCAATTTGTGAGAAACCAAGACCTAATGTAAAAACAGGAGATGAAATAGTACAGTAATGGATAGTGAAGCAGTATTAATGTTGAGTAGATTGTGGCCAATGCTAGTAGCATTTATATTATTAATAGTTACTTTAGCACAATCACACTATAGAATTAAAGTGTTGGAAGAGAAAATTAAAGTAGCATTTGAACTTATTAATAAGTTAACAGACAAAAAATGAACACAATATATACCTTAGCAGGTGTTGTTGCAGTACTAACAATTGTTATAGTTATAAGTATTTTTATAATTGTTTCTATTTAATAGAATAACAATTAATCTTTTCTTTTTTACCTTTAACAGTACAAATACCTAGTTTATAAAACTTAAAGTCTAAATCTTTTTTAGTATTTTGAGATATTACTATTGTAGTATTGAAATCTTTACTCTTACCTTCCAATCTACTTGCCAAATTAACAGCGTCACCAATAACAGAATAATCAAAACGTTGTTCAGACCCCATATTACCTACAAGACACTCGCCAGTATTGATACCTATACCAATGTTTAAAGGTGGGTCAAACTCTCTACTCTTATTCATCTCCTTAACTGCTCTTCTCATTTGAAATGCAGATAGTACTGCTAGTTTTTTGTGTTCTGGATTATCAAGTGGTGCATTCCAAAATGCCATTATACAATCACCCATATACTTATCAATAGTACCACCATTTTTTAATATTATCCCCGTCATTGCAGTTAAAAATTTGTTAACATATCTGGTAAGTTTTTCTGGATTACCTTTCATAGATTCCGATATAGGAGTAAAGCCACGTATATCAGAAAATAAAAACGTCATTTCTTTTCTTTCACCACCAAGTTTTAATAGAGATGGATTGTTTTGTAGTTTCTTAACCATATCTGGAGATAGATAGTGTTCAAATTGTTTTTTAATTTGTAGTCTTAATTTATTTTCTTTTGAATAGTTATTGTATGTTAACTGACCCCATATAATAGAACCTATTACAAGAGGACTAAACCAATCAGTTATGATTAAGTGTTGCGTCCATAGATAAGAACTTGCAAGTGTTAAATCAAATAAGTATCCACCAAACCATATCGCAGACCACATCACACCACATCTAGGTATAACTATGAGAAAGAATAGAGTACCTAATAATATAAAACCAAATTCAGCATATGGTAACCAATAAGGTCTACTAATAAAATTACCTGACAATAAAGTTTCTGTACTGATTGCCATAATTTCGTGTGTGTTTTTTAAACCATTAGGAGTAGTTACAAACGTAGAACCTTTGAACGTAGTACCTATGAAAACTATTTTACCTTTTACAGACGACCAATCTTTATCAGTAAAATCTATTCTAGGAATATGGTGTCTGAAATCTATCCAAATAGTATCTTCTGCTGATGTTTTTGCATTGATAACTTTTAAGATAACTTCAGGTATAGAATTATCAAGAGGTAATTTTCTTATAGTGCCATCTATATCAACTGGCACACTTACGTTGCCTATTGCTATTGCTTTACGTGAGATACTTTGTAGATTTTTTACTTCATCCGTTTCAGTAAGTATGACTGGATATTTTGAAATCATTTTTAAAAACATTTCATCACCACCTAATCTATCTTTATGTGGGAAGACTACTTGAAGAACTACTAGAGCGGCACCATTTTTATAAGCATTAATTATGACACGACCAAGTAAATCTCTCTTCCACGGCCATTGCCCATTCTTTTTTAATGCTTTGTCTGATATGTCTACTAGGACTAAACTCTTTGATTCATAATTTGTACCAAATTTTTGGTAGAAATCAAAGGTGTTTAGTTTTGCTGTTTGTAGTAGTACTGGATTTGATAAGTATATTCCAAGTAATATAATCAAAGTCAAATATACAGTCCACGATTTAGCCAATATTTTAATCATCTAGTATATTTAGTACAGATATTTTATAAATATATACATCAACGAGAGAGAGAAAATGAGATTAATTACCATTATTTTAACAGTATTATTGTTAGGTTCTAGTGCTTATGCAAGTGAATTAGGATTTAAATTCCATAGTCCATCATTTTCTGGTAATGGAAAGTCATCACACTATCTAACGATAGAGAACATAGAGAAAACTAGAAAAGACGCTATAAAAGCAGCAAATAAAGCGGCGGCAGATAAAGCGGCGGCAGATGCTAAATCAACATCTATAGCAAAATTCAAAGCAAATATAGAGTCAAGATTTTATACTGCTCTTGCAAAACAAATTACAGACAATGTATTTGGTACTGATGGTCTTCAACAAGACTCAGGTACATTTACAAATCCAGTTGGTGGAGAAACAGTTGAGTGGACAACACCATCAGGTACAGGTAATGTCGTAGTAACTGTCACGGAGTCCGATGGAACTGTAACGACATTTACAATGCCTAAAGAGGACAATTCGTAATGTTTAAATACATAAGTATATTTTTACTAACATTATTGTTAGTTGGATGTGCAGGTAAACCAAAGTTTGATATAAGAACTCAAACAGTTGCTTATAAAGACTTGTCAGTTATATCAGCACCGAAAGGTGAACCAATTATAATTGCTGTCTATGACTTTTTAGATATGACAGGACAAAAGAAACCTGGTGGCAACTTTGCGTCTATGAGTACAGCAGTAACTCAAGGTTCATATCAGTTGTTGATTAAAGCATTACAAGACGCAGGCGAAGGCAAATGGTTTAGAGTAGTAGAACGAGCAAGTTTACCAAGTCTATTACAAGAAAGAAAATTAATACGTTCTACAAGACAACAAGTTAATGGAGAAGGTGCAGAACCATTACCACCATTACTATTTGCAGGTGCATATATAACAGGTGGTATTGTAGGATATGATAGTGATATTAAATCAGGTGGTTTAGGTGCTAGAATATTAGGTATTCAAAGCAACAAACAATTTAGACAAGATATAGTTACTATTATATTAAGACTAGTCAATGTACAAACTGGTGAAGTTGTACTATCAACAACAGTTGAAAAGACTATTGTATCAACAATGACTGGTGGAGATATATTCAAGTACTTTGATACTGATACAATGTTATTAGAAGTTGAAGCAGGATATGCTAAGAACGAACCAGTTACACTTGCAGTTAGAAAAGCAATTGAAAAAGGTGTAGTTGATGTTATTAATTTAGGTGCAAATAAAGGACTATGGGAGTTTGCTGTTGAAATAGTACCAACAAAAGATTTAAAAGTAGTACAAGATGATATTACAGTTGATATGGGCGAAGTAATGCCAGAAAAAACTTATGAAGACTTTAAGAAAGAAAAGAAAGCTAGAAAAGAATTAAAGAAAGCACAAAAACTTGAAGTAAAAAATTATAATAAAGCAAATGGAACAAAGTTTAAAACTTGGGACGAATATCAAGCACATTTAGAACATTTAGCGGCACTTGAAGCTAAAGAAATAGAAAAAGAAGAACGTAAGAACGGTATACAAGATAAAATAACAGAAGAAGAAGAGTGGAACCAAGTAGACGAAACAGTAGAGGAGAACAAGTCAGATGAAAAAGATAGTAATGGCAATAGTGATTCTTCTAGCGACAACAATTAATTGTTTCGCAGGTAATTCAGTTTATATCCAACAAGATAATCAAGACAGCGACGGATCAATCTTTATAAAACAAGATGGTTCAGGTAATACTTTTGGGTATTCAACATCATATCCATTTAAAGTAAGTGGAGAGAACATCACAATCGTTATAAAACAAATAGGTGATAATAATAAAACAGATTATTCAAATCACTTGACTTTTTATGGTGAGGATATGACTTTAGATTATACAGCAACTGGTGATGGTAATAAATTAAGAATAGATAGTGATGATACGGATGCTACTGGACATTATTTAGACCACGATATTACAGGTGATTCAAATGTAGTAGATTATGATACCTGGGGAGATGATTCAACAAATTTCAATGTTGATTTAGATATTACTGGAGACTCAAATACATTTTGGGTACAGAATAGAGGAGATAATCACTTCTTATATGTTCTTATATCAGGTGATAGTAATACCGTAGAGTGGTATAGTACAACAGATTCAGTAGGGTTTAATACAAACTCTAACAAGGCAATTGGTCCACAATCAACATCACACGGACAGTTTGCAGACAGTTCAGGTAGTGAAGGTGCAAGTGCAGACATTTATATTATTGGTAACTCAAATGTAATACATACTTCAACATATGGTACAGGTAACTATCAACTACACGACATTATAGGTTCTTCAAACCTTTTAGATATACACTCTAGTTACACTGGTTCTGATACAGACCCATATGGAGACTCAATGATTATATCAGGCGATAGTAATTATTTAAGGACTTATATATCTGGTGATAGTAATACAATAAGATTACATATGGCAGGTGGAAATAATACTGCTAAAATTTATCTTTATACAGATAGTTCAGTAATAAACTTTGCTCAAACAGGTGGTGGCAACACAGGTCAAGTTACTATATCAGGTGATTCAATTTACGATTACACATTAAACTTTTCACAAAATGGATCCGATAATTGTACATATTCGTACAACAGAAACAATCAAACAGCAGATGTAACTGCTACAGTATCAAACGGATGTTAAATGAAACTATTTCATAATCCTTGGGAAAAATGGGCGATAATAATTTGTGTTACTGTATTATTAGTATTAGGAATATCATCAGCTAAATCTCAAATAACAAGTCCAAAAGTTGGCGAAGTCATAGGTCAAATGGGTACGACTTGGAATGAAAGAGAAGGATCAACTCAAAATACCTCAATGGGTTATGAGTTGCAGATGAATGACTTTTTACAAACAGGTGAAGATGGTGGTATGATATTATCTTATGTTGATAATACTAAATTTACAATGGGACCAAATACAGAATTAACTATTGATGAATTTGCTTTTGATACTTCTGTTGTACCAATAGAAATTGCAATGAACATATCGGTTAATGTTGGTACATTTACATATGAATCAGGTCAAGTATCTACATTAGGTGGAGAAGTTAATATTAATGCTGGTAATGCTACAATTACAGTACAAGGTACTGCTTTTTCAGGTACGGTAACATCTTCAGGTCAAGCAACTATTACTTTGTTGCCAGATAGTTCTGGTGCAGTAGGACAAGTAACTGTATCCAATGACGCAGGTTCTCAAACAATAACTAACGCTTACAATTCAGTAACCGTTTTATCAAATGACTTAGCACCAACACCTCCAAAAATAGAAACTAATAAACAAGATATTATTGAGTTAGATGAATTTGAAGAAGAAATAAAAGATGAAAGTCAAAAACATTTTGGTGATATGGATTCAAAATCTGAAATGTCTAAAGAAGAATCTGAAGCACAGGAGATGGAAGAGGCAATCATAAATGAAGAAGTAAGTATAGTAGAAGATAGTAATACAATTGTTGCTACAGATTTATCAGTTGGTGAAACAGACGCAATAGTTGAAACAAAATCAGCAGAAGAAACAGCATTAGTTGAAATAGAAGAAGTTGATACATCTTATTATGACGAATGGGAAAGTGATTTAAAAGATTGGGGTTATATAGATGAAGATAACCAGATTTCAGTTTGGGATGCCGAAGGTGAAAAAACTATGGATTGGGATGACGCAAAGAAAATGTATGCAGAAATGGATCAAGCATACTTTGACGCCATTGGTTGTTCAGATTGTACTTGGGATACTATTGATTGGGATACTATTGATTGGGATGAGGTAGATTGGGATGCTTATTCTGACAAGTATAATGAACTATTAGAAGACTATGGTTTAACTTCTTGGAATGTAGAAGTAGAAGAGCAAGATGTAGTTGAAGATACAAAAGATGAAACAGAAGTACAAGCAATTGAAGGATATACTTGGGAAGATTTTGCTTTAGATGATGACTACTATAACAATGCAGAATACAAAGCACAAGGTGGACCTCCAACATTAACTGTACAAAACTATTGTGAGTACAATGGATACGAAGACTACTGGTGCAACCAAGACTATGTTGATTACTTAAATGACTGGTACAAAGATGACTGGACTTTAAAAGTAACCAATGATAGTTGGACTAAAGAATCTAAAAAGATATTTGGTAAATTATATGGTTGGTGTGGATCGTGGCCGAATTATAAAATGTGTGATGACCAACCTAAACCCTGGAAGATGAAAGACTTAAAGAAGACTTACATAACTGATTGGGAGTGGGCAGATTGGGACACATATTGGGACGCATTATACGATTGGTGGTACACAGGTTACGATTACAATAATGAAGATGATGAGACCAATTGGGAAGATGAATATTCTTATGAAGATGACTATGATATAGACGCAGAATTAGAATTATTATTAGCAAGTTATGATGAAGAAGAGTGTTTAAAATATGGATACTATTGGGACAATGCTAATCAATCTTGTGGTAGTGAATGGGTTGATAACGAAGGTAATGAAACTTCGGTAACTGCTAGTGGTGAAACATTAAACTACTCTACTGGAGATGTAACTCAAACTCTAACTACAACAGATGGAGTAACAGGTGCGACTTCAAGTGCAACTTCCACTGGAAGAGTATCAACATTAGGCAATGATTTTGACGCAGATTCAAGTACAAGTGGCGATTACACAATCATAAATAGATATAACGATAATCATAGAGCATATGTAAAGACTGAAACGAGTAAAGAGGCAGATATTCAGATTTTACAAGATAAAGAAGCTCAACACCTTGACGTAGGAAATTCTTCTACACAAAATAATATTACAGTAATACAAACGGATTAAATATGGACTACGGAACTATCACTCTATTCTTAATATTTGGAATACTTATCTATATGAATTGGTCTATTTACAGATGGATAGATAGAGAATTTTAATGCCTGATTTACAAGTAGATATAGCAAAACTCAAAAAAGACATAGAACAAGTCAATAATATCAATATACGTTTAGACACAGCAATAGACAAATTAACAGATGTATCAACATCTATTAAGTCTATGTTGGCGGTACACTCCGAAAAGATTGCTAGACAAGAACAAGTTGATGAAATTATATTTGAAAAATTGAAAGAAAGAGCAGGTGAAATTGACAATGTACATAGAGAATTAACTAGAGAAATAGAACAAAGTGAAAGACGTTTATTATTAGAAATTAAAGCAATAAGAAACGATATTGGTGCTAGAGTTGGTATGTTAGAAAAATATAGATGGATTATATTAGGTGCTGCTATAGTAATAGGATGGATAGTATCTGGCAATTTCTCCGAAATTGTTAGGATGATGAGCTAATAGGATACTCGTAGGTTTTACCCCTGGAAAACACCCAGGCATTTTTTTTGTTCAGGACCTTTTTCGTACAGACTTGACTATTTTCGTGAAATGGTGTATATTATGAGATAGTGTTATGTCAAGTTTTATAGATTTAAAGTATATTAATGCTATCTCTTCAGCATTAAGTCAGTTTAAAAAGAAGACAGATTATCTTTTCAATTTCAGGTGTCCACATTGTGGAGACTCGCAGAAGAGTAAGACTAAAGCAAGAGCATATCTTTATAGAGTAAAAAATGATATGTTCTTTAAATGCCACAATTGTGGTATGGGTCAGAATTTAGCAAATTTCATTAAATTCTTGGATCCTAAAAAATACGGAGAATACTTATTAGAGAGATACAAAGGATCGGCACCTTCCACGCCCCAACCTAAATTTGACTTTAAACCCACAAAATTTAAAGAAACAAATTTACTAGATTCTTGTATTAAAGTAAGTACGTTAAAAGACGGACATCCTGTAAAGGAGTACGTAAAGAAAAGATTGATACCTCCACAATATTATGATATAATTTATTTTGTTGACAAATTTCATAATTTTGCCAATAAAGTGAAACCAGGAACTTTTAAAGAAAAATATGAACACCCTAGATTAATTATTCCTTTCTTTGATGTAACTGGTAAGTTGTTTGCATTTCAAGGCAGAGCATTTGGAAAAGAACAACCAAAATATATTACTATTAAACTTGATGAATCAAAACAAAAAGTATATGGACTTGAACGTGTAAATTATCAAAAACATATTTACATAGTTGAAGGTCCACTTGATAGTTTGTTTTTAGATAATTGTTTAGCAGCAGGTGGTGCTGACTTAACATTGAGAGTGTCAAGTGACCAAGTTACATATATATTTGACAACGAACCTCGTAATAAAGAAATCATAAAAAGGATGTACGCAGTAGTTGAAAAGGATTATAATGTAGTAGTCTGGCCAAATGATGTGCAACTTAAAGATGTAAATGAAATGATAATGAATGGAATGAAAATAAGTGAACTAAAAGATATCATAAGTAATAATACATTTAGCAAATTAGAGGCATTAACGAAATTAAACTATTATAAAAAATGTTAGGAGAAAGATGGTGAACGAAAATATAAGTGTAGTGAAACGTAATGGAAGAGGTAAAGAATCTCTTAACATTGAGAAGATACATCAAATGGTAGAATATGCGTGTGAAGACATAACGCAAGTTTCTGCTTCTTCTGTAGAAATGAATAGTGGTCTACAATTTTATGATGGTATATCAACAAACGAAATTCAACAAATCTTAATCAAGTCAGCAAACGACTTAATCACTTTAGAAAATCCAAATTATCAATATGTTGCCGCTAGACTATTACTCTATAGTTTAAGAAAACAATTATTTCATAAAATGTGGGATCATCCACATATTTTTACACACGTACAAAATAATATAGAAAAGGGTATCTATGATAAAGATATTTTAAATTGGTATGATAAAAAAGATTTTGATAGAATGGAAAATTGGTTAAATCACGAAAGAGATTATACATTTACATATGCAGGTTTAAGACAAGTTATTGATAAGTACCTAGTGCAAGATAGAAGTACAGGACAAATTTATGAAACTCCACAATTTATGTATATGATGATAGCTGCTACATTATTTTCACAATATCCAAAGAGTAAGAGGATGAGTTATGTTAAAAGATATTATGACGCAATTTCAAGATTTAAAATTAATATTCCAACGCCTGTTATGGCAGGTGTTAGAACTCCCATTAGGCAATATGCGAGTTGTGTATTGGTTGATGTTGATGATACTTTACCTAGTATTTTTTCTAGTGATATGGCGATAGGTAAGTATGTTGCTCAAAGAGCAGGTATTGGTATCAATGCAGGACGTATTAGAGGAATTAATTCACGTATTAGAGGTGGTGAAGTACAACACACAGGTGTTATACCATTTCTAAAAAAATTTGAGGCAACTGTTAAGTGTTGTACTCAAAATGGAGTACGTGGTGGTAGTGCAACGGTTCACTTCCCTATTTGGCACAAAGAAATAGAAGATATAATTGTTTTAAAAAATAATAAAGGTAGTGAAGATAATAGAGTTAGAAAATTAGATTACTCTATACAGTTATCAAAATTATTTTATGAAAGATTTATTAATGATGAAGAGATAACTTTATTTTCACCACACGAAGTACCAGAACTTTATGAAGCGTGGGGATCAAAAGAATTTGATAAACTTTATGAAACGGCAGAAAGAAAAACAAGTGTTTGGAAACATAAAATCAAAGCACAGGACTTGTTTATGGCAATTTTAAAAGAAAGAGCAGAAACAGGTCGTATTTACATTATGAATATAGACCATTGTAATACTCATTCCTCTTTTAAAGATAGAGTTTATATGTCTAACTTATGTCAAGAGATTACTTTACCTACAGACCCTATAAGTCATATAGATGGTAATGGAGAAATTGCATTATGTATTCTATCAGCAATTAATGTAGGACTTTTAAAAGATTTAGATGAATTAGAATCCTTATGCGATTTAGCAGTAAGGTCATTAGACGAAGTTATAGACCATCAAAAATATCCAGTTAGAGCGGCAGAAATTTCTACAAAAAATAGAAGAAGTTTAGGAATTGGATATATTGGTCTTGCTCATTACTTAGCAACATTAGGACTTGGTTATGAAACTAAAACTGCTTGGAAAGAAGTAGATAAGTTATCAGAAGCATTCCAATATTATCTATTAAGAGCAAGTAATGAATTAGCAAAAGAAAAGGGAAAATGTGAATCCTTTTCTAAAACAAAGTATTCAGATGGTATCTTACCAATTGACACCTACAAAAAAGAAGTTGATGAGATTGTATCTCGGAAACTTTCATATAAATGGGAAGACTTGAGGAAAGATATTAAGGAATTTGGGTTAAGACATAGCACACTCACGGCTCAAATGCCTTCTGAAAGCTCTAGCGTGGTTTGTAATGCCACAAACGGCATTGAACCACCTAGAGATTATATTTCAGTTAAGAAGAGTAAGAAAGGTACTTTAAAACAAGTTGTACCTGATTATAAAAGATTAAAAAATAATTATACATTGTTATGGGATATGAAATCTAACGAAGGATATATAAACATAGTAGCAGTAATGCAGAAATATTTTGACCAATCAATTAGTGGAAATTGGTCATATAATCCTGAAAATTATGATGAAGGAGAAATACCATTATCAATAATGGCAGAAGATTTATTGACAACTTATAAGTTAGGATGGAAGACTTCTTATTATCAGAATACATATGATAGTAAAAGAGATATAGAGGAACCTGTACATCCTATTGGTTGGAAAGATGATGTACCAGAAGCAAAGACTATAATGGAGAAAAAAGACGAAGAAGAATGTGAAACCTGTGTAATTTAAAAGGAATTTTATGGCATTTTTATGTGCAAATGTACCACATACGGAAGTACTAGTTAAAAAACAATACCTTTATGATTTTAAAAAAGGTCACGGAGAATTTGAACCAGGTATCTGGTGTACTGTTAAAAGTATTCAAGGTAGAGCATTATACTTTGAAACTTATTTGTATGAAACAGGAGCATTATATGATAAACTTCCTATATCAGCATTTGTATGGAAAAAGACAAAAGAAGATATAACATTACCAGAATTACAATTATGGGATTGTTTTGATTATGATATTACTATTATTGAAAAACAATTAGTAAGTGGTAATAGATGTACGTTTCTATCACCAAGTAAGAAATTATATGAAGGAAATTATATGTTTAGTATAGATAGTTGTCGTGCAACAAACAAAGAACTTAATGTAGGGTATAGTGAAACTCCTTCACAACATAAATCATTTAACATATTAAAATTAGATAATGGACATTTTGCTGCTCAACCTAATAATAGAGTTTTGTTTTATGATAAATCATTAACCCCTAGTAAAGTAAAAGTGCCAGATTATAAAGTATCTACTATAGAGTATAGTGTAGATAATATGGATAAATGGACAGCAGGTGATAGTGATGAACACCATTATGAGTTAACAGAATCAGAAAGATTACAGAAAGAATTAGAACCGATAAATGACTAAAAGTGTATTCAATACAGATAAAAAGTTAGATTATACTAAACAACCTATGTTTTTTGGTAAAGATTTACAGGTACAAAGATATGATGAATTAAAATATCCTATCTTTAATAAATTGTTTCAACAACAATTAGGTTATTTCTGGAGACCTGAAGAAGTATCTTTACAAAAAGATATATCAGATTATAAAGAATTAAATGAACAAGGTAAGTTTATATTTACATCTAATTTAAAATATCAAACAATGATGGATAGTGTGCAAGGTAGAGGACCTGCTTTAGCATTTTTACCTTTTGTTTCAATACCTGAATTAGAGAGTTGTGTTCTTGCGTGGGACTTCTTTGAAAACATACACTCACACTCTTATACATATATCATAAAAAATTTATATTCAAATCCTAGTGAAGTTTTTGATACTATAATTACAGATGAAAAAATTGAAAAAAGAGCAATTAGTATAACACAAAGATATGATGATATGATTAATTTAGGTTATAAATGGCAACTAACACCAGATAAAGTTGATATGTATGAATTGAAAAAGAAATTATATTTAACATTGATGACTGTTAATATATTAGAAGGATTAAGATTTTATGTTTCTTTTGCGTGTTCGTTTGCATTTGGAGAACTAAAAATGTTAGAAGGTTCTGCTAAAATACTTTCTTTAATTGCAAGGGATGAAACTTTGCATTTATCAATCACACAAAGAATACTTAATAACTATCGTGATAATGAAAACGATAAAATTATGGATAAAGTGATTAAAGATTCAGAAAAAGAAGTTTATACAATGTATGAAAATGCAGTAGGACAAGAGAAACGTTGGGCAACTTATTTGTTCTCTAAAGGTTCTATGATAGGACTTTCAGAAAAACTATTACACCAATTTGTAGAGTATATGGCAAATAGACGTATGAGAGCAATAGGATTAGAACCAAGATACGACCAAAAAGTAAATCCATTACCTTGGGTTGACCATTGGTTAAATAGTAGGTCATTACAAAATGCACCACAGGAAACAGAAATTGAAAGTTATGTTATAGGCGGAATTAAACAAGATGTACAAAAGGATCAGTTTAAAAAATTTAAATTATAATACATATATATTATGGACGAAGAGATAGGAAAGAGCATTAGGTTTAGTTGTGATAATTGTAAGGTAAGTTACACAATAAAATATGACGAAGACGAAACAGATATGAAACCTGAGTCTTGTCCATTTTGTAGTTATGAAGTAGAAGAAGAAGATGAAAATGAAGTTGGAGATGAAAATGAAGAAACTAGTTGGGATTGATTATAGTTTAACAAGTCCTGCCATATGTGTTACAGATAACTTTAAGTTTGAATATAGTCATTTTTATTTTCTTACTAATAAGAAAAAACATATGGGCAAATTTGGTAATATAATTGGTTATGAACATCAACCGTGGACAGACCCTATCCAAAGATTTACTCAAATTTCTGATTGGGTTTTAAAAGTCTTAAAATTAAATCACTCTAAAGACAATATAGATACACTAGCAATAGCAATAGAAAACTATTCTTATGGTTCTAAAGGTCAAGCATTATTTCAAATAGCAGAAAATTGTGGCATACTTAAATATAGATTAGCAGAACAAAAATACAAATATAGTGTTATTGTACCAAGTGTTGTTAAGAAATTTGCTACAGGTAAAGGTAATGCAGATAAAGAAATGATGTACGAACAATTTTGTAAAGATACAAAAACAGATTTAAAGAAGTTATTAGATACAGCAAAGGCAGGTAATCCAGTATCAGATATAGTTGATAGTTGGTATATAGCAAAGGCACATTATGGGCGACTTTAAAATATTAATACTTGCATATTTAATTGGGCATAGTCCAATAGAAACACAACAAACTTTTCAAATGGAAGGTTGGTATAAAAGTATGGAAGAGTGTAAAAAAGAATTACTTTTACAAAAACCAGATGGAAGATACGAAGTGATGAACGAGTTTGTTGTAGATGGAGAGTTTAAATGGGATTGGTTAGTTGCAGGTTGCAAAAGTGATACAACAGGAGAAGAATTCCAGATTTGGCCAAGTTATCCTAAAGGCAAACCAAAGGAGTTAGAAGGCATTGAGTTTGATGTTTTTGAATTACAAGTATGAAATTATTAAAAGCAAGACAATATGTAACCTGTCAACACGCACCATTAAAAGGAATAAAACCTAAAGTTACAATAGTGCCTGTTAAAGATATAATGTTAACTGCTGATTATGAATGGATGATAAAAAGATATCCTGCTTTTAAAACTAGTATTGAAAGTGCAGGTATGAAGTTTCCTATTATCTATACAGATTTAGAACATTATTGGTTGAAAAGAAGATGGAAGAAAGACGAAGAAGGAAATTGTATACCTGGTTTATCAGTACACACAGGTAATAAAAGAGTGTATTGGGCAAAGAGAAATGGGTTTACCCATATAGAAGGATACTTTGTTAATAATAAAGATGAACAAGCGGCAATAGTTAGACAAACATTTTTAGCACCTGCTAGTTTTCCAACTACAAATGCTCGTGCATACCAAGAGGAGGTTAATAAAATATGACTTTACCAGAATTAGCAAATTTTAAACCAGATGAATTAGACAATTTTGCTCAAAATAATTTTATGGTATATAATTGGGCAATGCCAGTTGAAGATTGTAAAATGATTATTGAGAAATTTGAACAGGTAGTTAAATATGATATGTCCCAGGTAGATACATTTAAAACTGGTCATAAAGAATTTACAGAAATAGATATAGACAAATATGGTGATTCAGATTTTTGGAGAGAACCTAAAAAGAAATTTATTGCAATGATTAAAGAATATAAAGCAAGATTTATGAAAAATTTGAGTATTAAAGATTTAGATTTTCCACCAGTAATAGATATGGAAAATATAAGAATAAAAAAATATATGCCTAATGACAAAGACCAATTTAAAGTCCACGTAGATGTTGTTCGTTCTATGGGTGATTCAGCTAAAAGATTTTTAGTTTTTGTATTATATCTTAATGATGTTGAACAAGGTGGTCATACATTGTTTCCAAAACCTAATATATGGGTAAAACCAAGAGCAGGAAGATTGTTAGTATTTCCACCCTTTTGGACTCACCCACACGCAGGATTAAAACCATTAAGTGGTCCAAAATATATTATGATGTCTTATTTACATTATGGGGACGCAGAAGATCCGAGGTATAAAAAATAATGTATCAACCATTACCAGACGAATTATATATTAGAAGAAGTGCCATTGAAGGTATGGGTTTATTTGCTAAAGAAGATATTGATGGTAATGTTAATTTAGGTTTAAGCCATATAGTTGTTGATGGTGAGCTTATAAGAACACCATTAGGAGGTTTTGTTAATCATAGTGATGAACCTAATTGTATAAAAATTAAAGAAGGTGATAGGTATAGTTTATTTACCTTGCGTGATATAAAAGCGGAAGAAGAAATAACATTGGAATATACTTTTTATAATGTAAATGAACTTGGAACAAAGTAAAGAACTATTTAAAAAAAATATATATTCAGTAGAGATAGGTATTCATAACTATTGTAATAGAACTTGTACATTTTGTCCTTTATCAAGAAAAGATGTAAATAGAAGAGTGAAAAGAAATATGACCTTTATGACGGATGCAATGTATTTAAGTATATTAAATCAATTAGCAGAAATAGATTTTAATGGTCGTATAGATTTTACAAGATATCACGAACCACTTTCAGATAAAGAAGCAATATTAGAAGCAGTAAGAGCAGCTAAAAGAATTATACCTAAAGCAAAGATTAATATTAATACCAATTCAGATTATCTTAATAAAGAGTACATACAAGAGTTGATAGAAGCAGGCGTAGATAATATAGCAATGCAAGCGTATTTAAAAAATGGTGCAACTGTTTATAATGAAAACGAAGTATTTGAACGTATTAACCATATATGTGATAGAATAGGTGTAGAAAGAATTAATCCAGATGAACATAAAAATAAAGATTGGATTATATACAGACTGCCACAATTTAAAGGTTCTATTCACGCAAGAAATTATTGGAAGAATGGAACTAATAGAGCAGGTAGTGTGCCAATAGATTTAGGTTATACACGAACACAACCTTGTACTAGTATGAATAAAGGAATTTTTATAGAGTTTGATGGTTCAATGACTATCTGTTGTGATATGTTGACACCAGAAGTCCATAGTAAATGGGCAGTAGGTAATTTAAAAAAAGAACCTAGTTTGTTTTTAAACTATACTAGTGATTACTATACAGAATGGAGAGAAAGAATTAATAGAGCAGATTGGTTTAAAGGTTCTCCTTGTATAGTTTGTAAAAGGGATGTAAGAGGTAAAGAGGCAAGATAATGTGTGCGATACACGGAATATTATATAGGTCTAAAGAGTTAATGGATGAAATGTTGTGCCAAGCACATCATAGAGGACCTGATGGTAATGGTCAATGGAGTGATGAAGATATTACTTTAGGTCATAATCTATTATCAATTATAGACACTACAGAAAATTCAAAACAACCTTGGTTTCATAATGATTGGGTATTAGTTTATAATGGAGAGATATATAATTATAAAGAATTAGGTTTTAAAACTAAAACTAATACAGATACAGAAGTTTTAATTAGAGGTTTGGAAAAAGAAGGTTCATCATTTATTAAAAAATTAGATGGTATGTTTGCCTTTGCCGCTTATAATAAAAAGAAAAAAGAATTAATACTTGCTAGAGATAGTAATGGTGCAAAACCTTTATATTATGGTTATATAAATGATAAGTTAGCATTTTCTTCTGAAATTAAAAGTTTATTAGCAATAGGATTTGAAAGAAAAGTAGATAAAGAAGCATTTAAACATTATTATAAACAAGGATATAATTCTGGTTATTTAACTTTATTCAAAGGTATAAAGAAATTAGTACCAGGTGAGTATGTTAAAATTAATATTAGAACAAAACGAAGAACATCATCCAATCTTAATAATATACCTGTAAAACAAATACCAGTTAAAAATGTAGGTAAGATTTCAGAAGAAGTTAGAAATAGATTATATCAGGCGACTAAACAGACTTTAATGGGACGTAGAGAGATTGGTTTATTTTTAAGTGGTGGTATTGATAGTACATCTATATTATATGAAATGACACAATCATTAGATACAAAACCAAATACATTTAGCTCCAGATTTATATTAAAAGATAGAAAAAGTAGACTTAATCAAGACCCCGATTTGGCAAAATCAACATCAGCATTATATGGTGGTATACATAAAGAGCTACTTATAGATGAGAAAAATTATGTAGATACTATGAGAGATACAATATTAGCTTTAGAAGAACCTAGACAAAGTAAAAGTCTACCTGTGTATTATAATGTAAATAAATTTATAAAACAAAATGGTATAACAGTAACTTTAAGTGGTGATGGAGGAGATGAATTATTATGTGGTTATAAACATCATAGAAAACCAGAATGGAGAACTAAATTAAAAGCATTATCTTCTGAACATAAAGAATTACAAAATAAAGAGTTATGGGCAAGTCTTGATGAACAAATGACATATTTTGATAGTTGGTTTCCTACAGGTGGATTACAAGGTGATAAGATAAATGATTTTATGTTCATAGAATGCTTGAATACATTATCAGAAGATTTTTTAATTAGAAATGATAAGTTAGGTATGAGATTTAGTTTAGAAGGAAGATTTCCTATGTTGAATAAAACATTTAGAGATTATATAAGAAGTGTACCTAGTGAGTTTAAAGTTAATAAGGAATATATGACAGGTGATTGGTCTAGGCACAATAAACCATTATTAAAAACTGCTTACTTTAGTAGATTGCCACACTATATATTAAAAAGAGCAAAGACAGGTTGGAGATTTCCTACAGACGAAGGTATAATAGGAAGATTTTCTAATCCAGCTCCAAATAATAGTACATTGAAAGATTATATTAGACATTTATTAATGAATAAGGAAATGCAAGAAATTTTTGAATATACCCCTGCTGATATAGATAATAAATATATGAGTACGAAAGGATGGGAAAAAGGTTTTAATAAAAGTGGTAAAGAAACTATATTGGCAAATATAGGACAAAAATCACAAAAACAATTATTTACTATACTATCCTTTGCCGTGTGGTATGATGTATTTAAAATGAGTATATAGGAGAAATTATGAAATATCCATTAGCTAGTGATACTTGGGATCATAAAGAGTTACACGCAATACAAGAAGTCATAAAAGGTGGACGATATACAATGGGTCCTTACGTCAAGAAGTTTGAGCAAGAGTTTGCCAAATATTTTAGATGTAATGAGGCAGTTATGGTTAATAGTGGGTCAACTGCTAATCTATTAATGATAGCACTATTGAAATTAAAATATAAAAGAGGTGGTAATATAATTGTGCCTGCTGTATCTTGGTCAACAACATATTTTCCATTACAACAATACGGTTTCAAATTAAATTTTGTAGATGTAGATAGAGAAACTTTAAATATAGACCCTAATAAAGTTAGAGAAGCAATTAATGATGATACTTGCGCTATATTTGCAGTTAATCTTTTAGGTAACTCCTGTGACCATTATTCATTAATGCATATTGCTAGAGATAATGGACTTATGTTAATAGAGGACAATTGTGAGAGTTTAGGTGCTCAGACATATAACTTTGAATATTGTGGAACGTTTGCTGATTTAGGTAGTTTTTCTTTCTTCTTTTCACATCACTTACAAACAATGGAAGGTGGTATGATTGCTTGTAGAAATAAAGATGACGCTGATTATTTAAGGTCATTAAGAGCACACGGTTGGTGCCGAGATTTACCAGACGACAATAAGATTTATAAGAAGACTGGAGATAAATTTAAAGATAGTTTTACGTTTGTAACTCCAGGTTATAGTGTAAGACCATTAGAAATGAGTGGTGCAATAGGTAGTGTGCAACTTAAAAAAGAAATGGAAATGAGAACTCAAAGAATTCGTAATGCAAAATATTTTCAACATAAATTTAAAGATAATAAAGATATTTTATTACAGAAAGAAATAGGAACGTCTAGTTGGTTTGGATTCTCATTAGTATTACAAAATGATTTATATGGTTGGCGTGATGTAATTGTTAATAGACTTACTAAAGCAGGAGTAGAGTGTAGACCTATTGTTGCAGGTAATTTTATGAACAATCCTGTAATAGATTATCTTGATTATTATAATAATAGTTGTCCAAATGCAGATTACATACACGAAAATGGTTTGTTTATAGGAAACGATATAAGAGATTTAAAAGAAAATATTGATATGGTTTATGATTTGATTAATAAACCAGTAACTAGATTAGAACAAATGGAAACATTAACACACGATCCTATTGTGGATTAATTAAGGAGAAAAATGAAAAGAGCATTAATAACAGGTATAACTGGACAAGACGGCGCTTATCTTGCTAAATTGTTATTAGAAAAAGGTTATAAAGTATTTGGTGGACAAAGACGAAGTACATCACCAAAACATTGGCGATTAGATGAAATGGGTATTACAGACCAAATAGAGTTTGTTGAACTTGATGTAATAGACCAGGCAAATATAAGAAGAGCTATAGAAGAAACTCAACCAGATGAAGTGTATAATTTAGCTGCTCAATCTTTTGTATGGTTATCATTTAAACAACCAGAACTTGCTACTTTAATAGACGCAATGGGTCCTTTGAGAATACTAGAAAGTATAAGACAAGTAAATCCTAAAATAAAATTTTATCAAGCAAGTACAAGTGAAATGTATGGAAAAGTATTTGAAACACCACAAAAAGAAACAACGAAGTTTTGGCCGAGGTCACCATATGGTGTTGCAAAACTATATGCTCATCACATAACAGTAAATTATAGAGAGGCATATGATATGTTTGCTTGTTGTGGTTTATTATTTAATCACGAAAGTCCACATAGAGGTGAGGACTTTGTAACTAGAAAGATATCAAAAGGTTTAGCACATTGGTTGCAAGAAGGAAGACCAATTGTTTTAGGAAATTTAAATGCAAAAAGAGATTGGGGACACGCTGAGGATTTTGTTAGAGGTATGTGGCAAATGCTACAACACGATAAACCAGATGATTATGTATTAGCAACTGGTGAAATTCATACAGTAAAAGAATTTGCAGATATGGCATTAGATTATAAAGATATAAAACATTATTGGAAAGATGGTCAATGTTTTACAGACGGCAATCAGTTAATTATTACTACTGATAAGAAACATTTAAGACCTGCTGAGGTAGATGTATTACAAGGGGATGCTAGTAAGGCAAGAGAAGTATTAGGTTGGGAACATAAACATAATGTAGAGAGTTTAATGAAACAAATGGTTGACGCAGATGTTGGTAGATTTTGTAGTGACCATCAATCAGGAGTACCAAGACTTTGGGATGCTCCAGAGAATTGTATATAATGGCTGATTACGTATTTTGTACAACATTTAATAAAAAACTTTATGATGACTATGCTCATCAATTAATTGACACGTTTATAGCAACAAAACAAATACCAATGATGTATGTTTATGTGGAAGATAATCCAGACTGGTATCCTAAAATACCTAGAGTACATTATTATAATATATTTGATTATGAACCAGCTTTAAAAGATTTTATTGAAAGAAATAAACATAGAAAAGCAAATACTTTCTATGAAGAAGCGATAAGATTTAGTTATAAAGTATTTGCTCAATCAGCGGCAAGAAATAGGGGAGAAAAAATATTTTATGTAGATAGTGATTGTAAGTTTATGGGCACAATACCTGAAGAGTGGTACAACCAATGTTTACCAGATGATACGTTAATATCGTTTTATGATAGACCATCACAATATACAGAAACAGGTTTTGTTGCATTTAATAATACACCAAACAATAATCATAGCATATGCAACCAGTTTTTTAATGCATATAGAGATTGGTATGTAACAGATAAAGTATATACAATAAACAAATTAGAAAAGAATTTTTGGACAGATTGCCACACATTGGACGGTACTAGGCAAATGTTTAAGGACAATCCAGCTTATATTGAAAAAATACTAGGGGATGGTAAAAATGGACATATAATGGCAAGAGATAAGTTTATTAATCCTTATATAGACCATAGAAAAGGACCAAGAAAAAAACAATCAAATAGTCCAGAATGGAGAAAAAATAATGACAGATAAAGATGAACTAAAAAAAGCTTTAGATGGTGAAATGGCTATACCAACAGAAACATCTAACGAAAATGATAAAACTTATGAGAATGAAAGTACAAGAGATTATTCTCCAATGGTACAACTTTCAGTTAGAGAATATGATAAGTTAAAAGAACAAAGTAAATATATTACAGACCCTACTTTAATTGGTATGATAGATAAGTTAGAGTTTTTTGTAAAAGAGTTGAGAAAACATATAGTAAGAAAATTATAATGATTAACATTTTTATAGGATATGATAGTAAAGAAAAGGTAGCATTTAATGTACTTGCATATAGTATATTAAAAAATAGTACAAGACCTGTATCTATTACACCTATTTATTTACCAAATATAAAAGATAACTTTACAAGAGAACGTAGTAATATAGAATCAACTGAATTTAGTTTTAGTAGATTTATAGTACCTCACCTTATGAACTATAAAGGTTGGGCATTATTTTTAGATTGCGACCAATTAATGACAGGTGATGTTGCTGAATTATGGAGATTACGTGATGAGAAGTATGCCGTACAAGTATGTAAGCACGATTACCAACCAATAGAAAGTAAAAAGTTTTTAGGTCAAGTACAAACAAAATATGTTAAGAAAAATTGGTCAAGTTTTATGTTAATGAATTGTGATAAGTGTACAGCATTAACACCTGATTATGTTAATAGTGCAACAGGATTACAATTACACCAATTCAAATGGTTAGAAAATGATGATAAGATTGGTGAACTACCATTAGAGTGGAATTGGTTAGTTGGGGAACCTGGATATAATTATAAACAAGATGTAAAAAATATACATTATACAAAAGGTGGACCTTGGTTTAATGAATATAGAGATTGTGATTATTCAAAAGAGTGGTTGAAATTATATGATGAGTGTTGTGATATAGAGTAATGGTACAAGGATTATTAACTAGACCAGCGACAGATGAAGTTGTAAAACCTTTTGTTGAAAGTGCAAAGGGAACATTACATACGGTTGACAATGTTGATATTAATAAACCCATTGCTTGTTTTGGAATATTAAGAGGCACAGGCGAACTTCTGAAACAAAGTAAAGAGTTTTATTATTTTGACCACGCTTACTTATATGGTAATAGACATAAACCATCAAAGGTATCTGGTGAGAGAATATATAGATTAACAAAAAATCATTATCATATACAAACTATACAAGCATTAACAGATGAAGACCACGAAAGAATTAAAAAGTATAAACAGTATATAAAATTAAAACCTTGGAAAACTGGTAAAGAAGGTGGTTATATATTAATTATAGCACCTTCTCATTTTCAAATAGCATATCATAATATAGGTAGTTGGGTTGATGATACTATAAAGATTTTAAAACAACATACAGATAGACCTATTAAAGTAAGAGATAAAAAAAGTATGAAACCATTAAGAGAAGAAGTAGAAGGTGCATATGCTGTAGTATCTCATAATTCAGCAGTTGTAGTTGACGCTATTATAAATGGAGTACCTATATTTTGTGATAAAATGAATATGGGTGTACCAATGGGGTTAACAGATTTTAGTAAAATAGAACAACCTATAAAACCTGGTAGATTGAACTGGATATATAGTTTACTAGCAAACCAATTTACTATGACAGAAATAAAAGATGGAACAGCGTGGAGAAAAGTACAATGAAAGTATTAAAAAGTAAATTATCAGATTTTTTTAAATGGGTAAAGGGTACTGAACTTGTTGAGTTAGATAATATAGACGTATCGGAAGATCCAGTTAGACCTGAATTAACTTTAGGTTGGCGAATAACAAATGGTCGTAAGATATTTGGTTTAAAATATGATGATGAAATTGAAGGTATTATATGTATAGCATTTACCAATGATGTGCCTTCAAGTATAAAAGAATTAGATATTATGAGTGAGTTAGCACATATTAAAAACGAAAAGAAAATTGCTATTGCATATACAGTATGGTCAAGAAAAAGAGGTGCAGGTAAAGAGATAGTAAATAAAGTAATAGAATATGCTAAAAAGAATAAAATTGAAAGAGTAATAACGTTGTCCCCATTAACACCTATGGCGACACACTTTCATATTAGAAATGGTGCAAAACAAATTAACATAAATGAGGTAACCCAAAATTTTGAGTATGCAATTAGATAACGAAATAAAATTAGATTATAAAGACGTATTGTTAAAACCTAAAAGGTCAACATTATCATCAAGACGTGATGTAGAAATGACACGTAAATTTACATTTAGAAATTCTGGTGAAACATATGAGTGTTGTCCTATAATGGCATCCAATATGGATGGAGTAGGAACATTTAGTATGGCGAAAGTTATACAAGAGTATAAGATGATGACCACTATTACAAAGACAACTACAGTAGACCAATGGAAGACAGCAGTTGGGGAAGGTATTAAATTAAAGTATCTATCAGTATGTACAGGCACAGGTAAGTTATGGGATAATGACGCTGAAGATTATTCTACAATGCAAAAAGTATTAAAGAACTATCCAGATATTAAATTTATTACAATAGATGTAGCAAATGGATATCATACAAATTTTTCAGATTTTGTTGGTGCAGTTAGAGAAGAATATCCAGATAAAACTATTATTGCAGGTAATGTAGTAACTGCTGAAATGACAGAAGAATTAATTATACAAGGTGCAGACGTAGTTAAAGTAGGTATTGGACCAGGTAGTGTATGTACAACAAGAACAATGGCAGGTGTAGGTGTACCTCAATTTAGTGCAGTAATGGAATGTGCTGACGCTGCTAATGGTGTAGGTGGGCATATAGTTGCAGATGGTGGTTGTAATATGCCAGGAGATATTGCGAAAGCATTTGGTGCTGGTGCTCATTTTGTTATGTTAGGTGGTATGTTAGCAGGACACAACGAAAGTGAAGTACAATCAAAAGATGGTAAAAGAGAATTTTATGGTATGTCTTCTGATAGAGCAAGAGAAGTACACGGTAAACGAAAAGATGGTTATAGAGGTAATGAAGGAAGAAAAGTAATATTACCTGATAGAGGACCTGTTAAAGAAACGATAGAAGATTTATTAGGAGGTGTTCGTTCAAGTTGTACATATATTGGTGCAAGAAGATTAAAAGATATTCCTAAATGTGCAAGTTTTGTTAGATGTAACCAACCATTAAATACAGTATTTGAATCGTATGATAATAACTCATAATATACCTTGGGATAAATGTTTAAGTAAGCAGTTGTTTCCTGCTATAGAAAAGGGTTGGACTGATTCAGATAAACCTATACATTTCTTTTGGGGACTTGGAAGTAAAAATATACCAGAGATTGCAATGTGCGAAGCACAAGGTGATGAGTGGTGGTATGTAGATGTTGGTTATTTAACACAACAAATTACAAGATATCCAGAACCTATTATACACGATTACGATAAGACATATTTTAGAATATGTAAAGGTAATTTACATACGATTAGGTGCAAAGTTGGACCAGGTGCAAGATTACAGAAACTAGAGCATCAAGGGATTGATGTACAGTTTAAAGGGTGGAATACTGGAGAAACAACTCATATACTATTAGCACCTTCTTCTCAAACGGTAACCTACCATATTAATGGCATTAGTCAAGATGATTGGATTAAACAGGTTACAGAAGAGATTAAACAACATACAGATATACCTATTAAGTTTAGAAACAAACCTAGACCAGGTAATGAGTGGTGGAAAACTGACATAAAAGATGATTTGAAAAATGCCCATTGTTTGGTAACTAATATGAGTTTAGGTACTGTTGACGCAATATTAAATCAAGTACCTGTTATATGCCATCAAAGAAACATTGCGTCATTTGTTTCATCAAAAGATATAAAGTATATTAAGAAACCTATGAGACCTGGAAGAAAAACTATAAATGAGTGGTTAAAAATGATTGCAGAAAATCAATTTACAATAAAAGAAATTGAAGATGGAACTGCTTATAGAACATTACAGGAACAAAACGTATGATAATTAAACCATTTGGAGAAGAAGGCATTTCTATGTTGCAAGGCAATATGATAGACGTTCCTATAACAGATTATATTTGTAATTTGTTAAAAGAAGAAGGTGATGATATTGTTATAAAAGGAGATTTTTTAAAAGAGATACAAAATGCAACTATTCAAAATGGAAAATTGAAAAGTGTTCCTCATAATGCAACAGTAGTTGATATTATTAATAAGATACAAAACGAATTTTCAAAAAATAGAAAAGTAGTAGAAATATGGGCAGTTATAATGAGAGAAGGAGATTTCCATATGCTACATAACCATTCAAGTGGTATTCCTTCAGAACATTTAGATTACTTAATTGCTAATGATAAACCTGGTAGAGAAGCACCAGTAATATCTGGAGCTCTTTATCTAAAAGTGCCTGAAATGAAACCACCACAAGGTAATGTAAATTTTGTATCAAATGGTGAAGTGTTTAGTTGGACTCCAAAAGATGGAGATTACTTTGTTTGGCCGAGTCATTTAGTACACGGAGTTTATCCTTTTAAAGGGTCAGGAAGTAGGATAATGATTTCTTGGAATAGTATATGATAAATTTTTGCTGTGTATATTATGGAACAAAGTATTCATTAGATTATGTACAAGTGCTATACAATATGGTACAACGACATTTAACCGTACCTCATAAGTTTATATGTTTTTCAGACCACGTAAAACCTCAAAAGATATTAAAAGGTAATATAGAGTTTAGAAAGTTTAGATTTCACGACTATAATGGTTGGTGGAATAAAATGCAACTTTTTAGTGAAGAAGCAGACCTAAAAGGACCTTGTTTATATATGGATTTAGATGTAGTTATTTTAGATAACATTAATGAATTAGCGACATTTGGTGATGATATGACATTTGGTGTAATAAACGATTTCAACATATTGACAAAAGAGTATAATTCAAGTATAATGAAATTTAATAATGAAGTTGCAACAGATTTAGTATGGAAACCATTTCTACAACAAAAGACAGAATTGATGAAATTGCAAGGCGACCAAAACGCAATGTCCAAATTAGTTAAAGGTAGTCAATACCTAAAAGTTATGCCAGACGAATGGTCATATTCGTACAAATGGTTCAGCAGACAAGACCCTAGATTTGATAAGAGTAAATGGACATTTGAAAAGAAAGAATCAGCCAAGGTTGCAGTATTTCACGGTACACCTTTACCACACGATTCAGACCAGGATTGGGTCAAAAAAGAGTGGAATTAGAACAAAACGAGAACAAATATCTCTAAAAATCGCATAAAATAAGTGTTTTTTTTTCTTGACTTTTAAGTAAAAAACCTGTATAGTATACACATACTATGAAAAAAAACACTATGAACAAATCAAAAAAAGTTAAATTAAATGACGTTGACTATACTTTTAATGTAGTTTATTTAAGAGAATATATTGATCCAGATGACCAAGAATTCTTTTATGCATACGAAACTATCTATAGAAACGTTCCATATAAATTCAAAGACAAATTCAAAACAAAATCTATGAAGATGAAAATTCTTAAATTTTGTGATTGGAATTATAAAGAACCTGCTGTTAACTTTCAAAACGTAACTAAAGTTGAATTAATAGACCAAGACGAATACTATAAAAATTATGAACAAGTATTTGGCGATACTGCCAAAGATAATAAAGATATGTTTAATGATTACGGTCAATCTTATGACAGACAATCTTTCAGAAAAGATTTTAATAAAGAATTAACATATAAATTAAACCCAATTAAGAAAAAAATAGAACAAATGAAAGGACTACACTAATGAGTAAAGTAAAACAATGGGCAGCAGACGTTGCCGAAAAAGCAGTTGATGATATTCTTACAAAAGTTAAGAATAAAATAATTGACTTAAAAACTGCTAAAGACGATATCTTAAAAATAGAAAATCTTGCTTTAGTTGATATTGACGAAGATAATATAGATGAAGTATTAGAAATGGAGTTGAAAATATGAGCCAATTAACAGACGTATATGTAAATAAAGACGATATCGGTAAAAACCTATATAGAAAAAAAACATACTATACATTATGCATAGAGCAAGATGTATTAGCAAAAGATAAAGATGAAGCAGATAAATTGCTTTCAGATTGCGGAATAGACCACGCAAAAATCAATAAAGACTTAACAGAAGAAAAAAACGGTGTTGAAACTTATATGACAGACGCTAACTATACAGATTCAGATACAACCAAGTATATTGCAAAAGTTGTTTATGATGACTATGACGGTTTAGAAAACGCCAAAGAAAACGGTGATGTTGAGTTAGATACTTATGCTTTAGAAGATGATACAATTGATCCAGAAACAGGAGAGTGTATGAGTAAACCACTTGATGATTTACACGAAGCATTAAATCCAAATAACAAATATGTTTTAAAAGACGGTGAATTAAAAATCGTGAAAGAGAATCAATAATGCAAAGTGAACTATTATTATTGGGAGTGATTGGAATGCTTTTAACTATAATTGGATTCGGTATTGCTTACCATATTGGAAGTAAATCAAATGAACCAGAAGTAAAATTAACAGAAGTACAAAAATCATTAAAAGATTTACATAACTTAAATGGAAAGGACGATTAATGAAATATAATGAAGATAAAATATTAAAAGAAGTTTTAGACTATGTTAAAGGCACATACTCAAAACACTATTCTACTACTAAAGAAGGATTCCAAGTACAAGATTTATTAAGACATTTAAAGATAGATAAAGATTTCAGTTTATCAAATGCAATTAAATACCTTTGCAGATACGGTAAAAAAGAAGGAAAAAACAAATTAGATTTATATAAAGCAATACACTATATTGTATTGTTAATTAATAGTGAAGAAAATGAAAAAGAAAACTAAAAAACTTATATTAGAATTATTAGATTTTTGGCCAATGACAATAGTTGTGCCAATAATGATTATTTTAATTTTAACAGCAAATATATGGTAAGTAATAAAATTATATACAATAAAATGAATTTCTATTATGATGTAAATGATATGAACATATCAATTTACGGTAAAGATTGGAAACCAGTTGAGTATTTAAGTGATTCAGAAAGAAGAGAGAAAGTAAGACAGCATATATTAAAAAAAGACTTAACACAAAGAATAGGAGGAAAAAAGTATATGACATTATTAACAGAAAATCAAACAATCAACGGATTTGATAATACAGCAGATGTATTAATCTCTATTAAAGAGAACGTTGAAAACGGTAATAAAGATACAGCAATTGATATGCTAAATCAATTAATTGATAATGAGAAGTTAGAATCAGATATTGATGTTTCTATGAATTTAGAAAATGAGAGTTGTGATTGCTCTACTTGTAGAATTGGAAATAACTAAAATGAGTGGAAACCACCCTATAGCAGACTATCAAAACACTTGGAAAAGCTCACCAGCGACCCTGCTAGAGCGTTGGAAATGCAGAAAAGTGAGTAAAATAGGGACTAATTTAGGGATTGACATTAGCAACGATTTATGTTATTATTAATACAATTGAGAAAGGAAAATACATTATGAGTACAGTAATATACAATAAAGAGAACATCTATAAAGAGTTTGATGTAGCAAAACAAAAAGACATTGAACTATCAGACAAGAAAACACTAGAAGAAAAAGAGAACGATATCCATACAAACAGGTTACAGTTTTGTAAAGAACATAAAGAACTGAATGAGAAAGACCCAGGATTGTATGATGTTGATATTAAGTGGGACAGTTTAATACTTGCCTACTCATCACCTAGTCCGAGAGACCATTTCTATAAAACAGTATTCGGTAGAACTTATGCCGAACAAGTTGCCTTTGAAACTTCTGAATCAGAAGGAGATGACGGAGGAGAAGATTCGTATTATAGAAGTAGAAGAAAGAATAGAAACTACAAAAGATAACATTAACAAAGAGGAGAATATGATGAAAACTTTGATGTCTATACTAGTATTAATTATACTATCAACTTCTGCTAACGCAGGAAAAGTTGAAGATAAGATTAGTGCTGTAAATACGTGGTTAGCTAATGAGAAGCAAACTACTGTAGAATTTCAAAAAGTAAAATGGCAAGAAGGTAAAAACCAAATTGCTAGTACTATTGCGAAATTTAAAAAAATGTTTAATTGGAGTAACTAATGTACGGAGATTTTGTTTGTACAAGTGCCAATGACGGTACACATTATTTCAGACCTGTAACTGCTAAAGCACATACGCTTTGGCAGGAAAAAGGTTTTAGTAAATATGTGATTGATAATAACGAAGACTATTACATTGTTAAGAGTGTTGATAGTCAGAAAATATGTAATGAGATACGCAAAAATAATTTGGATTTTACTAGTTAGTTTATTATTAACTAATTGTGCTAACAGGTCACATACAGGTGCCGTGTTAGGTGCAGGAACAGGAACAGCAGTATGTTTAGAGTACATAGGAGATAATCCTTACTTAATTGCTACGTGTGCTGTTGGCGCCGCTTTTGCAGGTGCAGAAATTTTATATAAGAGTGATAAAGATGTTCACAATGCAGTATTTGTTGACCATTTGAATACAAGTGGTTCATCTTCATCTTATACAAATTGGTATAATGCAGAAACAGGTAATAATGGAATTATACACATAACAAAATCTTATACTGTAGGTCCACTTAAATGTAAAGATTATGACCATACAGTTGATATAACTAGTCAATGGCCGTTAATTGGAATTGGTAATGTTAATAGAGAAATAGTGTTTGGAACTGCTTGTCAGTTGCCAGACGGTAGATGGATTGAAAAACCAGTAGGAGTGAATTAATATGGATCCAAAAAATTATAAAATTTATATGTATGCAACATTAATTATGATAACAGTATTGTTATGTATGGAAATGGCTTGGGGTTGTGTAGATTGTGATTTAAATAAAAAAGAATTTGAAAAAACTGCTCCAGTAATGGAAATAGAGTGGCATAATCCAGATGGAACTGTACACCGTAGTACTAAAGTTGTAGATGGTTCTCAAAAGATATTATATGACAATGTTAAACCAGTAACTAAAAACGATACTGACCAATTTTGTTATGTCAAAATTATTATTAAACAAGAAGCAAATGGAAACATTTCTAAAGAAGAGAAATTATATTGTTCCGATGGAAGAAGTGGTGTAGATACTCCTTCTTATTGGGAACTTTTTGCCCAGTTTTATTACCGTGATGTCTATACACCAGAGTATTGTAGATATTATAGTCGTAAAAATCACGCTTTTAAATCGTACGGAAAAGTGTGTTTAAATGAGTACGGAGAATGGAAGGTAAAATAATGATTAAAAATATAATCATAATTGCTCTCCTATTGGTTATTGTATATGGAGTTACTGCTGATGAATTTTTGAGCTATGCTCAATCCAGCGTTGACTTATTGCAAGAACTATTATATAATGTACAAAGGAGTGTGAAAAACTAATGAACAAATACATTAAGATTTTATCAGTTGCTGTCTTTGGTCTATTGTTGACTAATTGTGCAGGTAATTATAAAATCAAAAGTGAAAAAGGTAAGGTAGTTAATACTGTTCCAAAATGGTATATGGCTGATTTTTCTGAAACTAAAGCTTGTGATATAGCAAGATTTGGTAAAGCGAAAGAAAAGCAATGTATATTTGGAGTTGGTACTAGCGTTTCACCAGACTTAAATCTCGCAATTGAGAAAGCTAAAATGATAGCGAAAGCTGAATTAGCAGACATTATCAAAGGGGAGATGAACAAAGAGTCTAAACAGTTTATAACGGAGATTGGAAAATCTAATACGAAAACTGTTGTTAGTGAAGTAGAATCTGTATTGGTCAATATTATTAAAGATACACCAGTTAGAGGATATGAGATATTTGAGCAAGATGTAACCTTGACAAAGAACGGTTACTATAGAGCTTGGATAGGTTTGAGATTGCCATTAGGTGAATATAATAAAATGTTCAACTATACAATTGAACAAGCTACAGACGCTTATAACTTAAAGTATCACGCTAATAAGTCATTTGAGAAACTTATGAAAAAAGAAGAGGTTTCAGATGGACAAGTTAGTAATTAAAGATATCACAGTATATACGAAACAAAATTGTGTATACTGTGTGAAGGCAAAGTCCCTTCTAAAGGGACTTGGTCTAACTTGGACGGAGAAGAAGTTAGAAGAATTTGCTTCTGTTGAAGCAATGATAGAGGACATTGGTAAAAAAGTAAGAGCAATGCCTCAAATAAAAATTGACGGTAAACTAGTCGGTGGATATAATCAACTTATAGAATATTTTAATAATAAAGGTTTAGTAAATTTTAAAGGTGAGATTGTCCGTGATTAAAGATAAAGAGAAAAAAGGAAAGATAATTATATTTCCTGAAAACAGAATTAAAAAAAGAATTACAAAACCACAAGAATCCCCATTTACAAAACGATTAAAAGAGCAACAAACTAGAGAGTTTATTGAACATAGTGTAGATGAAATTGGATTTGAATTATTAAGAAAATTTAGTGATATGGGTTTAAAGACTTCAAAGGAATCATTTACTAAAGACCTTGCGTTAGTTATTGATTGTATAAGAGGATTGATTTATAGAGATTTTGATATGGCACACGCCGCTCAATTAATGGCAAATAAAATGGTTGCAATAAAATTTAATAGAGGTGGTAAAGCAAGTGCCGCTAGGATAGACTATTCAGATTTTATGAAAGCAAAACCAAACAAACAAAGAAATATTTTTAATAAAGAATTTAAAGAAGAGTTAAATGATTTACAAGATGGATCAGATATGTTTGAATCTGATTTGGATTTGAACGGTGATGATGATAATATCATCCCACCACCTTGGAACGGTAATGATGATAAAAAATAGTTTAATGATATTAATAATGCTTACTTTTATGGGTTGTGCAAAAGATAAACCTACACTCAATTCAATGGAGAAATTTTTTGATTGTTTAGGGGATAGTAGTAAGTGTGAGAAATTAAAGAATTCCGTAAAGGAGTAGTCCAATGCAGACTTTAAAAAGCAAAACAAAGGAGGAAGAAACATTATGTTTTTTTCAAAAAGTAAGGTTGCAGTAGCAACTAAAGGCAGAAAAAGACTGTCTAAAACTCAAAAAGTATTAAACTTATTTGAGAAAGGTGAACCAGTTTCTTGGAAACATTTAAGAAACAGATATGACCTAATATCACCAAGAGCGATGGTTGACAAACTACGTTCAAAAGGTCATATGATTTATGTAAATAAATCATCTTCAGGTACATCTTATAGATTGGGTACTCCTACAAAAGCTATTATAGCTGCTGGGATAACTAAACTATACGGTACTGAATACGCATATAACTAATTGCGTAATTGAATCGTAACCAATACGATTGACACAGGCGACCATATATAAAATTCGCCTGTGTCTTAATAAAAGGAAATTATGATAGAAGAAGAACTTAAATTAAGTAAAGAACAAAAAGAGTGGATAAAAGAGTTTATAAAAAAACACACAGCAAGAGGTTCACATAGGTGGGCATTTTGGTGTGAAGGAATTATAATAGGATTAATAATAGGAATGATAATATAATATTATGAAAGAAGATAAATTTGTAAAATTAAACGATAAAATAAAAGCATTAAATTCAACAAGAGTATTTAAAAAGATAACACCAAAGTATGACCTATCTTGGTATATAAAATGGGTAGCAAGTTTAATGTTAATGGTTGCAGTTTGCTTTAGAGCAGCTGACTTTAATCATATGTTTGATTTATATTTTAGTTTTTGTGGAACTACTGGTTGGTTAGTAGTTGGATTTTTATGGCACGATAGAGCATTAATATATTTAAATGCTGTATTATCAACAGTATTATTAATAGGTATATTAAAAGAAATAACAACTTGTTCTACTTGTATGATACCATTATAATATGAAGACAACTGATTTAACACCAGTAGAAATTCATAATAAAATTTATTACAAAAGGGACGATTATTACACTCCTTATGGTAAAGAAAATGTTAATGGAGGAAAAACAAGACAGGCAATTTGTTTGTTTAGAGAATTAAAAGATGAGATTAAAAACAAATATAATGGTGGAGTAGTTACAGGTTCATCTGTTAATAGTCCACAAGCACCTATCATAGCGGCAGTTGCTCAAGACTTTGGTTTTAAATGTGTCATAGGTGTGGGTGGTACAACACCTAAAACAATAGATACCCACCATATGATGAGATTATCAAGACACTATGGTGCTGATATTGAAAATGTTGCAGGTCACGGATATACAGTTGCAATAGATAGTGGATTAAAAAAGAAAGTAATATCTAAAAAAGGTTATATGTTAATTAAATTTGGTAATAGTGCTGCTACAAATCCTGAATCAATATTTGATAGTGTTGCTAATCAAGTTGAAAACATACCTGACAAGTTAGATAACCTAGTAATTGCAGTAGGTAGTGGTATACAGTTTGCAGGTATAATAAAAGGTATAGAGAAGTTTAAGAAAAAGGTAAAAAGAATTATAGGGGTCACGTTTGTTGACCGTAGTAAAAAGATTGATGAGTACTTAAATCAATTTAGTAATCTTGAATCAGGTTTTAAGAAGTTTCAAGATTATGAAATGTACAAAACACCTTTACCATATTCAAAATCAGTATGGGAAGATGTGGGTAATGGCTTTATTGACGATATATACGAAGGTAAAGCACATAAATGGATGAGAGAGAATATAGATACTACAAAAGAAAAGACGCTATTTTGGAGTATAGGGAGAAGATTAACAGCGGAACAAGTAGATAAGTTATATAAATAGATATATGATTAAATTAATAAATTGGAGTATAAAATGGCAGAAGAACCAAAACAACATCCATCATTAATTAGTAAGTCTTCAATGCAAGCAATGGCTGCTACAAGCGGTTCACAGGACTTGTTATTTTCAGAAGTCTTAACTAAAGTAAATAACGCAAAAGATAAAGCTAAAAAGATAGAGGTTTTAAAAAAATATAACCATCCATCTTTGAGAAGTATATTAAAAGGATCATTTGATCCTAGTATTGAGTGGGAATTACCAGAAGGCACACCACCTTTTATGGAAAATCCAGCACCGAAAGGTAGCGAACATACAATGCTTAAAACTGAAGCAAAACGTTTGTGGCATTTTATTAAAGGCGCAGATACTAAAACTACAAAAACTCAAAAAGAAACTATGTTTATCCAAATGTTAGAAGGATTACATAGTGATGAAGCAAGATTATTGCTTAATACAAAAGATAAAACTTTACATAGAGTTTATAAAGGGTTAAGCGACTCTGTAGTTAAAGAAGCGTTTGGTTGGAATGATTTGTACCAAAAATTAGAACAAAAATAGAACACTTTGTTAAAAAACCCTTATAAAACAAGGGTTTTTTGTGCTTGACTTTCCTTGTGGATTTGTGTATAATAGACACATATAAACAATAAATATTAGGAGAGAAATATATTATGAAAAAAGTGATGTTTATTATATTATTGAATTTAGCATTATGGTTTGGACTAACAAGTCTATCCAATGTTGCTAATGCAAGTGAATATAATAAAGCAGTTATAGCACACGTTATCAAAGAAAATGTGAGTGGTAACGGTGTAGACCATACTGCTTTAATGGAGCAAGAACTACACAGGTTAGTATACGTTATGATAAATGAATTTAGTGGCGTATTACAAGCACACCTACCAAATATACTAGATAGTCTTGCTAGTGAAATCAGACAAAAAAATGATAAAGAGTTTAAATGTGCTCTTTTAAAAGGTTCAAATTATGAATGTGATTGAGAACATAGTTTATACTTTGGATTGGATATATCAATATATTCCTAAAGAATTAGTATTGATTATATTAACGAGTCTTGTAATGTTTATTTTTTTAGAAATAGGAGATAGAAAAAGGAAGAAGCAATGGCTAAAAGAGTTAGAACCAAAACCAGTAAAAGGCAGAAAGTCAAAAAAAGACTAAAGATGGAACTGGCCGAAGTGAAAACTCGTAAGTATAAAACTACCTACACAGATATTAAAAAGTATTTTAAACTTATTAATCAACACGTATTTGATAATAAACTATCCCCATTTAATGATATTAAAATTAAACAAATAAAGGATAGACAATATCCTAGAGTATGGGGTCAAGTTGTTATTAATGACCAAGAAAGAAAAGGAACTAGAAATTACGTATTAGAAATGATACCTAGTTATAAGAACAAAAAAGAATTTGTGGACACATTAGGACACGAAATGATACACCTGTTTCAAATGAGTAATTTAGGGGATACAGGAAATCATAATGATATGTTTTATAGCTTTAGACCTAAACTAAATGCTATAGGATTAGATATATAATAATAAAAAGGATATAATTATGGGTGAGGTGAGAAAAACAAAAGAACTAGACCACTATTTAAAGAGAATAATCTTAAAAGTTCCAGACAAAATTCAACAGTTTATAGATAATGCAGACGGTGAATTCTCTATGATTTATTATACTGGTGATTGGTCAAAAGACATATATGATAACTTTACTGAACTACAAGCAGAAAAGATATTTAAACGTATGGCACAATTTCAAAGTAAAATAAGTTTTCTCCAAAAGAAAAATGAACCATCAATCGGTGGTTATGAGTACAAAGTAGCGAGGTTTTAGTGAAAATCAAAGCAAGTACATCTAATTTTTTAAGAAAATCATATTGGTGGTTAAAAGCAACATTATTAGTTGTTGCAATATCAACTATAACATATGGTATAGGAACATTTACACCTAATCCACTTGCAGTTAAGAAAGCAACAGAAGAAGTTAGAATAGAACACGCTGAATGGGCAGAAAAATTAGGGTTAAATGAACCTAGTTTTGAATATACTAACTCAAAAGAATTTATAATAGAACTTAACAAGTGTGTTGATTTTTTAAATTATCATACACCACCAGATAAAAGAGTACCTATTCAAATGGTGACAGCACAAGCCGCTTTAGAGAGTGCTTGGGGTCAAAGTAGATTTGCAGTTAAGGCAAATAACTTATTTGGTATTAGAGTATTCAAAAGTACAAAACCACATTTATTACCAGAAGGTGTTGAAAAGTGGCCAGGTTGGGGAGTTAGAGTATTTGAAACAAAATGTAATTCAGTTAAAGAATACATAAGAATATTAAATGAACACCCAGCATATAAAGAGTTTAGAGCATTAAGAGCAAAATTACTAAAAGATGGTGAACTACTAGACGCAAAAGCACTAGTAAGAACTTTAGATAAATTTTCTACTACAGAAGATTATGATGAAAGAGTTATTAATATAATGAGTAAAGTAGAAAAAGTATTAAACGATATTCAAGAGGAAGATAAGCAAGTTAAAATCTTGCCAGAAACTAAACCATAATGAGAAATTTGTTTTTCATTTTAGTAGTACTAGCTAGTGCCATATCTATATCAGGTATTGCTGCCGCTTATAGTATTATAGGACTAGCAACTTTATTTGCAGGTGCTAAAGTAGCAATTATTGCTATGGGTACTTCATTAGAAGTTGGTAAGTTAGTTGCCGCCAGTTGGTTATATCAAAACTGGAAGAATCCAAATCTACCACAATCAATAAGGGCATATTTAACTACGTCTGTTATTGTATTAGTATTTGTAACTAGTATGGGTATCTTTGGTTTCTTATCAAAGGCACACCTAGACCAAGTAAGACCTACAAGTGATAATGCAGTACAAATAACATTAATAGATAAACAAATATTATCACAAAATGTTATTATAGATAGAGCAGAAAATACATTAAACTTATTAGACAAAGCATTAGAGGTATATATAGATAAGGAATATGTTAGTAGAGGACTAAAAGAACGTAAGAAACAAAAAGAAGAAAGAGATTTTTTAAATAATGAAATAAGAGTTGCAATGGATAAGATTGCAGAATTGACATTAAAGAAAGGTAATATAGAATTAGACCAATTAAAGATAGAAGCAGATGTTGGTCCACTTAAATATGTTGCAGAATTAATATATGGTGAAGACGCAAAAGACCATTTTGATGAAGCAGTTAGATGGATTATTATTGTATTAATATTTGTATTTGATCCATTAGCAGTATTGTTATTGATTGCCGCTAACATATCATTAAGAGAAAGAAAATTACAAAATGAAGCGAAGAGTAAGAAAAAAGAAAAAGAGATTAATTGGCAAAGGGAAGCGACTAGAGCGAAAACTATATCGCAAGGTCTCCGAGATAAGCAAAAGTTTTACAAAACATTTTTTGCAAAATTAGGTAAAAGAGATTTAAAGAATAGAGATTATGAAGAGTTTTTTAAGAGTATGGGTACGGAAGAGTTAATGAAATTAGGTTTAGATCCAGATGAGATAAGAATTAAACTAGACCAGATAATGGAATGGAATGAAAAACCTGGTAAACCGTATTTAGAATCAGGAGTTAAGAAATGAGAAAGATAGCAATACTATTATTACTACTTTTAAATGCGTGTGGTACAGCACCTGCTTGGTTAGCAACATCAGGTGGTGCATATTCAGAATATAAAGTAACTTCACTTATTAAAACAGGTACAGATTTGGCATTATCAGCTGCTGATTTACCTACAACTAACGATTGGGCGTTATCAAAGATAACAGGTTATGATTGTAAAGTAACTAGAGCAATTAAAGAAGGAGTTGAGTATATTTGTAAGAACGTTGAAGTACACGTACCTACTAATACTACCATTGACAAAGATGAAAAAAAGTGATATTATGATACTTATGAAAACACATTATAATGCTTGCAACAGATGTGCTGAAAAATTGATTAACAATGCTGAAAAAGCAATGTCTAGGTCAGAAACAGATTGGTCAAAGAACTTTTGGCACGGTGTATGGAAGAAATTAAGAAGTAAATATAAACAAGAAAAGGTAACCTATCATTAATATGAAACAGGCAATAATAGAAGCAATTTATTTTGGAGAATAAATGTTAGACTATGTGTTAAGTGGTGGAATATTAACTCTTCCAGGTTTCTTTCCAGCAGATAAGTATTGGGATATTAAAAAAGATTTAGATAATAATTTACAATGGCGTGAATCACACCAACCATTTAAAAATCAATATGGAAATAGATTACAGGCGTTTCCTTGTTATGAAAGTCCATATGATAAAGAGAATGATTTTATTATAAACAAGATAGAAAGTATATTAGGAAATAAAATTCGTGATTTCAAGACACTTGCTAGAAAAATTGTATTGAGTGAGATAAAACAATCTCCACAAAACTTTGGTAAATATGGTTTTATACATAGAGATACTTCTACAGAAGATAAAGAACCTTTAATGGCAGCAGTTATGTATTTTGCCCAGGCATATGATGGAGGTACGGCATTTTTTCATACTCAAATGGAAAAAACACCAGACATATATATAAGTTCCATTCCAAATAGATTGGTTTTATATAGTGGTGCCTTACAACACGCACCTTGTTTAGATTATACTTTTAAAGAAAGAAAAACAATAACTTTCTTTTTTAGATTACAGAAAAAAGGAAATGAATAGAGGAACTATAGCACCATTGTTGAAAAAATACTTTGGTAGATTAGATAAAAAAGATGAGCGTAAAGAGATTAAAAGATTTGAAGAGAAAAAGAGAACAAATAATATTAGCAGGAATGACATCAAAAAAACAATTAAAAGTAGATAAAACAGATTATCAAGATGTTGCTGATTGTATCAGAAGCGACCAAGTACCTGCCTCGGCAGTAGTTGAATATTTTTCTGATAAACTTTTTTATAAGTGGTACAAGAAGAGATATCTCAATGCCTAGATACACGTTTGAAAATAAGAAGACAGGTAAGCAGTGGACTGATATGATGATGATTTCAGAAATGGAAGAATATCTAAAAAAGAATAAGCATATTAGACAAGTACCTGTACCCATAAATATAGTTGGAGGGGTTGCTGGCATTTCTTATAGAGAAGACGGTGGTTGGAAAGATGTTAAACAAAAAATAGCAGAAGCACATCCAAATAGCTCTTTTGCTCAACATCATAGACGTAGAGGCATAAAAGAAATTAAAACAGACCAAGCGATTAAGAGAGCCAGAACACGAAACAGACGAAAAGGAGTAGCAGATTAATGGCAGACAAAGACATACCAGACTTTATGCGTGGGTTTGATTTAGATAACGATTGGGGTTTTACTCCAGTATCATCTAAACCATCAGACACACCGAGCATTGATCCTAAAGTAGTAGAAGGAACAAACATTGAACTATCTAAAGTTAAGTCAGATGTTTCTACTATCAAAAGTATGATGAACGAAATTATGCAAATAGTGAACGATAAAGAAACGATAACAAAAGAGATTAGTGATGAAGAAACTCAAGCAAGGTTTAAAGATATTGAAAAGATTGTGTTACCGTTTTTATATAATTTACAAAAAAGTGATGAACCTTATATACATTGGCCGAATAGAGGTCCAATTATTAAGGCGCAAATAGAGAAACTTTTAAAACTAACAAGAGGATAATAAATGAAATTAACCGAAAATTTTTCGTTGAAGGAGATGACCAAAAGTCAGACGGCTGAAAGGCACGGAATTAGTAATAATCCTAGTGAAGACCATCAAGAGAACTTGAAAAAATTATGTGATGAAATATTACAACCGATTAGAACTCATTATGGTAAGGTAGTATCAGTATCAAGTGGGTATCGTTCTCCAGAATTATGTGTTAAGATAGGTTCAAGTTTAAAATCACAGCACGCCAAGGGGCAAGCCGCTGATTTTGAAATATTTGGGATACCAAATGCTGAACTAGCAAAATACATAATTGATAATTTAGATTTTGACCAACTGATATTGGAATACCACAATGTGGATGAACCGAATAGCGGTTGGATCCATTGCTCATATAAGAATTCAGAAGATAATAGAAAGCAGATATTAAGAGCTTATAGAAATTCTGATGGAAAGACGATATATGAGCCATACGACCCTAGTTGAGAGGTAAATACTCTTAATAATGAGCGAGAAGAGGAACGTAAGAAACTTACTGACCACTATATGCTCCATAGGTCTATTTAAGCATTGACAAATTGCTAATATAATGTTATTATAAGAGTATGAGTATAAAAAAACAGATTGAAGTATTAAAAGAAACAATCAAGTGGTTCAGGACTCAAATTGAACCACACGATTGTGGATGGATGTACACAACAATAGACGGTATCAAACACCGAATAAGTGATTTGAGAAAGAAATTGAGGAAACAAAATGGCAAGTAAATTTACTTGGGTTGATATAGATAAAACTAAACTCCCAAACACAAAAGGCAGACGTATAGACGGTTTCCGTTTTTATGAAGTTGATGGTAAAAACTATCCATCTATTACAACAGTTTTAGGTGTACAGAAAAAAGAAGGATTAGAGAAGTGGAGAAGAGCAGTTGGTGAAGAAGCAGCCAATTGGGAAATGGGTAGAGCAGCACGAAGAGGCAAAGCAACTCATACACTTGTTGAACAATATTTAAAAGGTGAAACACCGAGTATTCGTGATGTGTTGCCATTAGGTATGTTTAGATTAATGCTACCTTACATAGACCAAATTAATAATATACATATGTTAGAAACAATAATGTATAGTCATAAATTGACCCTTGCAGGTCAAGTTGATTGTATTGCTGAGTATAATGGTAAGTTATCAGTAATAGATTTCAAGACAGCAAATAAAGAACGTAAAGAAGATTGGATAGAGAACTATTTTGTTCAGACTACCGCCTATGCAATGATGTACGAGGAGTTATTCGGAAAACGAATAGACCAATTAGTCATATTAATGGCTGGTGAAGATGGTACAATGCGTTCTTTTGTCAAAGACAGAAAAGAATTTGAACCTAAACTTGAAGAATCTATAAAGTATTTTTATAAATACTATGAAGAACTGAACAAAGATAAAATCAAGCAATAACATTAATGAAGTGGCCTAAATTTTATCCACGAAAGGTCACTTATGTTAAAATACTTAATATCAATAATATTTGCAACAGCACTCTTAATGAGTCCTGTTGTTGGAGCAGTATCAGATTCACCAACTCCTGATACAATTGAACCTTTACAACCTGAAGCACAACCAAAACTTTATTGGATGCAAATGCCAGTAATGTGTGGTCAGCAAGTCTATATTGAAGAATATTTAAAGACATATAAATTTAATATGGCTAATATGTCTGTTGGTAAAGTTGGTGCAAGGGAAGATGGTGAGATAGTCTATTATGTTACCTATTGGGTGTCAGAAGATTTTAAACAATCAATAGCAGTAGTAACTAATATGAAAGGTACGGAATCTTGTATGATGTACAAGTCGTTTAATTTACAATGGACAGAACCTCCAAAACCAAAAACTGATTTATAATGAATTTGACGTTGAAGGGTAGATAATAATTAGTGAGGACGTGGGTGCGATTCCCACCACCTCCACCAATTCAAAACACATTTTTGTGTGCTTTAAGGGGGTGAGTTAGATTCGACTACTAACTAAAACTATCTGGAGTTAAATCGCTGACAGCGTACTGTTAATTTTAAATGGCGAAGGAAACTTTGCTCTTGCTGCCTAGTTAATAGGTAACGGCGTTTGTGTAGTTTTCGTGGCAACAGAAAAATTACACACTTTACATTTGCTAATAAATATGTTATAGTAACACAATGAACTCAAAAGAATTTTCACTAATAATAGAGGACATAGTAAAGAAGCATAAAGAACTATCATATGTGGATGCTATTGTCAAATATTGTGATGATAACAATATTGAAATTGAAACTACAGCACGTTTAATTACAAAACAACTCAAAGAAAAAATACAACATCAATCAGCACAACTAAACCTGTTAAAAGGTGGTAAACCTGGAATGCTACCATAATGAAAGAACCTAAATTAGATTTTGGACCTACAAAGAAAGACCACGGTTGGTTCTATTATGTTTGGAACTGGAAAACTTATGTGTTCTATGCATTATTAATTGTTGGTTCAATACTTGCATTTATAGACCAAGGTATAACAGGTACTCTTTCTGTTATAGGTATATTATATGGACTTAAATTGTTAGGGAAGTTATTTTAATGAATATACAAATTATAGATAAAATGGGTAGTGACCTATCAGTAGTAAATGCTGCTAGAGTATCATTTTCAAAAACAAAAGAAGTACTTGATGAAAAAGATGATAAGTTAATTAAGTATTTGGCTAAACATAATCATTGGTCTCCATTTGCTCACGCCTTTTTATCATTTAGAATTAAGGCACCTGTATTTGTAGCAAGACAATTAGTTAAACATCAAGTAGGTTTAAGTTGGAACGAAGTGAGTAGAAGATATGTAGATGATAAACCAGAATTTTATATACCATTTATGTGGAGAAAGAGACCAGAAGAAAATATTAAACAAGGTTCAAGTAAAGAAGAGATTGAATTTGATATTATGGAGTTAATAGATACTTGTAAAGGAACATACCATTATATGTTAGAGGAAGGTATTGCACCTGAAATGGCACGTATGGTATTGCCTCAATGTATGATGACCGAGTGGATATGGTCAGGTAGTGTATATGCCTTTAGTAGAGTTTGTAATTTAAGAAATAAGGAGAATGCTCAAGAGGAAACTAGAATGGTCACTCATCAATTATCAAAACATATAAAAGACCATTTTCCAATTTGTTATAAGTATTTGATTGATTAATATGGCGTATGGTGGATTTGACGTATATAAGATATATCTAGGAGTTAAGTTGCATTTTACAACAGACACTTATGACTATCATAAATATACAGGTAAAGTAAATGCAACATTGGATTCATTTACTAAAAGAAAAGATAGATACTTCTTCTATAAGTTATCTACAAGATATAGTCCAAGTGAAGTGCTTGATTTTTTTGTAAGTAATTTTATTGACGATAGTAAAAAATGGATAGGAAATTTATTAAATGACGATGGACACAAAACCTACCTCAATTACAGAAAATATTTTGAGTCTTTTGACTACAGTTTACGAAACAGTATTAATAGTATTGTTTATGACTTTAGCAGGAGGGGCATTTCTTTTGATGACGGTTTCAGCGTGGTTAATGGGCAACATCCTAGAATGCTACGATTACTTATTCAACGGAAAGTTTCATACTCAACCGCCATCATACTTGATTCGGTTCTTGGTTTTATTAAAAACTGGGATAAACAAATTACTGAAAAAGTTGTGTGGTCTGATATGTCCAGAAAACTTAAAAAAATGAAACCATTTATATCATTTAATAGAACTAAAGCAAAATTAATAATGAAGGAGATTATAACAAGTGAACTCAAATCTTAAAAAGAAAATAAATGGTACGTGGACAGTACAAGAAATATTAGAAGCGATGGAGGTTATATTAAATGGAAGAGTTAAATAGAAGATATGAAGTCATAGACAATTTCTTACAACCAAATGTGTTTGAGAAATTAAAGAAAACGATAATGGGTACCTACTTTCCTTGGTTTCATTATGATACAATAATATTACCAGGTGAACATAAAAAAGATATGACATTTTATTCAATGCATATGTTATACGATAATGACAGACCAACATTTACTAATTCTTTTGAATTAATGGATCCAGTATTGGGTGAGTTAATGAAACTTGATGATCCTAAATTTCGTATGAATACTTTAATAAGGTCAAAAATTAATAACTATCCTAATCAAGGTACATTTAGGGAACATACTATGCATACAGATTGGCCGAGTAAAGGTGATTTAAACCGTAAGGCGTGTTTATTTGGAATAAACACTTGCGATGGATATACCAAGTTTGATGATGGAAAAGAGTCAGTTAAAATTGATAGTAAAGCAAATAGAGCAATATTATTTGATTCAACTATACCACATTGCAGTACAAATACAACAAACGATACAAGGAGAGTTAATATAAACTTTAACTATTTTTAATATGAAAACTATAATACTAGATAATTTTTTAAATAAAACACATTTTGATGAATTACAAGCAAAGGTAATGGGTAGATACTTTCCCTGGTTCTATTATGAATACAATAGTAAAAGAAGCAGAAAGAGGACAAATAGGTAATCAATTCTTTAATATGCATATGTTATATGATAATGATAGACCAACATTTAATACATCTTTTGAATTAATGGAACCAATTTTGAATAAATTATATGAACGTGATGATGATTATAAGTTGAAATCTTTAGTAAGAGTAAAAATAAATTCATATCCTAATCAAAATAAATTTATTGAACATAGTATGCACCAAGATTTTCCACCTAGTGACTTACATACTATTACATATAAGTCGTGTCTTTTTTGTTTAAACACGTGTGATGGTTATACAAAACTTGAAGATGGTACTAAAATTGATAGTATTGCAAATAGAGCAATACTATTTGATACAACTAAACCACATTGCAGTACAAACACAACAGACCAACCACGGAGAGTTAATATAAATTTTAATTATTTTTAATATGATAATGACAGATAAAGACGCTGAAGACTATTACAAAATGATAGGAGAACTAAAAGAAGAAAAAAGGTCTGCTAGAGTATTCTGTATTGGTAATGGCGAAAGTAGAATTGGTTTAGATTTAAACAAGTACAAAGAATTTGGTAAGATATATGGTTGCAATGCCATATATAGAGATTATCCTAATTTATGTGATGTGTTAACTGGTGTAGACCACGGTATAGTCCACGAAATGTACCACGCAGGTATGGCACAAAAGATACCTTGTTATTTTAGAAATTGGACTAAAGTGCCTACTCAAACATATGACGCAATTATACAAGATGGTTTACCTAAAGAAGATTTAGAATGGGCAAAACAAAATGGTGGTATAATTAGTAATGAACGTGGCGATAGTAAAGAATATGTTTTACACGGTGCTAACTTAAAAGGTATAGTGAGTATATTAAAAAAAGATGGTGCAGTTACTAAACAAAATGCTATTAATTCAACAATCAAAGTTAGTTGGATAAAAGAACCAGATTACTCACACTCAATAGACGATATAAGCGACCCTAGAGACCACGGTTGGGCGTGTGGACCTTCTTCTGGATTGGTTGCAATTAAGAGAGAGAATCCTTGTGAAGTGTATATAATGGGACACGATTTATATAGTCATAATGATAAGATTAATAACATATACAAGAGTACTAAGCATTATACAGCAAAAGATAACAGTCCAACACCAGCTATCAATTGGATTAATCAATGGAAGACGTTAGTGGAGTGGTATCCAAAGATAAATTTTTATAAGGTTAATAGATATAATGACGGTAGGGATAAGGTCAACGGTCCTATTGAAGAGTGGAAGAATCTATCAAATATTAAGTACATAGATTATACCACAGTTGACAAAATGCTCAAATAATGTTATATTAGACATAATGAGTGTATAAATAATAATGAACCCGATAATATAGGGTACACAAATACAACGAATATGTTAATACAAGGAGAAAATACATATGGATTTTGAAACATTAAAATCATCATCAAGTAACTTTGATAAGATTACAAAGGCACTTGAAAAGAACCTCGGTCCCGAGGATCAAGCAAACAAAAACAAGTATCAAGACGACAGACTTTGGAAACCAGAGTTAGATAAAACTGGTAACGGTTATGCTGTTATTAGATTTTTACCTGCGTCTAACAACGAAGAAATGCCTTGGCAAAGAGTATGGTCACACGCATTTCAAGACAAAGGCGGTTGGTACATTGAAAATTCATTAACAACTTTAAATACTAAAGATCCAGTTAGTGAAGATAATACTAGATTATGGAATACAGGTGTAGATAGTGATAAAGATATTGCTCGTAAGAGAAAAAGAAAATTATCATACTATTCTAACATCTATATTGTTAGTGATCCAAAACATCCCGAAAATGAAGGCAAAGTTTTCTTATACAAATTTGGTAAAAAGATATTTGATAAGATATCAGAAGCAATGCAACCTCAATTTGCGGATGAAAAAGCAATCAACCCATTTGATTTTTGGAAAGGTGCAAACTTTAAACTAAAAATTAGAAAAGTTGATGGTTATTGGAACTACGACAAATCTGAATTTGAAGGTGTTACGCCAGTAGCAAAAGAAGACGCTACTATCAAAGAAATTTGGGCGAAACAATACCCTTTGAAACCTTTTGTAGACCCTAGTAATTTTAAATCTTATGACGAACTCAAAGAGAAACTGAATAGGATAATTATGGGTACACGAAGCACCGAAACTGTTGAAACAGTTGACCTCCCACAACAGACCAATGGTCAGGTGAAAAGTACTAACGTTGTGAACTCTAAACCTGCTAGCGAGGAAGACGATACGTTGTCTTATTTTAGTAAATTGGCAGACGAAGAGTAAACCTTTCTCTCTCAAATAAACGTTAAAACTTAAAGGGCACCTAGTAATAGGTGCCCTTTTTCATTATAAATAGTAGTATGGCAAATATATTTGGACCAATAAAAGATAGACAAGCAGGTGTACTTAAATCAGCACAATGGTATAGAAATGCTGTACAAGGTATAGCTAATAAGGCAACTTCTACTGGTCTTATGCGACAAGGTAAATTAAATCAAAGACCTAGCGCAGGACGTTTAAATATGTTCTTTTATGATCCTAAAACTAAAAAGAAACTACCATATTATGACACATTTCCATTAATTTTGCCAGTAGACACATTTAAAGGTGGTTTTGTAGGGTTAAATTTTCACTACTTACCATATATAATGAGATTTAGATTATTACAAGACATACAAAAATATGCTAGTAATACACAATTTGACAGTACAACAAAAATAATGGCAACATATACAACACTTAAAAATATACCTATGATTAAACCAACAATTAAAAAATATTTGTGGCGACACGTAAGGTCAAACTTTTTAAGAGTAGACGCAGACGAAATGGCGATTGCAGTATATCTTCCATTACAACAATTTAAGAAGGCACCAGCTAGTAAAGTCTGGTCCGACAGTAGGAAAGCAATTTGATAAAAGACTATGGCAAAGAGAACATTATGGAGAGTTATGATAGTTAAGTTAAGGATGTGGTATGCCGACATTAGAGGACACCACGGACATAAATGGAACTACGAACCATCCGAGCATTATATGGGTATGCATAAAAAAAGGAAGTAAATATGGCAATATTTAGAGCAGGCAAACGTATCGGTAATATGGATATCCGAGTAGGACTTCCAAGAGATAGAACTTTAGATAACGTTGAAGGAGATGAAAGAATTACACAACACCAACCTGGTGTTAATAGAAAAACAACTATTGGAAGATTTATAAGTGAAATTAATAGAGGTGAAGGTGTTGCTAGAGCAAATAGATTTTTAATTAGATTATTTCCACCAAGGGATGTAACTACAGTAGATGAAGTTGGATCTGATTTTGCTGGTTTTGATAAAGATAGTCTTCTTAATGAAGCAGGAATGAAAGGTAATGTAGAGTTGATGTGTACTCAAGCAAAATTACCTCATAGGGATGTATTAACACAAAATTTTGTAACTTATGGACCAGGTAGAAAAATGCCTTATGCATATGGATATGGTTCAAATATTGAGTGTATGTTTATGGGAGATAAGTTTTTAAGACAAAGAGCATTTTTTGAAACTTGGCAAGGCAAAATGCATAGTCTTGATACACACAATTTAAAATACTATGATGATTATGTAGGTAGTATGGAAATTTATCAGTTAGGACAATATAGAGAATCAGACAAAGAAAATCCTGATGATAATTATAGAATGACCTATGGTATAAGATTGCACGAAGTATATCCAGAAACAATTGGTGAAGTACAATATCAATCATTAACGGATGATGTGATACCTATGGATATACCAATAACATTTGCATTTAGAACTTGGGAGAATATAACACTAGACGCAGTAAACGGTGTTGAATATGGTAAACATATTCCAGATATGCCTAACATTAAACCTGCTAAGAACTATGGAATATTTGGTGGAATATTAGCAAAAATGCCACCAGAGATTAAAAGAGCAAGTAAACAAGTTATTGATAAAGTTAAAAGAGATATGCCTATTGGTAAGGGCACAGGAGGCAGGGTGTTCCCACCTTTTGAGATAAATAAGTAATATAATATAAAAGGAGTAAATTATGGCATTACCTATATTAGAAACAGCGACATATGAATTGACATTACCATCTAAAGATGTTAAGGTTAAATTTAGACCTTTTCTAGTAAAAGAAGAAAAGATATTATTACAGGCATTAGAGTCTGGTGATAATAAAGATATGACTAGTGCTTTGAAACAAATAGTACACGCTTGTACATTTGGAACTATAGATATTAATACACTACCTATATTTGATGTAGAGTATATATTTTTACAGATAAGAGCAAAGTCAGTTGGTGAAATAACAAAACTTAAATTGTTATGTCCTGACGATAGGAAATCTTACGCAGAAATTGAAATAGATTTGTCTAAAGTGGAAGTCCACGTAGATGAAGACCATACTAATAATATTGTGATTGATGAAAAGAAAAAGATAGGATTGGTTATGAGTTATCCTACCATAAATTCAGTTGATCCAGAAGCAGGTAGTAAAGAAGGTATGAAAACCAAGCAAATGTTTGAAATGCTGGCGAATACCGTCCATCAAGTGTATGAAGGTGATAAAATACACCCTGCTGGTGACTATAGTAAAGCCGAAATGCATAAGTTTTTAGAGAGTTTAGACGCAAAAACGTATCAAAAAATCAATAATTTTTTCAATACTATGCCTAGACTAAAGCAAGACGTAGAAATAGAGAATCCTAACACGAAAGTTAAGAGTAAACTTACGTTGCAAGGAATAGCTGATTTTTTCGTATTGCCCTCTCTCACGAATCGTTAGAGAATTACTATCAAGTGAATTTTGCATTAATGCAACATCATAAATATTCATTGACTGAATTGGAGAATATGGTGCCTTGGGAGAGGGAAATATATGTGAGTTTATTAACTAATTATATCAAGGAAGAGAATGATAGAGTTAGATTAAAACAAGCAGGTCAAAAATAAAAGGGAGTTATGGCAGACGATTTAATAAAAGTAAAAAAGACTACTGAAGAGTATGAAGTAGCAAAGAGTGATTTGATACCTAGTGAAGGTGAAGACGCCGCTACTTGGTACAATAAAACAAGGTCTATTAGACAAATTTAGGGTTATACCTAGACTAGTAATGTTGGCATATATCTATGCCTTCTATAAATCAGTAACTTGGTTTATGACATTACCCGATCCAACCAATTCACAGGCAATGTACATATCAACTATAGTTGGTGCTGGTGCTGCCTTCTTTGGATTATATGTTGGCAAACCAGGTGCGAAGTTACCTAAAAAGAAATAGTTATGGCAAAGAATAGATTAGACATATCAGACCAAACGGCAGTAAGTATGCCTATGAAGAATTTAATTGCCATAGTCGGAGCAGTTGCTATGGGAGTGTGGGCTTACTTCGGTGTGATTGAGCGATTAAATAAATTGGAAACCAATACTACATTATTAGAAAAAGATTTAAACCAAGCAGAAGAAGCTTTAACTGCTGACATAGAGAAGAACAACGAATTTAGAATTAAGTGGCCGAGAGGTGATTTAGGTTCACCACCTGCTGATTCTGAGCAATTTATGTTGATAGAATTTTTAAGTGGACAAGTGGAATCAATATCAAAACAACTTGAAGGTATGATGAACAATAAAGTGAACATTGAAAGGTTGCAGACTGATATGGAGAAGGTTTTACAGGATATAGAAAAATTAAAGGACAAATTTAGAAGTGTCAAAAATGGACACACAACAGGAGAATAAGGTATGGACGCAACAACACTAATTACCATTATAACAATGTTTATTGTGACCGATACTTCAAGCGAATTCGTTAAGTACGATGGATTAATGGATTGCTTGAAAGAGAAGAGAGCAATAGAAAAGTTAAAAGATGGTCGTAGAGTTATTTGTGGTCCATCTTTAGCAGAAGTTGATGCTGATGGCAATATCATTAGTATTAAAAACAAAATGCCTGACCAATCAGGTAGTTTGAAACTAGGTGGTACTGCTAAATCATTATCAGAAAAGAAAAAACAAAAGAAAATTAAAGTATTAACACAATAGGATTATTATGAAATTTAAATTTAAAAACAATATACAAAACATTATTGGTGTTGTGATGTTAGTTGCTGTATTATTAGCAGTAGCTTTTACTAGCAATACTAAAAAAGGTGATAAAATTGAAGTAGTTAAAGAAATAGGATTACTTCAACAAGTTAAAGAACGAGGTTATATTATATGTGGAGTTAATGCTAACTTACCAGGATTTTCTGCTCAAGACGAGAGTGGAACTTGGAGTGGTTTAGATGTTGATTTCTGTAAGGCAGTTTCAGCTGCTATATTTGGTGATTCAAATCAAGTAGAATTTGTAGGATTAAATGCTGCTCAAAGATTTCCAACATTAGCGTCAGGTAATATTGATGTACTTGCAAGAAACACAACGTGGACAATAAGTCGTGATGTTAACTTGATGTTTGAATTTGCAGGTGTAAACTATTATGATGGACAAGGGTTTTTAATACCAACAGAATTAGGAATTAAAAGTGCTAAAGGTTTAGATGGTGCGTTTGTATGTATTACAAAAGAAACTACAAGTGAATTAAATCTAAATGATTATTTTGCAGAAAACAATATGGCATATAAACCAATATATGTTGAAGGTAATAAAGAAGCAAAAGCAAAACTATTTGGTGGTGAGTGTGATGTATTCACAACAGACGCCTCTGGTTTAGCAAGTGCTAGGTCTGGTGCAGACGATCCAAGTAAATGGATAGTATTACCAGAAATTATATCTAAAGAACCATTAGGTCCACTTGTAAGACAAGGCGACCAAGAGTGGGAAGACGTAGTTAGATGGACACATTTTATAATGGTTAATGCTGAAGAAGCAGGAATCACTAGTAGAAATGTTGATGAAATGTTAACTGCTAAATCAAAAGAAGTTAAAAGAATATTAGGTGTTGAAGGTTATATCGGTCCTATGTTAGGATTAGGTATGAAGTTTGGTTATAATATTATTAAACAAGTAGGAAACTATGGGGAATCATTTGAGAGAAATGTAGGACCTGATACTCCACTTGCATTAGAACGAGGATTAAATAATCTTTGGAATAACGGTGGCGTAATGTACGTACCACCAATTAGATAGGGGAACTATGTTTAAAAAACTAATAGACAAAATAGGATTTAAAAACGGCGATACTAGATGGATGATTAAGATTTTAGCAGGTATATTTTTAATTGCTATAGTATTTGGTGTTCTTAAACACAACGCAATGGCTGATTGTACAGGTTGCGGAGAAGACGGACATCAACAATGTCCTTTAGAAGGTGCTGAACACACACACGATAAACCAGAAGTAGTATTTGCAGTATGTGTATTTTCAGACGGAACATTAATTGACCATAAAGGTGCAAATAATATGTCCGATTGCTTAAAGACCAAAAGAGAAGTTGAAAAGGCGTGGAGAAATAGAGCAGATGAAACAGACAGCGTTGAGATTAACGGAATTACATATAAGATAGACGGAGAAAGTCTAGCATTTATGTGTGATTTAGTTGACGCCAATGTACATCACTATGAAGATGGTACTTGGGAAATTGTTAAGATATTAGGCAAACACAAAAAAGAAGAGTAATAAATGGCAGATTCAGTAGTAGTTGGTGACAACGTAGAGTTGGTAGCAAATAATATACAATCTAAAGTCGGGTCTTCACTTGTAGGGTTAAAGAGTGCTGCTCAAGAATCTGCTACAGGTATAAGTGAACCATCTATGGGAGTATTAGATGGTATTAAAACTTTACAACAAAAAACTGTTGATAAGGTACATCACGTTTGGGAAATATTAAAATCAACATTAGATTTTGAAAAAGACGAAGCACGTAAAGCAAGAGAAAGAGCTGGTGATCCAGAAGGTGGACTTGGTAAGCGTGGTAAAGGTAAGGGTGTTCCTGGTGGTTTAGAAAAAGCAACCGAAGAAGCTGCTGGTGGTTGGGGACAAAGACTTATGGATATGGCAATGGGTGCTGGTGCTACTTTATTTTCAATGGCAGGATTAACTAGAATTGCAAGTCTTATATTTAAATCGGGTTTAATTTTATTGTTAGCAGGATTTGTTGGTGACGCCATAGTTAACCATTTTGAAATTGAAAGTGAATCAGCAAAAACAGCATTAAAATTTGGATTACCTGCTGTAGCAGCATTAATGCCATTGTTGTGGCCAATGCTTGGAATTAAAGGACTATTAATGATAGCGATACCTGCTATTATTGGTATGGGATTCGCTTCAGTTATATCTTGGTTAAAAGGTGATAAGACTATGGATGAAGTGAGTGGATTTGATTGGGGTTCTGTTGCATTGACAGGTCCAGCAGTAATGTTATTAGGTAAATATGCAGGACTACTTGGTGCAAAAGGATTAACTTTAGGAGGACTTGCAATAGGTTGGCCAGTATTACTTGCAGGTTCATTAGCAATAGCTCTTGCCGCTGGTATTGGTTATTTGTTTTCTAAAGTAGCTGAAACTGAAAGAGAAACTTTAGACCATTTAAGTGAAATGACAGATTTATCGCAAAATGAATTTGAAAGAAGATTAGATGAACAAAAAGCAGGTTTCCTTGCTTCAATATCGCCTGGATTAGCAAAAACATTTGGTATGGAAACTACACAACTAGCTGACGCATATATGGCAACAAAAGCTGCTAAAAAAATAGTAAACACAAAAGATGGAAAACTTTCAGAACAACAGGTAACAGATTTAACTGCTAGTGTAGATATGTTTGCTAAAATGGATGAACAAACATTAAGAGCAGTACTTGATGATAAAGATAATGCAGATGATTTGATGAAAAGTATCCATAATATGTATCAAGTAGCACAATCAGGACAATTAGGAGATAATTCAGCAAAAGTAATTAAACAATTAGCAGCATTATCACAAAATATTCAACAAGTTGCTGGAGATATGTACAAAAAAAAAGAGGATGCAGGTGAGACCTCTTGGGGTAAAGAAAATTATTTAAAAATGATTGCTTCTGATAGCACTAAAAATGCTGATGGTGGAGATGTGTTTGAAAGATATGCCAACTTAATCGCTAATCCAAAATATCAAAAATTTGTTCAAGAAAAAGAAGCTATAGAAAATGATCCTAGATATCAAGAATTAAAAAGTATGGATTCTGATAAAATGGATAGAAATGATAGAATGGAGATGAATGAATTTAATAATAAATTGGCAAAAGTAAATAAATCAATGCATTATATGGATAGAGCTGGAATGGGTAGTATGGGTCAGATAAAAATGATAGATATGTTAAAATTATTAACACCTGAAGAACAAGCACAATTATTAGAACAAGCACTATCAGATAAAAAAGTATTATTAATGGCAGCTAAAAAACTTGAAAAAGATGAAAAACATTTTGCTCCTGTTTCTAACTTTACTAAAGTTGATGGCTCTCCACAAATTATAACTAAAAGCTCAGCTGCTATTTCAGCGTCAGCTATCTATGAAGTTGATGGTGCATTGCAAAGAGCATTAACTGATTAATGATAACAATATTAGATAACGCATATAAAAGATTAAAAGAATTAAAAGCAAAACACAATAAGAAATTTGTTAGACTTGATGTAAAGGGTGGTGGTTGTGCTGGTTTTAATTATGAGTGGTCATTTTCAAATGAAGAACAAAGAAATGACGCTGTAATAGATGATATGTTATTAGTGAGTAGAGATTATGAACCATATCTTATGGGTATGGAATTAGATTATACTTATGATGACTTTGAGTCTGCCTTTGTATTTAATAATCCAAAAGCTACATCTTCTTGTGGATGTGGAACTAGTTTTTCTATTTAAATCCTAATTCTTTTTCAGTAATCAATTTAAATTCCATACTATTATTTAAACAGTATGCCTTGGCTGCTGACCACTTTGCTTTATTCTTAATGAACTCAAAAGACTCACGCATATAAGATTTAGTTTTTAATTTAGGTTTTTTAGGTTTAACACATTGTCTTGATGGTTTAATTTCAATCATATACTTTTTATCGTTAGTTGTTTTGATAACAAAGTCTGGAAAGTATCTATGAAATTTCTTATCTAATGGATTATAGTATCTGACAGGTAATTCTTCACTTGCCCAAACTAATATGTCAGGATTTAGGTCGCAATAACGCATAAACCTACGCTCTAATAGTGACCTATACACTATCATATTTGGGTTGCCTATATACTTTCTAGGGTATGTTGGTCTGTATATTCCTTTGTAACTCTTCTTCATAAACTACCTATAAATCATATAAATATAATAGTATTTATAAAAAGGATTAATAAACATATGTACGGTTACGGATCATCACAAAAGCACTATAGAACTATGAAGGTTAAGAACTTTATGAAGAATGCTGTAAAAGGTGTTAAGAGTTTTATAGTTAATAAGGCGGTTGGTAATATCAATCCATCATCACTTGTTTCTAGTTTTGTTTCAGGTAAAACTGTAAATTTAGGTAATACTTCAGGCATTAATAAAATGCTGAATAAATCACCATTTGAAATTAAAGCAGATAGAAAAAGTTGGAAAGATGATCCTTTAGGTTTTAAACATCTACAATATCCATCAGATTTAACTGGTCAAGAACTAGGTAATTGGATACTATTCTTTACAATAACATCAAACATTGGTAAGAACCCAGCAGAAAATCCAGATTTAGAAATAGCAAGAAATATGGGATTAAGTCCAGGTATGAATGATGTAGACCCTATGAGTACGACTCAAACTTCAACCGATATAGATAATATAAGAGCAATGTATAAAAAAAGAGGCATTACTATACCTAGAGTTAATAAAACAAATACTGTATTACGTGATGTTCCAAGTAAAGATATGGTATCTGGTGCAATTGCTTTATATATGCCACCAGATGTTAAAGTTAGTTATGGTGCAGGTTGGGGAGAGGAAGATATGGGTATTTCTGGAGATATAGCAGAAGCATATAAATCTATAAAAGATAAAGACCTTGGTTTTATGGATGCAGTTATAGAAGCACGTCAACACGGTACAGGTATAGCAGTAGAGAAAACAAAACAATTTGTAAGTGCTATAACATCAGGTGCAGGTCTAGGAGATTGGGCTAAATTAATGGGTAAGGGTATGGGATTGGCAATTAACAATCACGCTGAAATGTTATACGAAGGTCCTGGCTTTAGAGAATTCACTTATGATTTTAGGTTCTGGCCGAGAAATCCAGATGAAACTAAAAAAGTATTAGATATAATTACAATGTTTAAATATCATATGCACCCAGGTAAGAATAAAAATGCTTGGCATAAAGGTCGTATGTTTGATTATCCTTCAGAATTTGAAATACACTATTTAAATAATAGTGGAATTAATACTAGTTTAAATAAAATATCAAGATGTGCTTTATCAAAATGTGATGTGAGTTATGTACCATCTGAATCTAGTAATTTCAAAACATTTGAAGACCACACACCAGTTACATATGGCGTTTCTTTAACATTTAAAGAATTAGAATATATGACTAAAGATAAAATTAAAGAAGGATTTTAATGGCTAGATATTTTGAACAGTTTCCGTTAATGTTATACGACATCAAGGCAAATGGATATCACAAATTGGTGCCTGATATATTTCGTAGAATAAAAACAAAAGAAAAAATTAAAAATAATTTAACTTTATTAGATGTGTATGATGTTGAAGATGGTGAAAAACCAGAACACGTAGCATATAAAATATATGGTGAAACAGATTTATTTTGGGTTGTATGTATGATAAACAATATTGAAAATATATATTACGATTGGCCGTTATCTAATTTACAATTTGAAAGTTATATGAAAGACAAATACGACAATCCAGAAGCAGTACATCATTATGAAAGAATACAATCAAGTGGACCTAAAATAGGTGATGGACCTGATGATTATTCTCATATGATAGGATGCAATTCAACAGACGCAGGCGCAGGTCCTGTTACTAATTTTGAATATGAAAGAAGATTACAAGATAATAAAAGACAAGTAAAAATAATTAGTCCAGATTATCTTGATATATTTTTAAACGAATTTAGCGCATTGATTAGAAAATGATATGGTACAAAGTAAAGACAGACTTACAAAAGCAGGCGATTACAATTTAGAAACCGCCGAAATATTATCTTATAAGATATCAGGTGGAGCACCTGGTCAACAACAACCTTATAGGGTTGATATTCAAAATATCATAATTGCTATAGAACTTCAAGAAGGTATATTTAATCATACAATGGTTGGTAGAATACAAGTGTATGATACTAAAGATGTACGTACCTTATTACCTATTGTTGGTTTAGAAAGATTAAATTTAAAATTTAGTACACCTGGTCAATCAGGTATTAACGCAACTGCCAACGAAGGTCACCCATTTCACATATACAAAATTGAGAGTGTAGCACCTGATGTAAAAACAGTTGGTTCAGGTAGTCAAGCATATGACATATTCTTTTGTTCAAGAGAATCTTATTTTAATAATTTACGAAAAGTTAGTAAGGCATATGAAGGTCCTGTTGAAATAGGTGTTGAAGATATATTTGTAAATAAAAAATATCTCAATGCAAGAAAAGATTTATATGTAGAACCTACAAAATATTTAACTAAAATGGTTATGCCAAACGTAAGACCATTTAAGGCAATTGATATGTTGGCGAAGAAGGCAGTATCAAAGAAATATCAAAATGGTGGATATCTATTCTATGAAACAAAAGAAGGATATCAATTTAGAAGTATTGAATCATTATTAGCAGTAGGTGGTGCAATAGCAAGACCTGCCAAATGGGCATATAGATATCAACAACAAAATGTTAGACATCATAGTGGTGTAAAAGATATTGTTGAAGATATGCACGGTGTATTATCTTGGAATTTAGTTAAACCAGTTAACACATTAAATCATATTGAAAAGGGTGGATATGCAAGTAAATTAATTGAACACGATATGTTTAATAAAACTATTACAGAAACAGCATATGATTATGCAAAAGATTTTGGTAATCATTTTCATACTGAACATAGTGATGGAGGTAAAACTACTGTTAAGACACCATTACCTAAAACAAAATTTGAAGATACAAATATGTCCTTTAGTGAAGAGTATGACCAAAAGATAATGTTAAAATCTAGTACTGATTACATACACGAAATGACAGATTCAAATAATGCTGTTATTGCAGACGCATTAGCAGGTGGCATACCAGTACCTTTACCACACGTGAGTGCAAAAAATACAACACAAAAGGCATTATCACAAAGACAGTTATTAACAAGTGGATTATTAGAACTAAAAGTACCTGGCAATTCATTAATACAAGCAGGGGATATTATTACGTTTGATATGCCTATTATGGAGCCAACAGGACATAATAAAACAATACAATCTAGTCCATATTGGTCAGGCAGATATTTAGTATATGATATGAAACATATTATTAATAGAGCAGATGATGTATACCATATGGTGTTGAAGTGTGTTAAAGATAATGTGGCAAAACCATATGTTGCTGAGCATAATAGTTGGACTCATTATGGTAAGGGTGGAAGAAAAACACACAACCTATACGAAGTAGATAACGAATTACTAGGTAGAATTAGAACATCTGGAGTATTAGATGGAGAGAAATTACCGAATAGAGGACATCACTCATAATATGATAACAACTGAAAGAATCTCGGAGAATCGCAAAATTTTTGGGTTCGCTAACGCTAGACGTGTATGGCAACCATTACAGCAGGCATTTATAGAGAATACGACAGGTTAATCACAATGAATATAAGAACAAACTACGAACAAATACGAGCATTGCCTATTGACACCGTGAGTGGAATAGTGTATAACGCAGTTTTACTATGTAATAACGCAGATGAACTGAGCAATCCACATCAAGGTCGCCAGGCACACTATGGTATGAGTGCGAAGCCATCCAGGTGTCCGACAGTAATGTTGTTTCGGAATATGTTATTAGGTATATTTCTACCTTTTACATATCTTACGCAAAGGGTCGCAAGAGGTACGCAAACCCGCCTGCGTAAAGATAATATTACACGCTATCCTCACACGAAGGTGCGTAAAGGTATTCTAAATAGTCTTGAAATGCGTAAGTCGTGTTCTTTAAAAGAAAAACAATATGGGAAAAAACTAAATGGCTGACAATAATTTTTTAGGGTTTAATAACTTTATCTGGTTTACTGGCGTTGTTGAAGATAGAAACGATCCTCACAAAGTAGGCCGAGTGCGAGTGCGTTGCGTGGGCATACATACACACGACAAAGAAGTTTTGCCAACTGCTGACTTGCCTTGGGCGCAAGTGATACTGCCAGTTACATCACCAGGCATTTCAGGTTTAGGTTCATCGCCAAGTTTTCTATTACAAGGCAGTTGGGTCTTCGGTTACTTTAGAGATGGCACGAACTGTCAAGAACCTTGCGTAATAGGTTCTCTACCTGGGCGACCAGTTGAAACGGCTAATCCTGAAAAAGGTTTTTATGATCCAGATGGCATTTATCCTACATATGTTTCTGATAGTGATGTGAATATGTTGGCGACCAATGATGTTAATACGCATCCACATTTAGAGGCACGTAGTAATGTCGCAACAGGTATTGCCACAGCAGACTTTAACGCAACAACAAATGCCAAAGGCGACCAGATAGCCGCTTCAGATGGCACGATATGGAATCAGCCAGCGATTACCTATAATGCAACTTACCCTTACAACAAAGTTTATGAAAGTGAAGCGGGCCACATTTTTGAAGTAGATGATACGCCTGGCGCAGAAAGAATTTACGAAAGCCATTTTAGAGGCACGTCAAGAGAAATTGATCCTGTCGGTAATATTACTTACATTAACACTTATGACAAATATGAATTAACAACTGGACACCAACGTTACAGTATCGGCGGCAATAGTGACATTACTATAGATGGTCGCCATAAGATTTACATTAACAAGAGAGGTATGCCAGGCAACAACTATGACATACAGGTCGGCCCGAATGCAAACATCAACATACAAGTAGATAAAGGCAACATCAATCTAGTGACCGTTGATGGAGATGTAAATATGAATGTTGGTGGCAATTACAATCTAAAAGTAAAAGGTGATTATTATAGTGATATAGAAGGCAGTAAGAATGAAACTATTGCAGGCAGTAAAATATCAAATACAACTCAAAGTGTATTTCATAGAGGTTACACAATTGATTTAAACTAACAATAACATATATATCAATTACGAAAATAAACCAAACAGAAATCTGAAAAACGGCCAGCGAAAACGACTTTTGTTAAAATTTGTATATTATTAAAACTATAAATGCAATTACAACTTTAACATATATCGTTATTTCATTTTTTTCCTACCAGTACCATTACGTATCTAGTATTACATTTATATAAATACTTATATGAAAACTTGTAAGAAATGCGGTAGTAAAAGATTTGCAAAAGTCATAAGAAAAAATCCCTGGTCAGGAAATCCCTATGAAACCTCCAAGTGTATGGATTGTTCAAATAAGATAAACAAAATACCAGTTGCAAAATGGCAGGTAAATAACAAACAACATTTACGTGAATATCAAAGAAAATATTACGGAGCAGAAAATCGTTATAGAATACGTAATAGTAAAGGCAATCTAACTTACAAACAACGTACTATCGGCGACAAGTCTTCTATTACAGAATTTTACAAAAACACTCCAAAAGGTTATGAAGTAGACCATATCATACCTATCAATGGTAAAAACGTTAGTGGTCTTCATACACGTTCTAATTTACAATATCTTACAAAACATAACAATAGAGTTAAGTCAAATAAAATTTGAATCTCTTACATTACTTAATGTTTGGGCGGCCAGCTAGAAAATTCGCCAGGATCATAAATAGTCCTATAATGCCGATAACAAAACAATCATATACAGACTTAAAAGAGTATTGGGACTTTCAACGTAAGATA